>ENA-OQET01001331-OQET01001331.1-human-gut-metagenome-genome-assembly--contig:-NODE-1331-length-11101-cov-6.800620_pt1 | contig 11101 bp, 8 predicted proteins | sample MGYA00242800_ERZ504645 | MGnify/ENA primary metagenome ERZ504645 (study PRJEB26092, sample SAMD00036308) | human gut metagenome | host: Homo sapiens | study: EMG produced TPA metagenomics assembly of... | reverse complement strand
TTGCATTAACTCTTGCGATCACAACTACATCCATTCCACACTGAAATTCCTCTTCATGCAGACGATAACTCTCCCGGATCAGTCTCGCCAGATGGTGGCGCACAACGCTGTTTCCCACCTTTTTACTTACTGAAATTCCAATCCGGTTCCGTCCCAGCTGATTTTTCTTCACATACATGACCAGAAATCGGTTTGCAAACGATGTTCCCTGCTTATAAACCAGCTGAAAATCTCTGTTTTTTTCCAGGCTTTCCGAATATTTCATGAATCCATTCTTTCCTTCATGATTTGTCTAAATTTTCTTTTCATTGAATAGCTTTAGATAGAAGAAAAGACCACATAAATTTTATGCGGCCTTTGGTTTTATGCTGATAATTTTTTTCTTCCTTTTAATCTTCTTGCAGCTAAAACTTTTCTTCCACCTTTTGTGCTCATTCTTGCTCTGAATCCGTGAACTTTAGCTCTGGATCTTTTTTTCGGCTGAAATGTCATTTTCATAAGATAAGGCACCTCCTTTAAATTCTAATCAATAACTGCCTGCAAGGCAGTATTTCACTACATGTATGACAGAAAACATCATTTCAATTATATTCATAAACCCCTATTTCGTCAACCCTAAAATCAATAATTTTCGCAGTTTTTTCGGGAAAAATGCCGCTCTGACGCGGTTTTCCGGTCTGCCGCTGCCCGTGCCTTCCGTGTGCTGATTTTCGGTTTATCCACAACTTATCCACACTGTCCGCCGCACACGTACAAATACCAGTTCGATTTTTGCGCTTTCCACACGATATCTTGTAACCGTAATCAACATTATCCACAATCTGTGGATAACCTTGTGGATAACTTTCGGTTTTGCTGTGTACAACCTGTAGGCATTTCCAATTTTTCCAGTATTTACGCCATGTATAATGTGTATATAAGTTTTCCAGACTTTACACATTTCGGTTTTTCCAGCCCTCTATCCACAATTTTATCAACATAAGATTCCCTGTTATCCACAAACTATCCTCCATTTCATCAACAGGAAAATTTTTTACACATTCTGTGGATAAAAAAATAATTATCCACATTTTTGGGTTGAATAAAACGGCATTTTATTATATCATATAGAAGTAAAAATGCGACTATTCGGGGAAAATTTCGTTTTTCAGACAGAAGTTATCCCCAAAAAGCAATGATTATAGAAGCGGAGCGACAGAAAAAGCATGGAAATCGTACAAGATAAATGGAAAGAAATACTGCAGAGAGTGCGGGACGAGCACGAATTATCTGAGATCTCCTTTACTACATGGATTGAACCACTTACGATCCATTCGGTTGAGGACAATCTGATCACAATCCTGGTTCCATCCGAAAAAATGGGTCTCGATTACGTGAGCAAAAAATATACTCTTCCTATTAAAGTGGCCATCGCGGAAATCACAGGTGTCAACTATGAGATCCGCTTTATTCTTCCGGAAGAAGTGAAACAGGAAAAAGCGCCTGCTCCCGTCCAGAAAAATCTCTATGTGCCGAACCTGAATCCAAAGTATACCTTTGATACCTTCGTGGTCGGCAGCAATAACAAATTTGCCCATGCAGCTTCTCTCGCCGTGGCCGAATCCCCGGGAGAAATCTACAATCCGCTGTTTTTATACGGTGGTGTTGGACTGGGCAAAACCCATCTGATGCACTCGATCGCACATTTTATTCTTCAGAAGAACCCGTCTTCGCGGATTCTCTACGTAACGAGTGAAGAATTTACCAATGAAGTCATCGAGGCCATCCGAAACAGCAACAACACCGCAATGACCAAATTCCGTGAGAAATACCGCAATATCGACGTACTTCTCATCGATGATGTACAGTTTATTATAGGAAAGGAATCCACGCAGGAAGAGTTTTTCCATACCTTCAATACGCTGCACGGCGCCAACAAACAGATCATCCTTTCTTCGGATCGTCCCCCGAAAGACATGGATATCCTGGAAGATCGCATCCGTTCCCGTTTCGAATGGGGACTCCTTGCCGACATCCAGAGCCCGGATTATGAGACGCGAATCGCCATTCTCCGAAAGAAACAGGAATTAGACGGCTATTCCGTCAGCGACGATGTGATCGAATACATCGCTTCCAATATTAAATCGAACATCCGTGAGTTGGAAGGCGCTCTCAACAAAATCATTGCATACGCAAACCTTGAAAAACGTGAAATCAACATTGATCTTGCAGAGCAGGTGCTGCGCGACATCATCTCCCCGAACGAGAAGAAGGTGATCACGCCGGAATTTATCATCGACACCGTTGCAGATCACTTCGATATTACGCCGTCCGACATTGTCGGCAGCAAGCGGAGCAGCAAAATCGTATTCCCGCGCCAGATCGCAATGTATCTGTGCCGCGAAATGCTCGATGCCCCGCTGACCGGAATCGGAAAAATGATGGGCGACCGCGATCATACCACTGTCATGCACGGCATTGAAAAGATCGAAAAGGAAATGAGTGCCAAAGACAGTGTCCGCAACACGGTAGATATCTTAAAGAAGAAGATTAACCCGTCTAAATAAGCGGCATAGCTATAACTCTGTCAAAACAGTTCGAACCGATCTACATTTATATAAGAAGAAACGCATCGGTTTACAGGCCCTTATTTATGCACAAACCGATGTGGAAAGCCTGTGGATGAATTGTGGACAAATTTGGAGCCTGAAGTTATCAACATTTCATACACAGGTTCACGTTCGATTATTCACAGAGTTATACAGATCCATTTTTCCAGTATTTCCGCATTCTCGAAGGGGTTATCCACATATCCACAGCCCCTACGACTAAGACTACGGATTTTTACTATATTTTTTCTTTATAAGCATACTCACCCAGCCGTGAGGAAAGGAGAGTTATCCACAATTATGAAATTAGTGTTTGACAAAGCAGACCTTGTAAAAAGCGTTGCCATTGCGATGAAAGCTGTTTCCGGTAAAACTACGATGCCAATTCTGCAGTGTATCCTGATTGATGCATCTTCCAGCCAGATCAAGTTTACCTCCAACGATATGGAACTCGGAATTGAGACCCTTGTCACAGGTATGATTCTGGAACGCGGTATTGTTGCTCTGGATGCAAAGATTTTTTCTGAGATCGTAAGAAAACTTCCGGATAATCAGGTTACAATAGAAACAGATGAAAATCTGGTAACTACGATTACGTGTGAAAAAGCAAAATTCAGCATTCCGGGACAGTCAGGAGAAGATTTTTCCTATCTGCCGATTCTCGAAACTTCCGATTGTGTTTCCATTTCCCAGTTCACCTTAAAAGAACTGATCCGTCAGACCATTTTCTCCATTGCAGCCAATGAGAACAACAAACTGATGACCGGTGAGCTTTTTGAAATCAAAGATAACACACTTCGCGTCGTATCTCTGGACGGACACCGTATTGCGATCCGCAGAATTGAGCTGAAAGATTCGTATCCGGACCGAAAAGTCGTTGTTCCGGGAAAAACCCTGAACGAAATCAGCAAAATTCTGTCCGGCGAGATGGATGATCAGATTGATATTTACTTCTCGGAAAACCACATTATGTTCAAGTTCGATGATACAACGGTCGTTTCCAGACTGATCGACGGTGAATATTTCCGCATCGACCAGATGCTTTCGAGTGATTACGAGACAAAAGTGACGATCAACAAAAAAGAATTCTTAAGCTGTATCGACCGTGCGACGCTTCTTGTCAAAGAGGGCGACAAAAAAACCGATCATCATCGACATCCAGGATGGAGCGATGGAACTGCAGATCAATTCCGCGATGGGTTCCATGAAAGAAGAGATCGATATCAACAAAGAAGGCAAGGATATTATGATCGGTTTTAACCCGAAATTCCTGATCGATGCACTTCGTGTTATTGACGACGAGGAGATTTCGATTTATCTGGTCAACCCGAAGGCTCCATGTTTTATCCGGAACGAAGAAGAGAGCTATATCTATCTGATTCTGCCGGTAAACTTCAATTCCGTGAGATAAGTCACATAAGTTTGAAATCTGCCGGAACCTTTTCTGAAAGAACTTTCAGCGGTTTTACAGCCACACAGGTTGAAAACTGCGAACTTACGTGAGGAAAAGGCACGGCAGTGCAGGAGGAAAAAATGGAAATTATTACGCTGCGTGAAGATTACATCAAACTGGGCCAGGCATTAAAAGCTGCTGCTCTGGTAGAAGACGGCGTGGAAGCAAAGCTCGTCATCAAGGACGGCGAAGTGACCGTAAACGGTGAAGTAGATACCCGCCGCGGCCGCAAGCTCTATGACGGAGATGTTGTCTGCTACAATGGAAATGAGATACAAATTAAAAAATAAGGCTTAAAAACTTAAGCTGATTTTTCACGGACGAGTGCTCATGTATATCAAATCTTTAGAACTGAAGAACTATCGGAATTATGAGAGTTTATGCATAAATATCAGCCCCGGAACGAATATTCTCTACGGCGACAATGCCCAGGGAAAGACGAATATTCTCGAGGCTTTATATCTCGCGGGTACGACAAAATCGCACCGCGGCAGCAAGGACCGCGAAATCATCCAGTTTGACCGGGAGGAAGCCCATATCCGGATGATGGTGGAGCGGAACGGCAGCACGCATAAAATCGATATGCATCTGAAAAAAAATAAATCCAAGGGAATCGCCATCGATGGAGTTCCGATCCGCAAAGCGTCGGAACTTTTTGGCATTGTAAATATTGTGTTTTTCTCTCCGGAGGACCTGAATATCATCAAAAACGGTCCTGCGGAGCGCCGGCGTTTCCTGGATAGCGAAATTTGTCAATTGTCAAGACTATACATGATCGAGCTTGCCAATTATAATAAAGTGGTGGCGCAGAGAAACAAGCTGCTTAAAGAGATTTCGTTTTCCGGCAGAATGGCGGATACGCTCGAGATCTGGGATGAGCAGATGGTCCGCTATGGAACAAGCATTATTTCCGAGCGGAAAAAGTTTATCAGCCGCCTGAATGATATTTTATCCGAGATCCATCAGAATCTGACCGGAGGAAAGGAGCAGATTCTGATTACCTATGAACCGAATGTGTCCGAGGAAGGGTTTTCCGAAGAGTTAAAAGCCGGAAGAGAGCGTGATCTGCGTTTCGGACAGTCCTACACCGGGCCGCACCGGGACGATTTCTGTGTGCGGGTCAACGACATTGATATCCGTAAATACGGTTCCCAGGGGCAGCAGAGGACGGCGGCGCTTTCGCTGAAACTGGCGGAGATCCGTCTGGTCGAGGAGGAAATTCACGATACACCGGTTTTACTGCTGGATGATGTTTTGTCGGAGCTGGACGGCAGCCGGCAGAATTATCTTCTGCAGAGCATTCACAGCATACAGACACTGATTACCTGTACCGGACTGGACGAGTTTGTCGAAAATCATTTTGAGGCAAACAGCGTATTCCAGGTGGTCGAGGGATCTGTGTTTCACAAAGAAACAGGAGGAATCTAAATGAGTACAGAGAACATGGAAAAGACAGAGTATGGTGCAGACCAGATTCAGATTCTGGAGGGTCTGGAAGCCGTACGGAAGCGCCCAGGTATGTATATCGGCAGTACCTCCGCACGGGGACTTCACCATCTGGTTTATGAGATTGTCGACAACTCGGTAGACGAGGCACTGGCAGGATACTGCAAAAATATTGACGTTACGATTAACCCGGACAACTCCATCACTGTCATCGACGACGGCCGTGGTATTCCGGTCGGCATCAATCATAAGTCGGGCCTTCCGGCCGTTGAGGTTGTCTTTACGGTGCTGCACGCAGGCGGAAAGTTCGGCGGCGGAGGGTACAAGGTATCCGGCGGTCTGCACGGCGTTGGTGCATCCGTTGTAAATGCGCTGTCCAACTGGCTTGAGGTGCGCGTTTATCACGATGGAAAGGTTTACTTCCAGCGGTATGAGCGCGGAAAAACCATGAATAAGCTGGAGGTCATCGATACCTGTCCGATCGAAAAAACAGGTACCGAGGTCCGTTTCCTGCCGGATGACACGATGTTCGAGGAGACGGTTTATGATTACGACGTTTTAAAAACAAGACTCCGCGAGACCGCATTTCTGACCAAGGGACTGCGCATTGTTCTGCGCGATCTGCGCACGGATCCGGTAGTGGAAAAAGCATTCCACTACGAGGGCGGTATCAAAGAGTTTGTCAGCTACCTGAACAAGAGCAAAACGGCGCTCTACCCGGACATCATCTACTGCGAGGGAGAAAGAGACGGCGTTCTTGTTGAGGTTGCAATGCAGCACAACGATTCCTATCAGGAAAATACGTATGGTTTTGTCAACAACATTACGACACCGGAGGGCGGTACCCATATCGTGGGCTTCCGAAATGCGCTGACGAAAACCTTTAATGAATATGCAAGAGCAAATAAACTGTTAAAAGACAGCGAGCCGAACCTGACCGGAGAAGACATCCGCGAGGGTATGACGGCGATTGTCAGCATCAAAATCGAGGAGCCGCAGTTCGAGGGCCAGACGAAGCAGAAACTCGGAAACAGCGAGGCGAGAGGAGCTGTCGATAATATCGTGAGCACACAGCTCGAACTGTTCCTGGAGCAGAACCCGGCTGTTGCAAAGACGATTATCGAAAAATCCCTGCTTTCCCAGCGTGCCAGAGAGGCCGCAAGAAAAGCGCGTGACCTGACGAGAAGAAAATCCGCACTGGATGGCATGTCCCTGCCTGGAAAACTGGCAGACTGTACCGACAAGGATCCGAAAAACTGTGAGATCTTCCTGGTTGAGGGAGATTCCGCGGGTGGTTCCGCAAAATCCGCAAGAAGCCGTGCAACGCAGGCAATCCTGCCTCTGCGTGGAAAAATTCTGAACGTAGAGAAGGCACGTCTCGATAAAATTTATGCGAATGCCGAGATCAAAGCGATGATTACGGCATTCGGAACCGGAATCCACGACGATTTCGATATCACAAAACTGCGCTACGACAAGATCATCATCATGACCGATGCCGATGTCGACGGCGCTCACATTGATACCCTGATGCTGACGTTCCTGTACCGTTTCATGCCGGAACTGATCAAACAGGGCCACGTTTATCTGGCACAGCCGCCGCTGTTTAAGATCGAAAAAAACAAAAAAGTATGGTATGCATACGATGACGATCAGATGAATCAGATCCTCAATGAGATTGGACGTGGAGACAATAAGATCCAGCGTTACAAAGGACTGGGAGAGATGGATGCGGAGCAGCTCTGGGAGACCACCATGGATCCGGAACGCCGTGTTCTGCGCCGTGTTGTGTTCGACGAAGAGTATTCTTCTGAAATTGACCTGACCTTCAATACACTCATGGGTGACAAGGTAGAACCGCGCCGTGACTTTATCGAAGAGAGAGCAAAATACGCAAACAACCTGGATATCTAAAAGTCCTGTGAACTGAAGTGGAGGAAAAGATGGAAGATAATGTTTTTGATAAAATTCACGAGGTCGATCTGAAAGACACGATGGAGGAATCCTACATCAACTACGCGATGAGCGTAATTGCATCCCGTGCACTTCCAGATGTCCGCGATGGCTTAAAGCCGGTACAGAGACGTATTCTGTACTCCATGAGTGAACTGAACAATACGCCGGATAAGCCGCACCGTAAGTGCGCGCGTATCGTCGGTGATACGATGGGTAAATATCACCCGCACGGCGACAGCTCTATCTACGGAGCACTCGTCAACATGGCACAAGACTGGGCAACCCGTTATCCGATGGTGGACGGCCATGGAAACTTCGGTTCCGTCGACGGCGACGGCGCTGCGGCTATGCGATACACCGAGGCACGTTTAAGCAAAATCTCGATGGAGATGCTGGCGGATATCAACAAAGACACCGTAGACTTCGCCCCGAACTTTGATGAAACCGAAAAAGAGCCTGTTGTTATGCCGGCCCGCTACCCGAACCTTCTGGTAAACGGTACTTCCGGTATCGCAGTCGGTATGGCAACGAACATCCCGCCGCACAATCTGCGCGAGGTGGTAAGTGCCATTGTAAAAATTATTGATAATATCATCGAGGAGGACCGTACGACAGATCTCGAGGAGATTCTCGGCATTGTAAAAGGCCCTGACTTCCCGACCGGAGCAGAAATCCTCGGCACCCGCGGCATCGACGAGGCTTACCGTACCGGCCGCGGTAAAATCCGTGTTCGTGCGGTATCAAACATCGAGACACTGCCGAACGGAAAGAGCGAGATCATCGTAACCGAGATCCCGTACATGGTAAACAAGGCGCGCCTGATCGAGAACATCGCCGCGCTGGTAAGAGATAAAAAGATCGACGGCATCACCGGCATTGCGGACCACTCCAACCGTGAGGGTATGCGCATCTGTATCGAACTGCGCCGCGACGCCAATGCAAACGTCATCTTAAACCAGCTGTACAAACATACCCAGATGCAGGATACCTTTGGTGTGATCATGCTTGCACTGGTAAACAATCAGCCGAAAGTCATGAACCTTCTGGAGATGCTGACGTATTATCTGCAGCACCAGGAAGAGGTTGTGACGAGAAGAACGAAATACGACCTGAACAAAGCGCAGGAGAGAAGCCATATTCTGGAAGGACTCTTAAAAGCGCTTGACCATATTGACGAAGTGATCCATATCATCCGTGCATCCGCGAATGCGGCAGAGGCAAAGAAGAACCTGATGGAACGCTTCGATCTGAGTGATGCCCAGGCCCAGGCAATCGTAGACATGCGTCTGCGCGCTCTGACCGGTCTGGAACGGGAGAAGCTCGAGAACGAGTACAAAGAGCTGATGGCGCGCATCGAGCAGTTAAAAGCCATCCTCGCAGACCGCAAGGTGCTTCTTGGCGTTATCCGCAGGGAGATTCTGACCGTATCCGAAAAATACGGCGATGACAGAAGAACTTCCATCGGTTTTGATGAGTACGATCTCTCCATGGAGGATCTGATTCCGCGCGAGAATACCGTCATCACCATGACAAAACTGGGTTATATCAAACGTATGACAGTTGACAACTTCCGCAGCCAGAACCGCGGCGGCAAGGGAATCAAGGGCATGCAGACCATTGAGGATGATTATATCGAGGAGCTTCTGATGACAACGACCCATCATTACCTGATGTTCTTTACGAATACGGGAAGAGTCTACCGTCTGAAAGCATACGAGATTCCGGAGGCGTCCAGAACCGCAAGAGGAACGGCGATTGTCAACCTTCTCCAGCTGCAGCCGGGAGAGAAGATTACCGCTGTTATTCCAATGCGTAAATATGAGAAGGGCCATTATCTATTTATGGCAACGAAAAAGGGACTGGTGAAGAAGACGCCGCTCGAAGAGTACGAGAACGTCAGAAAAACGGGTCTTGCTGCCATTGCGCTCCGCGATGATGATGAACTGATTGAAGTTAAGACAACTGATAACGAGAAAGAGATTATTCTGGTAACGAAATTCGGCCAGTGTATCCGCTTCAAGGAAAACGATGTGCGTACGACAGGCCGTGTTTCCATGGGTGTACGCGGCATCAACCTTCTGGATGGCGATGAAGTAGTCGGCATGCAGATCTGCACGCAGGGAGACTATCTCCTTGTCGTATCCGAAAACGGCATGGGCAAACGGACGCCGATGGCAGAGTTTACCGTACAGCTCCGCGGCGGCAAGGGTGTCAAATGCTATAAGATTACCGAAAAGACCGGAAACCTGATCGGTTCCAAGGCGGTCAACGAGGATAATGAGATCATGATGATCACCACAGAGGGAATCATCATCCGTACGCCATGCTCCGGCATTTCTGTGATGGGACGGATCACATCCGGCGTTAAGCTGATGGATGTGGACGGCGAAATCAAGGTTGCCAGCATTGCAAAGGTAAGAGACAAAGAGGCGTCCGAGGAGACTTCGGTTTCGGAGAAAGAGAACGAAACGGCTTCTGAGAAAACGCAGGAATAATACAGCGTCGAAAAACGTGTCTGAGAGAAAAAAGCTCAGGCACGTTTTTCTCGTTTGGGGAAGGGAAGAAAAATATGAAACGAATTTTACTGATGGTGCTGCGGAATCTGCTTCTGGTTCCGTGGATGTGGTGCCGGCTCTGTTACCATGCAGCGCATCCGGACAAGTACAGTCTGGAAGAGCACTTTAAAATGCTGCGCTTTATCGTACAGCGGGCGAACAAAGGCGGAAACGTCATTGTGGAATCCTATGGAGCAGAAAATCTTCCGGAGCAGGACGGTTTTGTGATGTATCCGAATCACCAGGGACTGTACGATGTGCTGGCGATCGCAGGAGCGTGCTCGCGTACCTTTACAGTTGTTGCCAAAAAAGAGGTAGAGCATATTCCGTTTTTAAAACAGGTCTTTGCGTGCATCCACGCGCTGTTTATGGACCGGGAGAATCTGCGGCAGTCAATGCAGGTTATCAATGAGGCGGCCGATGCCGTAAAAGAAGGCAAAAACGTCATTCTGTTTCCGGAAGGAACGAGGAGCAGAAAGGGAAACCAGCTGCTGGAGTTTAAAAGCGGCAGCTTCAAGATCGCAGTAAAAGCAAAATGCCCGATCGTGCCGGTTGCGTTAAAAAACTGTTTTGTTCCGTTTGACTCCAATACCGTCCGTCCCGTAACGGTAGAAGTCCATTTTCTCGACCCGATCCCATACGAGGAATACCAGGGAATGAAGACAACAGAGATTGCCGAGATGGTAAAGAAGAGAATTGAAGCCGTCGTAACCGCGTAGCGGTTTCAGAAAAGAGCGTGATATGCGCTCTTTTCTGCTATTCTGGGGGCTGATTTGGGTTCTGTAAGGCATATTTTCTATAATAGTAAGAAAAAACAAAAAATTCGAAAAAACGGGTTGACAAGAACGTAAGGTTTTTGTATAATAAACCATGCGTCACGAATGAGTGACTGCACATATCATTTTATATTTAGGCATTTGGAGAAGTACTCAAGTGGCTGAAGAGGCGCCCCTGCTAAGGGTGTAGGTCGGGTAACCGGCGCGAGGGTTCAAATCCCTCCTTCTCCGTTTAAAAGCCAAAAACAAAATGATATTTTTTGTGGAAAAAAGTTCTTGACAAACAGTTTCACATCTGATAAGATAGCAGAGTTGGTGATATGGTTT
>ENA-OQET01001329-OQET01001329.1-human-gut-metagenome-genome-assembly--contig:-NODE-1329-length-11109-cov-2.777181_pt1 | contig 11109 bp, 14 predicted proteins | sample MGYA00242800_ERZ504645 | MGnify/ENA primary metagenome ERZ504645 (study PRJEB26092, sample SAMD00036308) | human gut metagenome | host: Homo sapiens | study: EMG produced TPA metagenomics assembly of... | reverse complement strand
CGGAGGACACTGAAAATCTTTCGGAAGAACCGGAAACAGAAGAAATGGCAGAAAGTGATGACTTTTCTGATGGAGAAGAAGATGCTGTAAGTGCTTCCGCAAGCATGATGGATGGAGGAATCACCGGAGATATTGCCTGGTCAATTGATACATCCGGATGTCTTACATTAAAAGGAAACGGTGACTATGATACCTCAGATTATTATTGGGATGCAGAAAGGGGCTGGAGTAAATGGCAGGATGATATTAAAACAGCCATAGTTGAAAATTTCCGGAATCACAAAGACAAGAGCTATGTTTAAGGGATGCAGGAATCTTACCAGGATCACTTTTAAAAACTGTGATTTCAGTAAGGTGACAGACATGGCCTTTATGTTCTCAGATTGTGAAAGCCTTACACAGCTGGATACTGGTTCATTGAAAACCGGAAATGTATCTCATATGCAGGGAATGTTCCGAAATTGCAGTAAATTAAAAACTCTGGATGTCAGTAAATTTGATACTTCAAAAGTTAATGATATGAATAGCATGTTTTTAGGCTGTGAAAGCCTTACACAGCTGAATGTCCGGAATTTTAATACTTCCAGAGTGACAAGGATGAGCGGAATGTTCCGTGAATGTCGGAATCTTAAACAGTTGGACGTCAGCAGATTTAATACAGCGAATGTTACGACTATGGAGGAGATGTTTTATTGCTGTGAAAGCCTTACACAGTTGAATGTCAGTAATTTCAATACAGCAAATGTTGTATATATGAACGGTATGTTCGAACGGTGCGAAAGTCTTACACAGTTAAATGTACGAAACTTTAATACATCAAATGTAGAAGATATGGGCAAAATGTTCTGTACTATGAGCAAGCTCAAGTCTCTGGATCTGAACAGTTTTAATACTTCTAATGTACAGAATATGTATTTCATGTTTTATGGAAATGAGTCTTTAACAAGCCTCAATATTAAAAATTTTGATACATCCAAGGTAGTAGATATGAATTCTATGTTTGGCGAGCTTAAAAAAATGACTTCTCTGGATGTTTCTGAATTTAACACATCAAAAGTAAAATCTATGGAAGGAATGTTTCACGCTGCTATGCGTTAAAAGCTGTGGACGTGAGCCATTTCAATACTTCTGAAGTGGTAAAGATGGGATATATGTTTAACTCCTGTAGCAGCCTGGAATCTCTAAACCTCAGTAAGTTTAATACATCTAGCGTCAATGATGCAAGATATATGCTGTACTATATGGATAATCTTAAAACACTGAAAACGATCCCGAACCTGAAGTGCTCTATAGAACTTCCATTTACCATGTCAGATAGCTCAGGCAAAAAATATACGACCATGCCAACGAACAGTAAATGTATCACTTTAAAGGTAGTTGCTTCAAAACCAGTAGTTAGAAAGAGCATCAAAACGGCAAAGGTAACTGTAAAAACCGCAACTTACAATGGAAGTCCGCAGAAGCCAGGTGTAACTGTTAAACTTGGAAATACAACATTAAAAAGCGGCACAGATTATACAGTAACTTATTTAATAATACAAAAACGGGAACAAAAGCTGTTGCAAAAATCACAGGAAAGGGAAGTTACAAAGATTCTGTTTCTAAATATTTTACCATCAAAGCATGCAGTCTTGACGGTAAAGTTCAAGTTAAATTTGAAGACAACGATTTACACCTGGGATGGACAGGCAAAAACTCCCGCATTTTCTATTTATATGCCGAAAGCCAATGCGGCCGGAATGATCTCATTACAGAATGAAAAAGATTATACATATAAATATCTTAATAATAAAGAACCTGGAACAGCAACCTTACAAATCACAGGAAAGGGCAATTTTACAGGTACAAAAAAAATAGCTTATAAGATCAGCAAAGCAAAACAGCCGGTAAAAGTTACACCAGGAAGTATTACAAAACTTTTATACAGACAAAGGCAAATCCTACAAAATCAGTGTTTCAGGAAAAAAAGAATTTGCAAAAGTGACATATTCAACCACTAATGCAAAAATTGCATCTGTAAAAAATAGCAAGATTATGCTTAATGGAGAGGGAGTGGCAACAGTTACTGTAAAAGTTGCGGCGACCAAACATTATCAGGCACAGAATATTGCAATTAAGATTAATGTGCTGAAAAGACAGAATATTACCACTGCTGTAAAGAATGGGGCAAAAATAGCGTATTCCACTACAATGAAATCTCTTGGTGCCAAAGTTCCTTCAGAAGGTGGGAAACTTACTTATAAGTCCTTAGATACCAGTATTGTTTCTGTGGATTCCAAAGGTAATTTGAACTTTAAAAAGGCAAAGAAGCTTGGAAAAGTTACAATCCAGATCACTGCAGCGAAATCTTCTTCCTATGCTCCGGCAACCAGGAAACTGACGATCACTACGGTAAAAGGAACTCCATCTGTCAGCTGTGTACAGCAGCAGGAACGTAAGATCTATGATGGAGCATTCAATCTCGGGGCAAAAGCAGATCAGAATGCAACATTGGTTTATTCCAGCAGCAACAGTGCTATTGCATCGGTAGCTTCTGATGGAACGGTTACTTTGAAGGAATGGCAAGAAAACGATATTCAGAGAGAAGTGCAGATCACAGTTACTACAAAAAGTACAACGTTTTATAATGCAGCGAAGCCGGTAATTGTTAATCTTACTGTTATTAAAAAGAAAAATCTGCAGCAGAGAATTGAAGATGAAAAAATCAAATTTCCTGATGGGAAATTTTGGAACCATGTTGTAAACAGTTATTCAGATCTGACAGATAATCTGGACAGCAGCGGAGCTCCTGAAAGATTTCAGGATACGATCAGTGATGTTCCATGCAAACATCACGGAACTCAGAGCGGAATTGATCCGATACCAGGTAATGGCGAGTATGATTGCAATAAGTTTGACGGGGCTATCCAGTGTGATGGGTTTGCAAGAAAAGTATTTTATGATATCTGGGAAGGGCAGAGAGTATCAGGCCTTCAGAGAATATATGATAATAATGTTCAGGTAGGAGACTATGTGCGCATCAATAATAATGGACATTCGGCTATCGTTACAGAAGTTTACAGTGATTCATTTAAAGTGATAGAGTGTAATCTGGATGGGGACGGACGTCATCATAATTGTCTGCTGCGTCATAACTGGACATATAGTAAAAGCAGTGTAACTTATCGTGTACATGCTGTAAATTACAGCCTTAACTAATAGACTTTTGAAACTTTTCTTTACAAAACTTTCAAATCGTAGTATTGTATTGCATGAGAAAAGATTAACAAATCCCTTGTAAGGAGGCTATAAACATGGCTAGAACAAAGAAAGCTGCAACCAAGACAACTGTAAAAACGGCTTCAATAAGCGAGACTCCTGCAAAATCTGTAGTAACCGCATCCGAAGAGAAAGCCGTTAAGGCTGAGACACCGAAGACAGACGATGCAAAAGCTTCTGTAGAAACAAAAGCAGCTGAGAAGACAGCTGAGGTAAAACCTGCCGCTGAGAAACCAGTAGAAGAAAAAACAGCAGAAGTAAAATCTGCTGAAGAGAAAACAACAGCTGTAAAATCAGAAGAGCCAGCTAAGAAAACCGCTGCCAAGAAGACAACAACACGAAAAACAACTGCAGCTAAGAAAACAACAACCAAGACGGCTGCTAAGACAACAGCAGCTAAGAAAGCTGAGCCAGTGACAGAAGTATATGTTCAGTACTGGGGCAAAGAGATACATACTTCAGAGGTTGCTGACAGGATCAAAAAGATCTGGACAGAGGATATGGGCAAAAAAGCTTCTGAACTGAAAGATCTCAAAATCTACATTAAACCCGAAGATAATGGTGCACATTATGTGATCAACGGAGATGTTACAGGATTTATCGGACTGTAAAAAGAATCTCTGATAAAAAGTATATAAAAAGAGTATGTAAGATGGCCTGCTATAGAGCCAAACTATAGCAGGCTATTTTTTTTTGTGTATTTGACCAAATGAGAATAGCATGATATGATTCACCTAACAAATAAACATACTAATTAGATAGGGATATGGTGAAATGAAACAGATATTATGCTTTGGAGATTCCAATACATGGGGATATGACGGAGAGAGCAGAGAGAGACTACCGTGGGGAGTACGCTGGACAAGCCTTCTCCAGGAAAAACTGAATAAAGAAGAATATCGCGTGATCGAGGAAGGACTGTGCGGAAGAACAACGGTTTTCGAAGATCCGCTCCGCGACGGAAGAAAAGGAACTGCACTTCTTCCCACACTTCTGGAAACACATGCCCAGGTGGATGTGATCACGCTGATGCTGGGAACCAATGACTAGTAAAACTGATTTTCGGAGCATCCGCAGATGTAATCGGAAAGGGAATCATAAGATTGCTGGATCAGGTCCAGGAATATGCGCCAAAAGCGAAAGTCCTTCTCATGGCTCCGATCTACCTGGGAGAAAAAGTATGGCAGGAAGGATATGACCAGGAGTTTTCCAGAGAGTCTGTGATTGTTTCCAGAAATCTGCAGCCTGTTTATGAAAAAATCGCAGCTGAACGTCATATCAGTTTCCTTCCGGCAGCATCCTATGTACATTGCTGTGACGCAGATCAGGAACATCTGAATGCAGCAGGACATAAGAAATTTGCAGAGGTTGTATATCGAAAAGTACAGGAATTGCTGTAAATAAATATAGGATTTTAAGACTTTTGGATCTTATATAAAATAAAAAGATGTTGTCTGGCAGTTTTTCAGTTCTGTCAGACAGCATCTTTTTTGCATGAGCTTAGATCAACTCAGCATAGTAATAGATCTACCTGCGCGTACAGATTTAGTACTGCTGGCCGCCCTGGGAGCCGCTGGACATCTGGCGTTCCTGTGCTTCGATCATCTTTTTGACCATATATCCACCTACGGATCCGTTCTGTTTGGAAGTCAGGTTTCCGTTGTATCCGTCTGTAAGCGGAACACCCAGCTCGTTTGCTACCTCATATTTGAAACGGTCAAGTGCGCCCTTTGCTTCCGGTACAACTGCTTTGTTAGAAGAAGTGTTACTTGGCATAATTCATTTCCTCCTTGGTTGTTATTTGGTTTGATGTTACATTGCTAGTATGTGAAAACCATAAAATAATACACTGGCAGTTAAAGGAAATTTAACATATAAAAATATTTCCGTTCATAAATTATACCGCGGCAAAAAACCGAATGTATGGTTGCTTTTTGATGGGAGTTGCGGTTATAATAATCTCTGCATCACATATAATATCTGTCAGACAAAAAAAGTAAGGGGGTCCCGTGAAAAAGAAGCGTTATCCTACATACAAGCGAAAATATAAACGAAAAAAACAGCCCAGGCGAAAAATACTCACAGCCATTATCCTGTGTGTCATCCTTGCAGTATGTAATGGCTGGATGCCGCCGCGGAGCCTGAAAGAGGTAAAAGATCAAAGCCGGATCTTCGGACAGGTATTTCTTACATATATAGAAGAAAATGCGCAGATCCTCTGGGAAGATATTTCGGAATCCGCTTCCGATGCAGTGACAGGATTACTGAAACAATCTCAGACAAAGACAGGAGGGCAGACAGAATCTGTTTCTCTGGATCAGATTCCGGAATACAGCGGCAGTCCATATGTGGAGATCAATGGAAATATACCCTCTTTTTCTGATGAAAAAAGCGCAGGACCTGCATACGAATTTTATAGTGAACTAGATTCCCTGGGGCGCTGTGGTTATGCAGAATCCAAGGTCACACCGGAGCTGATGCCTGATGAAGAGCGAGGAGCGATCGGAATGGTGAAGCCTACAGGATGGCATACTGTAAAATATGAAAATGTAGATGGCAGGTATCTGTATAATCGCTGCCATCTTATCGGATATCAGCTGACTGGAGAGAATGCAAACAGGAAAAATCTTATCACAGGAACCAGATATCTCAATGTGACGGGAATGCTTCCTTTTGAAAATGAGGTTGCAGATTACGTGCACAGTACAGGAAATCCCTGCATGTATCGTGTAACTCCGTTTTTTTAAGGGAGATGAACTGGTAGCCCGGGGTGTGGAAATGGAAGCCGAATCCGTTAAAGACCAGAAGATATCTTTCCATGTTTTTGTTTATAACATACAGCCGGGAATTGAAATTGATTATACTACAGGAAACAGCTGGGAAGAATAGAGTATATGGAGCAACGCCGGGGAAAATATTAATTTTTCATGAATTTACATGAATTAAATTGCACTTTTTTGGGCGTTATGCTAGAATCAGTTACAGAGTTATATGATTTTACCTATATAAAGGGGAGAAAAGGGATGTAACCCAAGGGCAGAGAATGGAGAGGTGAATTATGAATTTAGGAATTATTGCGCATAACAGTAAGAAAGTTCTGATTGAAGACTTCTGTATTGCATACAAGAATATCCTTGCCAAACATGAAGTATATGCAACCGGAACAACAGGAAGAAGAATTGAGGAAGCAACCAGTCTTCACGTTCACAAGTTTCTTGCCGGAAGTATAGGCGGAGACAAGCAGTTTATGGAGATGGTAGAGCGTCAGGATCTGGATATGGTGATCCTGTTTTATAACCCTGTCATGATGGACCCGGCAGAGCCGGATATCATGAGCATTGTCAAACGCTGCGACCAGTACAATATTCCGGTTGCCACAAATATTGCCACTGCGGAACTTCTGATCCTTGGACTGGCCCGCGGTGATCTGGATTGGAGATTAAATCTGAAATGAGAGTCATAGCAGGAAAAGCACGTAGATTAAACTTAAAAACCATTCCCGGAAATGAGACACGACCAACAACAGACCGTATTAAGGAAACTCTTTTTAACATTCTCCAGCCTGAAATACCGGGTTGTCGGTTTCTGGATCTGTTTTCCGGAAGCGGAGCGATCGGTATTGAAGCTCTGAGCCGTGGAGCCGAGTATGCCGTGTTTGTTGGAGAAGAATCCAAAAGCTGCTGCATGCATCAGAGAAAATCTTGCATTTACAAAACTGGCAGAAGATGGTAAACTGCTGAACATGGATGTGCTTCAGGCACTGCGTTCACTGGAAGGCGGAGAACCATTTGACTGTATTTTTATGGATGCACCATACGAACAGCATCTGGAACAACCAGTCCTTGAGTATCTGGCTGACAGCACTCTTGCAGATGAAAACACGCTGATCGTTGTGGAGGAAGATCTACATACGGATTTTTCTTATGTAGAGGACCTTGGATATCATCTGGTACGTTCCAAGGAATATAAAACCAACAAGCATGTTTTCCTGAAAAAAATGAAAGAGAGACAGACATATGATAACAGCAGTATACCCGGGAAGCTTTGACCCGGCAACCTATGGCCATCTTGACATCATTAAGCGGGCAAGCATTTCATTTGACCGGGTTATAGTGGGAGTTTTGCATAATTCTGCAAAAAGTCCGTTGCTTTTTCTGTAGAAGAACGTGTTAAGATACTAACAAAGGCGACAAAAGATATCCCGAATGTGGAGGTGAAAGCATTCGAGGGCCTGTCAGTGAACTTTGCCAGGGAAAACCATGCCCAGGTGATCGTTCGAGGGCTTCGTGCTGTCACGGATTTTGAATATGAACTGCAGATGGCCCAGACTAATCGTGTTCTGGCACCGGATGTGGACACCGATTTTTCTTACAACCAGTCTGGAATATGCATACTTAAGCTCCACGATCATGAAAGAAGTTGCTAATTTCGGAGGAGATCTGAGCAAATTCGCTCCACGTGAGATTACGGATGCAGTCGAAGAGAAATTGGAAAAAAAGAGAAACAGAGAAATAAGGAGAGTGTATTATGAGCAGCAGAATTGAACAGATTATTCAGGAGATTGAAGAGTATGTGGACAGCTGTAAATTCCAGCCTCTTTCCACTACCAAGATCGTAGTGAACAAAGAAGAGATTGAGGAGTATTTACGTGAACTTCGTCTGAAAACTCCGGATGAGATCAAACGTTATCAGAAGATCATCAGCAATAAGGATGCGATCCTTGAGGATGCTCAGGCTAAAGCTGACAGTCTGATCGCAGATGCTCAGGCCAAAGCTCAGGAACTTGTTACACAGCATGAGATCATGCAGAAAGCATATGCACAGGCAAATGAGACCATAAATGCTGCAAACAAGCAGGCTCAGGAGATTCTTGATTCTGCAACACAGGATGCAAACAGCATTCGTCTCAGCGCGATCACATACACAGATGATATGATGGCTAATATCGGTTCTGTCCTGAATCAGACACTTGAAGATGCCGGTGGTAAATATAAAGCATTTATTGATGCTCTGCAGAGCTGCCTTGAGGTTGTTAATCATAATCGTCAGGAGCTTGCACCACAGACTGCTCAGGCAGCGGCAATCTCCAATACCTTCCAGGATGATGACAGTTCTTCTATAACAAAAGAAGACGAAGATCTGTTAGACGATATCGGAGAAAACTAGGATCAGGAATATCGCACTGGCGTTCAGACATTTTGAAATAGCGTAGGGGATCAGTGACAAACTGTTTTCCAATACGCTTTTTGTCTGAGCCATGACGCAAAAGCCACCAAAAGAAGTCAGGAGCATAGAAGCAAGGTATCTGCTTTTCCATGGCAGCGGTGCGCCGGCAATCTGTTTCAGCCCGGTAGTTAGTTCCAGTGGTGCTGTGAACAACATACAGCTTTGTGCATGAAATGGCCAGTAAAAGCTGATACTGGCGAGTATCAGTGAGAAGAGGAGAATATAGCCCCCGAGACGTGTGATGGTTTCAAATCCGTCCAGGATCGAGACATCCAGGATGACTCCTATGGAGTCCTGTTGGTATGTCTCTTTTTTTATCTTGTTTACGCAGACAGAGTCCACGGTATGCCCGCGATATACAACGAAACGAAAAAACAGCATACAAAAGAGATCTGCCGCCAGAAAAGTGAGGATCATCTGTACTGCTGATATCTTATTTTTCAAGAGTATCCCGGAAAGATAGGAAATGATAAATGCGGGACTTGCATTGCAGCTAAACGTAAGAAGATATTCCCCTTCTCTGCGGGAAATCTGCTGGTCTATGTACAGATCATGTGCCAGTTTGGCTCCCATAGGATATCCGCATAACAGACCCAGGATCAGAACATAGGCTCCAGCAGGTGAAAGCCCGAAAAACGTTTTCCAGAAGAAAGCAGATGGTTTCAGAAGCTTCCGGATATTTCCAGTTTTTAATAATGCTCCTGTCAGGATCAGAAATGGCAGCAGAGTGGGAATCATGATATTCAACCACAATCCAAGTCCATTTTTTACTCCGGTAAGAGCTTCTTTTGGGTGAAAAAGCAGAAAAAACAACAGGCAGATATAGAAAAATATGATTATTTTTCGTTTCATAAAAACAGGTCCTTGCTTTTTTTACAGTATATGATTATTATAAAAGACAAATGAATTTATGAAGCAGAAGGAGGCAGAATTTATGCCAGTATTAGAAAATTGTGAACCAAAGAGAGTTTTTCATTATTTTGAAGAAATCTGCAAGATTCCTCATGGTTCCAGAAATACAAAACAGATCAGTGATTTCCTTGTGGAATTCGCGAAGGATCATGGATTCAGATATGTACAGGATGAGCTGAATAATGTAGTGATCTACAAGCCAGGCACACCAGGATATGAGAATTCTCCCACAGTGATCATCCAGGGCCACATGGACATGGTATGTGAAAAACGACCGGATGTAGATCATGATTTTACAAAGGATCCTTTAAATATTTCTGTAAAGGACGGATATGTAACGGCAAACGGAACAACCTTAGGCGGTGATGATGGGATTGCTGTGGCTTACGGCCTTGCGCTTCTGGAAAGTAAAGACCTTGCACATCCTGCGCTGGAGGTTCTGATCACCGTTGATGAGGAGATTGGTCTTCTTGGCGCGGAAGGCTTTGACTGCAGCGTCTTAAAGGGAAAAAGACTGATCAATCTGGATTCTGAGGCAGAAGGAAGTCTGTGGATCAGTTGTGCAGGCGGCCTTTCCGGTATCAGCACCATTCCTGTACAGAGAGTGGAGGCAGAAGGTCAGAAAGCAGCAGTAAAGATCACAGGACTTATGGGCGGACATTCCGGAGCGGAGATTCACAAACAGCGTGGAAATGGACATAAAATGATGGGAAGACTTCTGAATCACGTATCTTTGGAGACGGATATCCGCCTGATCAGCATTGCAGGAGGAACAAAGAACAATGTCATTTCAAGTGAGTGTAAGGCAGAGATCCTTGTGGCAAAAGAAGATGCTGATAAAGTAAAAGCTTCTGTTGCAGAGTTAAAAGCAACATGGGACAAGGAGTTTCTTGGAAAAGAACCGGGACTTACTGTGGATGTAGAAGAAGAAAGCGTATCTGGTGTGGCAGTTATGAACGCGGAGAGTACAAAACGTGTAATCACATATTTTATCATCTGCCCGAACGGAGTACAGTGCTATGACCGTGAACTGGAAGGACTGGTTGAAAACTTCCCTGAATCTTGGTATTGTAGAGACAACTAAGGACACTGTAAAGCTTGAAAGTCTTGTAAGAAGTTCTATGGAGAGTAAGAAAGCAGATATGAAAGAAATCCTGGATACTTGTGCACAGGCTGTCGGAGCTAACGGAAAGGTGCATGGTGGATATCCTGCATGGGAGTACAAAGTAGATTCCGAACTTCGCAAAGTAATGGTAGAGACATTCGTAGAGCAGTATGGAAAAGAACCGGTTGTATCTACCATTCACGCCGGACTGGAGTGTGGACTTTTCCTTGGAAAGAAACCGGATTTGGATTGTGTATCTATGGGACCGGATCTTTTGGATATTCATTCCTTTAATGAGAAGCTGGATATTGCCTCTACACAGAGAACATGGGAATATTTAAAAGGAATTCTTGCAAAATTAAAATAGGATAACGTGGTGTGTAGTATAAAAAATCTACAGACATCATGGCAGTTTGAAAAAATATAAAAGTAGAACATATGGAGAAAGAATCTGTATGTTCTAATTTTTATTTGATAGTCATATAGTAAGAAGAAAAATGTGCGGAAAATGAGAATAAAACTGAAATTGAAAGAAAAACAGGAATTCTTAGAAATAAACAAGTGTATACCTGGCAGGTAAAGCTTGAAGGCTGTTTGCAAATTACTGC
>ENA-OQET01001328-OQET01001328.1-human-gut-metagenome-genome-assembly--contig:-NODE-1328-length-11113-cov-5.408793_pt1 | contig 11113 bp, 8 predicted proteins | sample MGYA00242800_ERZ504645 | MGnify/ENA primary metagenome ERZ504645 (study PRJEB26092, sample SAMD00036308) | human gut metagenome | host: Homo sapiens | study: EMG produced TPA metagenomics assembly of... | reverse complement strand
TCATGATAAAAGCCTTCTATCAGCTGCTTTTTCCATGGACCATCTATTTTTTCCGAAGTATACAAATAAGTCTTACGGGTATCATTTGCCACAAAGCAGATATAAAATCGGCCTTCATGATAGCGCAGGGAAGCTGCCCACATGCCCTGTCCGTAAATATTCTGACCGCTTTTCAGTTGCTGCGCATCCGTATGATCCAACGTCTCATAGACATAAGTCACATGCTCCCAGTGCACCAGATCAAAAGACTGCAGAATCTCACAGCCCGGCATAAAGTGCATGGTTGTGGATACCATATAATAGGTGTCTTCTACGCGGATCACGTCCGGATCTGGATAATCCAATCTTGTTATAGGATTTACATTCATTGTTTATTCCTTTCTGTTTTATCTCCATATTCTTTCTTTGTTCTATTCTATTTTTACTATTTTATCTTTGTTTCTTATCCGTCTGCCTTTTCAACTCTTCTTGCCATAATAAAAGGCCTCCTATGATTTATATTTTACCATAGAAGACCTTGCTGTTATTAGCTATTTACAGAAAAAGTTTCACACACTCTTTACATCCACTCCTATTTTGTTTTTACTATTTTCAAGACATGTAAGACTAGAGGATTCATCCTATTTTATACTTGTAGAAAATTCTACCATTTAGGAACACTGTTAGGACAATGTTTAACAGCTATCGCTGCACGCATCTCAACAAAGCATCCGCAAATCCTACATATACCATTCAACAAATTCGTACATTCTCCGCATTTTTTCAATCTGCGCTCATATTCTGAATTGGAAACTTTATCATCTTCTGAAAGATTGGAAATATAGCGATACATATTGTGAAAAAATTCTTTTTCAGACATATCTTTTAATAGACATTTTCTGCATAATCGATGCTGCTCACTCCCCACAACCATTCTACCTCACTTCCAGATGCAGGACACTGCACGCCGGAATCGTAAATCGAATTCCTTTTTCCGTAATCTGTGTGCCATCATATTTTTTTACTGTAACACACTCCGGTTCTTCAAAAGTATTTTTTGCGTGTATTTCCCTCGTAACAATTTCTCCTTTTACTGTTTTTACACTTCTATCAATAATCGTAGTATCTATATCAAAACTTTGATCGACAGAAAGATTTGTTATAGTAAGATGGAGTGTTCCATCCGCTGTTTCTGAGACAGATTCTGTCAGATTCGGTACCTTCCACTCTTCTTCCACCCCAATCATCTCTGTCTCAATACTGCTCTCCACAAGATTCGAATCCTGATGTTCTTTATAGATGTCAAAGACATGATATGTAGGCGTCTTAATCATTTTATCCCCCTCAGTAAGCAGAACAGCCTGGAGTACGTTAACAATCTGTGCAAGATTTGCCATCTTCACACGATCGCTGTGTTTATTAAATATATTCAATGTGATCCCCGCTACAAGTGCATCACGCATCGTATTCTGCTGATAAAGAAATCCCGGATTTGTACCCGGCTCACATGTATACCACGTTCCCCATTCATCTACAATCATGCCTATTTTTTTCAGAGGATCATATTCATCCATAATCTTACCATGTCTGCGAATAAGTTCATCTATATACACCGCCTTATTCAATGTCTTATACCAGACATTTTCATCAAACTCCGTTGAGCTTCCTTTGATTTCAATCCCTTCTGGATATACATAATAGTGGAGAGAAAGTCCATCCATAAATCCATGCTGTTCTTCGGAAGTTCTACGGAAACAGGTTGCCAATACCTCTTTCGTCCACTCATAATCTTCGTGTGGTGCTCCGCAGCAAATCTTTTGAATATGATGTTCATTATTATAGTCACGAACAAAACTCTGATATCTGCGATACTCATTTGCATAATAATCTGGGTTCATGTTTCCCCCGCATCCCCAGTTTTCATTTCCGATTCCAAAATAATCAACTTTCCATGGAGCTTGTTGACCATTCTTTCCTCTCAGTTCGGACATAGGGGATATTCCATCAAATGTCATATATTCTATCCACTCAGACATTTCACGAACTGTTCCACTTCCCAAATTTCCATTAATATACGTTTGACATCCGAGCTGACGGCAGAGCTCAAAATATTCGTGTGTTCCGAAACTGTTGTCTTCCAACACGCCTCCCCAATTTGTATTAATCATCTTTTTACGTGAACCCGCAGGACCTATTCCGTCCATCCAGTGATACTCATCTGCAAAACATCCTCCAGGCCAACGAAGCACTGGAACTCGAATCTCTTTCAACGCTTCAACTACGTCAGTTCTCATTCCATTCACATTTTCAATAGGTGAATTTTCCCCCACATAAATTCCTTCATAAATACATCTTCCTAGATGTTCAGAAAAATGGCCGTATATTTGTCTGTTAATCCTGCTCAGTTTCCTGTTCGGATTGATTACCATTTTAGTCATCATGATTTCCTCCTTCTATCTTTTCATATTGCCGGAATACTCTTATAAAAAGCAGTGAATTTATATATGCACTGACTGAAAATCCGCCAACCATCATAAAAATCCAAATACCTTTTGTAAAAATCATAAGCACAATTACAATTACATGGATCAGAGTCAGCAAAAATGTCTCTCTCAGATTAAAAACAGCCAGCATCACTGCATTTTTCACGCTTTTAAAAATAGTATTATCGAATCTGGCTATTAAAGCAAATACATAAAGAAGTGAAAAAATAAAAATAACTGCAAATACTCCCGTAATCACGAGAATCACCTGATTGACCGTTGAAAATTCCGGCTTTTCTATCCAAAATTTCACTCCAAAAACAAAACTTGCTCCGATTATTAAATACAAGATGGATAAGAGAAACGCCTGCTTGAAATTATTTTTAAATGCTTTGAAAAAAGGTTTGAATATATATCCACCCTCATGTCTTGCCTCGCGCATAGTAATCGTGTAAAGGGCACTGACTGCCGGGCCGATCGTAATGACCGGCGCACAGCATAAAATGAACAGAATATTTAACATCATAAAATCTGCAACTGTAGTTAAAAAAACAATAACAGGACTGTCCAGATTAATCTTCATAGCTTTCTCCATTCTTAAGTTCAGTCTACCTTTTTCTAAACTCCACCTTAACAGGACTCATACCCGTAAGTTCCTCGCTTTTCGCATCAGGCTGAGAGAAACCGGCATAGATTGTATAATGCTTTCCCCCTGCAATATGACGTCCTTCTTCATCCACAACAGTAAATGCTTCCCCAGGAATATGTACCTGAAGGGTTTTTCTTTCTTCCTTGTAAAGTTTTACTCTGCAGAACCCGCATAACTGCGGGTTTGGAACCGCATAAATCGAATTTTCACACTTGATATAGATCTGCAATACCTCACAAATATCTCTTTCGCCCGTATTTTCCACCTTCACGAAAACATTTGCTCCTGTTTCTGTTTCCACCACTTCTACTGAGCGGACTTCCGCCTTTCCATAAGTTAGTCCGTACCCGAAAGGATACTGAGCCTTTCCTTTCATATACCGGTATGTTCTTCCACTCATGGAATAATCTTCAAACGGAGGCAGTTCGCTCAAAGTTTCATAAAAAGTAACAGGCAGTTTTCCTGAAGGAGATTCTTTTCCGAACAGGATTTCCGCAACAGCATTTCCTCCACGGGCACCTGGATACCAGAGTTGAAGAATTCCCTCAAAATGTTTCTGTGCAAAACTCAAGTCTATGTCACTCCCTGCCATCATACATAAAATCACCGGTTTTCCAGTCTGCGCCACCACTTCCATCAATCTACGCTGGCACAACGGGAGTTGAAGATCTTCCTTATCACCAGACGCATAGCTATTTCCTGTATCTCCTTCTTCACCTTCCAGAGTCTCATCCAGACCAAGACACAGGATAATCACGTCACTATTTTGTGCTACAGTTACAGCTTCTGATAAGCGATCCATATCCTGGGCAAGAGGTTCTGTTTTATTTTTGAAAAGATCGCATCCCTGTGAGTAAATAATCCTTATCTCATCACCCACATATCTTCTGACTCCTTCCAATACAGTTACATATTCTGATGATGTTCCGTGATAATTTCCGATCAGAGCTGCCCTGCTGTCTGCATTAGGTCCAATAATGCCTAATGTTTTTATCTCCTTCTCTTTCAACGGAAGAATTCCATTCTCGTTTTTCAAAAGCACAATGCTTTCTAACGCTGCCTTGTGTGCTATCAAAAGATGTTCGCTACATTCCACTTTAGAATATGGTATTTTGTCATACTCACTTCCATCAAAAAGTCCCAGCATAAAACGGGTTGTAAAAAGACGAACTGCAGCCTCCGTAATAGCTTCCTCTGTAACCATGCCATGATGATAAGCATTAAGGATATGAAGATATGTATTTCCACAGTTCAAATCACACCCTGCATTCAATGCCATTGCTGCAGACTGCATTGGCGTACCCGTAACCATATGGTTTTCATGAAAATCCCTTATTGCCCAGCAATCAGAAACAAAATGCCCTTCAAAATTCCACTCACCCCGAAGTTTATTTTTTATAAGTGTCTTACTGCCACAACAAGGTTCACCATTGACACAATTATAGGCTCCCATAACAGCTTCCACATGCGCATCCTCTACAAGAGCTTTGAAAGCTGGAAGATATGTCTCTTCCATATCCTTTTGAGATACTTCGGCATTAAACTCATGACGTAATGCCTCTGGACCGGAATGAACTGCAAAATGTTTCGCGCAGGCAGCCGCTTTCATCGTCTCACCATTTCCCTGAAGCCCTTCCACATAGGCTTTGCCTAAAGTAGCCGTAAGGCAAGGATCCTCTCCATATGTCTCGTGTCCTCTGCCCCAGCGGGGGTCGCGAAAGATATTTACATTTGGAGCCCAAAAAGTAAGTCCTTTATAGATATCTCTATCATCTTGTTTAGAAGCCGCATTATATTTTGCCCTGCCTTCTTCTGCAATAATATCTCCTATTTTTCGAACCATATCTTCATCAAATGAGGCAGCCATTCCAATTGCCTGCGGAAAAACTGTTGCAATTCCCGCTCTCGCAACTCCATGTAACCCTTCATTCCACCAATTGTATTCTGGAATCCCAAGCCTTGAAATACCTGGTGAATCATATCTGAGCTGAGAAGCCTTCTCCTCTATAGTCATTTTCATAACCAGTTCCTGTGCTTTTCTCCTGGCTTCTTTTCTGTCCATCCTTTAACCTCCGCCTATATATTATTCTTTTACGCCACCTAAAGTAAGTCCGGTAACAAAATATCGCTGTAAGAACGGGTAAATACAAATGATTGGAAGCATAGTCAGTATTGACGCCGCTGCTCGAACTGTCTCAGGAGTAACCGAACCCGTTGCATTTTTCATTGCCTCTGCCGAAGCCCCTTGATTCGTCACAGACGACAGTAATTTCATCAGCTCATACTGCAATGTTGTTAATTTTGCATTCATTCTGTTGTACAACATTGCATCAAACCATGAATTCCACTGTCCCACTGCTACAAAAAGAGCAACTGTCGCATAAACAGGTTTGCACAGAGGAGAAATGATTTTCGTAAAAATAGTGAAGTATCCTGCTCCATCAAGCTGCGCTGACTCCTCCAGACTGTCTGGAAGTCCATTCATATATGTACGTATAACAAGCATATTAAATGCACTAATCATTCCCGGAATCACATATACCCAGAAACTGTTTGTTAACCCAAGTCCTTTGTACAGCAAAAATGTTGGAATCATACCACCATTTACATACATCGTAATAACCCAGAAAAGGGACAGCTGTTTTTTAAATAAAAATCTTTTTCTGCTTACAATAAATGCCAGTATCGCATTAGTAATAAGGGCTGTAAACGTTCCGATCAGTGTTCGTGCCACAGTAATATAGGCACCTGTGATCAGATTGTCTTTCTGTAAAACAGTAATAAAGTTTTTCAATGTCCATTTTCTCGGTATCAGATATATACCGCCTCGCAATGCATCCGTTCCTTCATTAAATGCAAGAGCAAGCGTATTCAGAATCGGATACAATGTGATAATAATAAACAGAATCATAAAAATTGTATTGCATACTGTAAACACTTTATCTGCGGGCGATGATTTTATTTTTTTTCTTGTTTCCATCTGAGCCCTCCTTAGAATAATCTTTCGTCTCCATTGCGTTTTGCAAGCTGATTTGCAATAACAATTAGAATAATACTTACCACACTCTTAAATATACCTGCTGCTGTACCAATGGAAAAATCTCCCTGACTGATACCCCCAATTCAGCACGTAAATGTCAATTGTCTGGGATACACTCTGAACAAGCCCGTTTCCTAACAGATACTGAATTTCGAACCCTGCATTCAACACATTTCCAACATTCATAAGAAGCAGAATCATAATAGTAGGTCTTATTCCCGGAAGTGTTACATGTTTAATCTTCGCCCACCTTCCTGCTCCGTCAATTGATGCCGCTTCGTAAAGTGACGGATCAATAGATGTTATTGCCGCCAGATATATAATTGCATTCCATCCGGTTTCTTTCCATACGATTGGCAAAAGCGACAATAGGCCAGAAATACTCTTTATGAGCAAAAAATTAATCGGCTGATTAATAACATTCAAATTAACAAGCAATTCATTAATAATGCCAGTTCCTGACAAAGCATCATGAATGATGCCGGTTACAATAATCCATGACAGGAAATGCGGCAGGTACGATATTGTCTGTACTGGTTTTTTTCCCAATTGTATTTCGTACCTCATTGAGAAGGATTGCAAACGCAATTGCAGCAACGAAAGTAACCACCAAATTGATCACACCCATTGCAAGTGTATTTCGTATTACCCGTAAAAAAGTTGCATCTGAAAACAACTGCTGAAACTTTTGCAATCCGACAAACTCAGAGTGCAAAAGTCCGTCAATCGGTCTGTAGTTCTGAAAAGCCATCACCCAGCCGCCCAATGGGAGATAGTAGAAAATGATACCATAAATTACAATAATTCCAGACCAGATTAGAAGGGATTTCTGTCGTTTTGCCTCCTTCCAACTAAAATGAATTTTGGGTTCATCCACTACTGTTTTTTTTCTCTTTATTCCTAAAGACATAAATTCACCTCATTTTTCAAACAGGCAGATAAGCATGACACATATCTGCCCGTTTTGTATGTTATATCCTATTCGAATTTAGCTGCTTCTTTCATTCTACGATCCAATTCCGCCTGCATCTCATCAAGGAAATCCTGTGGATTGCATCCCTCATAGGCTTTCATATATGTATTCCATTCACTCTCAAAATCATTTGCCATGACAGTTCTCGGAAGATATTCATGTTTTATCTCTCCCATTTTTGTCCATGCCACACCACCCGGTGTACTTGTAGTCATCGTACCGGAAAATGAATACATCGGATACCATGGACCAGGAGTCTCATTCGTTCCCAGCATATCCACATATGTCTCAGCGCCATATGCCTTAAAACATCTCTGTACGGCCGAGTTCAGACTGTCAAAAAATTCATCCGGTTGATCATCAGGCCAATTTGCATTGATACCATCATCACTCGTTCCTTTATAGTTTGGGAAATAAGAATATGAACAAAGGTGTGATGCTTTGTATGCCGTATCTGCTGCCTGCTTTCTCTGTTCTTCTGTCCGATAAAACAATCCATCATCATTAACTTCATAATCGACACCCTCTACTCCCCAGAATCTCAGATTATGAATATCCTGACTAAGCAAATCGTCTATAAACTGCAGTGCTCCTTCCACATCTTTGCAGCTTGTTGTAATTGCAAGTCCTGATCCTGAATTCATAACTCCTCCTGAACAGTGCCACTGATTTTTAATTCCTTCATCGATAGTGATCGGAAGCGGCACATAACTGCATCCTTTCTCATCAAGTCCCTGTTGTTTCAAGGAATCATTTACATTATATGCAAAGTCCCACCACTGATCGACCATTCCCAGCACACGTCCTGTAGAAAGTTTAGCAATATATTCATCATAAGTCTGTGTAAATGATTCAGGATCCACATAACCTTTCTTGTATTCTTCATTCAATTTCTGAAAGTACCGTTTTGCAGTATCTGTAGTATTATAATCAATAACCTTCAGTTCATCTGGATCAACAATCACAGATCCGTCATTTGGATAACCATCCAGAAACTGCGGTGCATTTTCCAGGCAATAATATCTCCAGTCTTCACATAGAATTGTGTAAGCAATATTCTCTGTTCCGTCTTCCATTGTAGGATTGGCTTCCATATAGCTTTCCAAAAGATCAAAATATTCATCCAAAGTATTTACTTCAGGATATCCTGCCCACTCCAGTACTCTTGTCTGAATCCAAAAGGCTTCATCATTATGCGTCGTAGCCTTCTCTTCTCCCTTAACATTCTGAAACTGCTGAATCCAGTAAATATGACCATCATCCCGTCTCAGCTTATTCCACTCTTCATCCGTATAATACGCCTTGATATTCGGATAATCATCCAGATAATCATCCAAAGGAACAAGTGCTCCTGCCTCATAGAGCTGTCCCATTGCATCTCCGCCATCAATAAAATCTGGATAATCACCTCCGGCAATCAGCGTTCCTACTGCCTCAGAAGCTGTCTGACCGGTAAGCCATGTCTCGTCCACCTTTACACCAGTTTTTTCTGCGATAATCTGCTGAATCTCATTGTCGTCATTGATTTCAGCTCCTGGAACCGCATAGAAAGCTGTAAATTCTTTTGTTCCTCCCTCATTCTCGCTGCTTCCGCTACCACATCCGGTAAACAATGATACCGCAAGTGCAGATGCCAGCAGCATTCCCGTCACTCTTTTTGCTTTCATAATTGTCCTCCTTAAATTTGATAACTTTATTTTAACGGATCAGTACCTGAAAAAAATCAGATAAAGTATATCAAAAAGCAGGATAAACTATAGAACTTCACTCTGATAAATCTTCTGCCCCTTTCTTTTCATCCTTTGTCTTCGCCTGTTTTCGGAATTTTGCCGGTGTACAACCTTTCACTGAGATAAATCGATTCACAAAATAGTCCAAATCCCGGTATCCCACCGTCTCCGCTATCTGGTATATTTTCTTATCTGTCCTCAGCAACAGATGGCAAGCCTGTTCTATCCGGCAATTATTTAGATAGTCTTTAAACGACTGTCCGAATTTTTTCCTAAATAGCTGTCCCAAATACGCTCCATTCAGGTAATATTTCTCACCGAATTCTTTAAGTGTCAGATTCTCCGCATATCTCTCCCGAATCTCTTTTTCTACTTTCCCCAATATACCTCGTGAGGAATCCTTACGCATTTGAGCCAAATAATCCCCGTATTCACATGCGACCCTACACAGATGAGCTTTACTTCCCCGCAGAATCCCAGCCTCAAAAGTCCCTTCACTGATCATCCTCAATATCTCTTCCTGATTTACACTGTCATCCAGCTCCGATGCAAGATGCAGCAGCTGAAAAAGAAGATAATTAATATTAAGACGCATTACCTCGCCGGCTATCCCTCGCTCTCTCATTTCCTCATAAAATCCGTCAACTGCTTTCATAATTTCTGCATGATTGTTCTGTTCAATGGCATTCAGGAGAATATCAAGATTTTTCTTACAAAGCATGATCCCGTTTGTATGAATTTGCATTTCCTCCTCATAATAATAAATTTCCTTTTTTTCCCTGAATCCCTGAAAGGATCTTACCCTCCTCGCTGTACTGTATGATTTTGCAATTTTTTCCAGATTTTTTTCCTCTTTTCCCACAATCATAATCACTGGCAGTCCGAGTATTTCTCTCAGATACTTTATAAAATCTCCCAAATATTCTTTAATATCTGAAGATTCATACATATATCTGCATAAAATGAAACCAACATCATAGACCTTTTCCTGTATGGAGACATCCATCACACAATGCTGACTGTCATCCTGAAGATAATCCTTACAGATATTATACAGCTGTTTTTGATTTGCTAACTTTACGGAATCCTCATAGTCGTCCTCGTAATTTTTTTCATCGATCAGGATTTCAACATACCTCACCTGTTCTGATAAACGAATATGCTGTTGAACATACTCAATCATCAGAGGATCCGATCTTCCCTGAATAATAGAGATAAGTTTCCCGGAAAGATACGCATTTTCCAGTTTTTTTGTTTCTCTTTCTTTCTCCAATTCTATATTTTTTAATCCTCTGACTTTGCGAAGTGCCTGTACAAGTTTTTCTTTCTCCACGGGTTTCAATATATAGTCATTGCATGCATATTTGATTGCCTCCTGAGCATACTGAAAATCAGCATATCCGCTCAGAATAATAAAATAAATATCTCTATATTTTTCAGAGATTCGCAGCTTACGAAGCAACTCAAGACCATCCATAATTGGCATTTTAATATCAGAAAGAATAAGATCTGCATCGTGATTCTGCAGAAAAAGAAGTGCCTCTTCTCCGTCAGCTGCTGAGCCTACAATCTCAAATCCTTCATCTTCCCAATCTATAAGCTCTTTCATTCCCCGAAGTATAAATGGTTCATCATCTACTAATAGTACTCTCAGCATCTTATCACCCTTTTTCACTTTCTATAAATGGCAGGCGTATCAGAACCGACACCCCTGTTCCCTCTTCCCCGTTTAATTCAAATTGCACTTTATCATGTGACATCATTTTCAGTCTCAGGCAGGCATTAATAATACCTACGCCTTTTTCATTTTCCAGTAGTTCTATGCTCGCATTTTTCATCTTTCGCCGCATACTGTCAAACTCTTTTTCCGTCATTCCTTCCCCGGTATCTTCTACTTCAATACACATTTCCTCATTTTCTCTGTACACAGTAATAAATATCCAGCCTGGTGCAGTCTTTTTCTCTATTCCATGCACACATGCATTTTCAGCAAATGTAACAATTGTCAGTTTCGGTATCTTCTGATGCTGGCATTCTGTTTCCACATCCAGCCTATATGACAGTCTTTTACCAAATCGGTACTGCTGAAGATCCATGTAATTCTTGACAATCTCCATCTCCTTACCTACCTCAATAAGATCCTCTCCCCAATCCACATACTGTCTCTGCATCAACAGCAAGTTTTTCAACCATTTCCGCCGTGATTTTTTCTTTCTTATTACACTGTGCATCCGTATATCTTTTCAAGTGCATTAAAAA
>ENA-OQET01001324-OQET01001324.1-human-gut-metagenome-genome-assembly--contig:-NODE-1324-length-11127-cov-2.778091_pt1 | contig 11127 bp, 8 predicted proteins | sample MGYA00242800_ERZ504645 | MGnify/ENA primary metagenome ERZ504645 (study PRJEB26092, sample SAMD00036308) | human gut metagenome | host: Homo sapiens | study: EMG produced TPA metagenomics assembly of... | reverse complement strand
AAGAAAGATCGCATGCCAATATCCAGAGTGAACGCGGGATCCTGAAACGCCAGATACGTTCCATTCAGACGGAAGGACATTTTGGAGATATCAAGGAAAATGAGAACTTCCGGCGTTTTAATTACCGCTCGTCAGATAAGGTATATAAAGAATTCATGCTGTATGCTATTGGCAGAAATATAAATAAATACCATCGTTTTTTATACGAAAAACTAAAAAAATTTTTGAGGGAAAAACTGCCTGAAAAAAATGTGGCCGTAAAAATCCAACCGAAGATTTTTTGCGGCCAAAAATAGAATGTATTTACCAAAATAAAAATATCCTGAACAAGTTGCAGAGCCAGAGAGCCTTGTAACTGTCAGGATATTTTTGTTTGGTGCTGTCAGCTCTAAAAAAATCGTTATTTACCGACAGTCCCTTCTTTTTATTCGAATTTGTCACATGAAAACATTTGTGAAAAATAATTTTCATACCCATAATCTGTTTTAGCACAAAATACACCGACACCCATTGTATTATAACTAGCATTTGTAATATTTCTCAAATGACTTTCTGATGCAAACCAAGCTTGACAAACATCATAAGCCGATGTAAATCCTTCTGCTAGATTTTCTCCATCTACATTGAATGAAGTAATCCCTCGTTCTCCATTTGGACGTGTATGAGAATAACTATAAGTAATTTCATATGCACGAATATTTGCTGCATTTTGAAGAGAAGAGTCTATTGATGGTAAACTTAATGCACCTCGATGAAAAATTGCTCTTTTTTTATTTACTAAATCTAGAATTTCTTGTCTCATTTCCAAGTCAAAGTGTCCAACAACTGTGGTTGTCTGTCCATTTCCTAAATCAATGGTATATTCTTGATCATTAAATTCTTTCTTAGTTGCACCACACTCTTTACATTTATAGTAAATGTACTCTAAATCTCTACCAGTTTCCTCATAAGTGTGATTATCTGGATTGAGTGGAAGTTCCACTGTCTTGATGTCTCCACAAACTTTACAAGCATAATTGATATGTCCTTTGGTTGTACAAGTAGAGTCTACTCTTTCAACCTCTGTATTCATATCATAATCATGAGGGATTAAATCATACATTGTCTTCTGTGTTTCTTCACATCTGCTACATTTGTAGATATCATATCCTTGCTCTACACAAGTAGAATCCTTATGCTCTACAAGAACTGAAAAGTCGTGTCCAAGTTTTGCAATCGTTGTACGATAAGAGTCTTTACACATGCTGCAAGTGTATTCTTTATAGCCATCCGTTGTACAGGTTACATCAGCTTTTTAGTCAGTTTGTAATCATGGTCTACCTTAGCGATGTCTACCTTTTTCGTTTCGTTGCATCGATTACATTTGTAGAGATCGTATCCGGCAGCCTGACAGTTGGCATCTTTGTGATCCTTCTTTACGGAGAAATCATGACCGAGTTTCTTAGCCGTTACTTCTTTCTTGACATTACCACACATGCTGCAGGTATATTCCTTGTAACCGTCAGCCGTGCAAGTAGCAGCTGCGTTCTTAGTCAGTTTGTAATCATGGTGCACTTTTGCAAGTTTCTCTTGATAAGAATCACCACACATGGTACAAGTATACTCCTTGTAACCGTCGTTCTGGCAGGTAGCTTTCACTGTTTTAGTTAACTGATAATTATGATCAACTTTTGCGATGTCTACCTTTTTCGTCTCATTACACCTGCTGCATTTATAGAGATCGTATCCGGCAGTTTGGCAAGTAGCATCTTTGTGTTCTTTCTTTATGGAAAAATCATGCCCGAGCTTCTTAGTCGTTATTTCTTTCTTGATATTTCCACACATGCTACAAGTATACTCTTTGTATCCATCAGCAGTGCATGTTGCATCGACTTTCTTTGTCAATTTATAGTCATGATCGATTTTTGCAATCGTAACTTTCTTCGTTTCATCGCATTTACTACACTTGTAGATATCATACCCTTCTGTCTGACAGGTGGCATTTTTGTGGTCTACTTTTTCAGTGAACTCATGTTTATGCTCATAATTCGGTACCCATGCACCTGATGGGTTCACATAGTCATCACCAATCCAGGTATCCGATGCCATCGCTCCGGATTCATACATGTAATAGCAGGAACCTCCGATCCAATGCCAGCCCTTTCCTAACATTGCACCGCTTGACTCCATATAATACCAGTCATTTCTTAATTTCTGCCAACCGGTCAGCATCCATCCTGCAGAGTCAAACAGATACCAGTTATCTCCGATAAGTTCCCAGCCGTTTCTGGTATAATTTCCGTCTGCATGGCGATACCACCAGCGGTCTCCGCTTTTTATCCACTTCGCCTGTTCCTTTGTCTTTCCCTGTACCCAGGCACCTGACGCATTTACATAATAATCACCGATCCAGGTGTTGGATGCCATCGCTCCGGATTCATACATGTAATAGCAAGAACCTCCGATCCAGTTCCAGCCGGTTACCATGTAACCATTTCCGTTAAACCAGTACCATTGCCCGTTCACCAGTTTCCATTGATTTCTCGGGTAAGAGCCATTGTTCTCCTGATACCACCAACCGACAGTGTCCTTCTGCCAGCCGGCTGCACTGACCGGCATCACTGCTATGCTGGTGCTTAGCACGGCCGCAAGAAGAATACTACATATTTTCTTTTTCCTCATTTTGCACAACCTCCCTCTGTAGTATTCTTTTATTTTATCATACATGCACAAAAAAAACATTATTTCTCTTGGGCTTTAGCTTGATATGCTTTCTTTTGTATGTACATTACAGATGGATTTACAGTAAATGCTAAGATCCATTAATGATGTTGAACTGAATTTTCTGAAACAATTGAATAAAAATATCAAAAACAACATTAATTTACTGATATTTTTGGAATTGTCTTAAATAACACTTCTTCAATAACAATATTTATGATAGAATAAATATAAGATTACGATGGGAGGCAAAGCTATGAGCAATAATAATGTACAAGCAGAGAATGTCCTGTTTTTCAATTTAAGTGTATTGGCAAAAGAATGCAAGATGAACAAGTATCAGGGAACATTAAAAAAAGGAACGGACAATGTGAATGGAAACTATACAGGAATCTCTCAACTGGAGGCAGGGACCAAGCATATACTCTGTCAGCTTGCGTTGGAAGGAAAGAAACTGGATCGTATCGTTATGGTAACATCGAAAGCGACGAGAACAGATAATCGACAGGAGTTCGTAGAATCATTTTGGGAGGATTACGGAGATGATGATGGTCAGGCATCATCTATGAATTTTTACAAGCAAAGAATTACTGATTATCTCAGAAGAAAAGAAGACAAAGAGATATTCAAAGATGTAAAAGATACCTACTACGAAGAAAATAAAAATTTTGAGACCATATTTCCGGATGACGTTACATACACAGATGAAGAGATCAAAAAGCTGTTTATCGAGATACCTACATATGATTCGGAGAATGACAGAATAACAGAAGCGGAAAAAAAACGCTCATTACTATAAAGATAAGAGTCTTGAGCTTTTTTCGGAAATTATCAATCAGATCCAGGGAAAAGATAACAGAGCAGTAGATCTATATGTTGATATGCAGGGTGGAATCAGAAGTGCAGTATCACAGATTGATGCCGTACTGGAGCTGTTGAAAGACCGAAACGTTAATATCAAGGGAAGATATGCAATTAAAGGTTACAGGCAGGATGTAGAGAAAGTATATGCCGTAAAACTAGTAGATGATGAATATAAAGCCTATGAACTTGTATCTGCGATGACAGAATTCAAGCGCTACGGAAGAGGTCAGGGACTGACAGAATTCTTCACCAAGGATGAAGAGCCGGAGACACAGAAAATTACGGAATTGATCAGGAAGATATCCGATGCGATTGCACTGTGTAACGTTAAAGAATTTGAAAATCAGATAAAGACATTAAAAGAAATCAATGAGCAGACAGAAATAAGAACGAAGCTGAAAGAAAAGAACTCCCAGATGCTGATCGTATTTCAAGATATTATTGCGGACTATGCCTCTCTGCTGAAGGATGGAAGTACGACCTCGACATTGTAAAGTGGTGCGTGAACAAATCTTTTTACCAGCAGGCACTTACAATTATAGAAAGCCTTATGCCGAAGATGTTAGCAGAATGCGGATACCTACAGTACAATCCGATGGATGAGGTGATTGTTGAAAAAGAAGAAAATCATAAAAAGTGAAAGAGAAAATCTTCTGGGTATGTGAGCAGGATAAAAGAAGTAGAAACCAAGGATGGAAAGACAATCGAAATATACTTTTTGAACAGTGGGTGCATAATAATACGGATCTAAGAGAAAAAAAGTATTTTTGGAATACCAGATGAAAAAGTAAGAAATATAAGCGGGGACACGGATTTTAAGAAAGTGATACTTGAAGTTGGGAAAGACAAAGGATTGCAATGGAAAAGAAAATACAATTCGACATTGCCGGATGTTCATTATGACCGATATAGCATTAATCTGAAAAATAATGCAGAGGGAAAATTATTTTGTTTGTTTGCGGCTTTATCCAAAGTATTAAAAGATGTAAGAAATTCCAGCAACCATGCCAATTCAAAAGAATCATGTGAATCAGTACGGCATTTACTGGAGGGTTACGTAGCAATTGGAAATCTCTTGAAGTTAAATGAAAAACACACAGAGATACCACAACCAAAACAAGGTGATAAAGTAACGTTCATGATAACAAACAAGGAAGAAGAGACACTGAAAGGTTGTGTGGAGGGCCTTTATGAAGGTGCAGTTGTGAAATCCTGCGTGAAGGGATTTCAGCAGAGGGAATTAAAAGAGATGATCGGAAGGACAGTGCAGGCTGAAATAACAGGAATCATTGACGGAACATACATGGTAAAATGCGCAGTTGAAAAAAAGAAACCAGAAACGCAAAGAACCCGTAAGGTTCAAAAAAAGAAACCGGAAGATACATTGGGAACATCATTAGGAGATAAATTAAAAGGAATAACTTTGCAATAGAATGAAAAGGAGAGAAAGCAATGTGTTTCATTAATTTTTCGAATCATTCTTCTGTCTCATGGGGAGAACAGCAGCGGGAAGAGGCACAGAAATGGGGAGATATCATAGATGTTGCATTTCCGATGGTGGATTCGAATCTGTCCGGTCAGGAGGTAGAAGAGATGGCCGGGAAGTGTGTTGCGGACATATTAAGATATCACCCGTCGGCTGTGATGTGTCAGGGAGAGTTCACATTATCTTATCATGTAGTGAGTCTGCTGAAAGAACATGGAATACCCGTACTGTCTGCGTGCAGTAAACGTAATGTTATGGAAGAGAAGAAACAGGATGGAACCGTTTATAAAAGGTCCGTATTTAGGTTTATACAGTTCAGAGAATATTAGATATCGATAGGAAAAGTACATTTAGAGACAAAGGAGGAAGACGATGAAAGCAGAATTACTGGATAAAGAAGTTCTGGCGATGTATGATGTCAGGGGAATCCAAAGTTACATATTCAAAAGCAATGTAGCCAAGGAGATTATCGGAGCTTCGAAGATCGTAGAAAAAATTGTGACAGATGGCCTTAGGGCATACATAGAGACCCTGGAAGAGACAGAAAAGAACAAGTATATGCAGGAGTGGGAAACAGATGATCCGGAAGCATTCCTGAAAGACGCATCAATTATGATGCAGGTCATGTTTGTAGGAGGTGGCAATGCGTATGTGTTGTTCCGAAAAGGTGAGGTATGCCAGAATGTGAATCGGTTCCTGGCCAGATATGTGCTGCAGAAAACATATTCTCTGAATCTGGCAATCGCAGTGATCGAAAAGACCGGTTCTTATGCGAAAGACTACAAGAGTATCAATGATGAGATGAGAAATATAAAAGCATATATGCCGCTGACCCAGCCGGTCGGAGCACTGCCTTTTATGGCGGCAGATTCTATCACAGGATACCCATTGAGTTACCGGGAGAACGGAACTTATTTTTGTACGGAGGCAAAGCTGAAAAGAGCGGCATTTCCAAAGAATGAGGATGAGAAAGTCTTTGACAGAATGGTGACGGAAAAAGGAGACAACAGTACGCTGGCAGTATGTCATATTGATGGAAACAGTATAGGAAAACGGATTCAGAATATTATGCGTGAGATTGATTCTTACAACGATGCAATCAGGGTTATGAGAAGTCTTTCGATGGAAATCGCAGAGGTATTTGGAACTACTTTTGAACAGATGACGGCATATATGAGAGAGCTGTCGGTGAAAGTAAAAAAGAATGCAGAGAATCAGTTATATCGTAAGATCATCGTAGCCGGAGACGATATTACGTTTGTGTGCAATGCGAAACTGGCGTTGCCGGCAGTCAGGTACTTCCTGTCACATGTAGGAGAAGAAAAGGACTACAGTGCCTGTGGAGGTATTGCCTACTTTAACAGTCATTTCCCTTTCTCAGATGCATATCAGGTGGCAGAGTCGTGCTGTGACAATGCCAAAAAAACGGGCAAAGAGACCGGAGAATAGAGGAAAGAACGAAAAGATCGGCAATTTCCTGGATTTTCAAATCTGTATGAATGTCAGGGCAGCGAATCTGGATGCTTACAGAGATAAGCATTATCTGGCGGATCGGGGATATTTTATCGCAAGGCCATACTATGTGCCTGAGAAGGAGGACAAAGCAGGACTGAATGAGAAGAATCAGGAATTCGATGTCGGAAAATTAGAATACTGGGAAGGTATTTTTCTACAGATGCCAAGGAGCAAAGCAAAGCAGTTGAGAAATGCAATTCCGATGGGAGAAAATGAGATACAGAAGAATCTGTCCTTCCTTTCTTCCAGAGACTATCAGGCATTCGAAAAATCGCAGGAGGAATATCGAATCTGGTATGATGCGCTGGAAATAATGGATCTGTCTATAGGAGGGGATGAAGATGAAGATAATAATTAGATTATTGAGTGATCTGTGCACATGTTCCGGTGAAACTTATAACAGTATTGTGGATACGGACGTTGTATATGATGAATACGGAATCCCATATATCCCGGCAAAACGTATTAAGGGATGTATCAGAGAAGCAGCGCTGGAAATGATGGAATTTGAAATGATACAACCGGAGACTTATAATCGGATATTCGGAAAGGAAGGCAGTCAGAGGGCAGCATTTTCTATCTCCAATGCATATATAAAGCACTATGAAGCGACAATAAAGGCACTTAAAGGATGTAAAGATAAAGGACTTGCCAGCCAGCAGAATGTACTTAGTCAGTATACCGGTACAAGGACACAGACCGCAGTAGATATGGAAAGTGGAGTGGCAGATGAAAATTCCTTAAGAACCCTGCGAGTGGTAAATAAAGGACTGGTATTCGAAGCCAAGTGCGAGATGAGAGGATCAGAAGAAGAAAAGGAAATATTAAAGCAGGCAGTGTCGCTGGTGAAACACATGGGTATGGCAAGGACAAGGGGACTGGGACTTGTAGATCTTACAGTGGCCGAAGAACAGGAGAAGCATGCAGCCCATGTAAAGATTAACAAAGAGCAGTTAGGAGAATACAACAAACTTCGCTATCGTATACATTTGAAATCAGCTATGATCTGCAAATCAGCCAAGGGAAACCAGGCGGAGACACAGGATTATATTGCGGGAAGTAAAGTATTGGGATTGTTGGTTGAGGCACTCGGAGAAAGCAAATATCAGGAACTTGTGAAGCAGGATACAGAATTGATTGTGACGAATGCTTATATCACCAGTCAGGGACAGCGCAGCATTCCGGGAAGAATCTCACTTCAAAAGGAAAAAGACCAGCCATATGATGAAGAAGGATGTATGGAGATATTGGATATGCTTTATAATCCGGATATAAAAAATCGTCAGATGTCCCCGGCCGGAATTAACTATATGGATGAGAATGGAATAGTCGCAAGCGTCATGACAGAGATCAGCTATCATCATCAGCGCCCGAAGGACAAATCGATTGGCCGTGCAACGGGACAAGAGGACGGATCGAGCTTTTATCAACTGTGCAGCATCAGCGCCGGTCAGGAATTTAGCGGATATATCTATGCAGACAGGAAGCAAGCCGAATGGATACTGGATGCGGTAGAAGGGCTGAAGCAGGTACGGATGGGATATGGAAAATCAAGTGAGTTCGGAGAAGTAGATGTTATCATTGACGGACTGGAACAGGAAAGCAAAGAGCCGGAGATCGTCCATGAGGCGGTACTTACTTTGGTATCAGATGTGATTCTTTATAATAAGAATGGTGTACTGACGACAGATCTGGAAGAATTGAAAGCCTACCTCGAAGAAATCACCGGAGTGAAGGATCTTCAGATTATAAATCCGTTCCTTCAATTCACTGCAATCGGAGGCTTCAATGTGAAATGGCGCCGGAGAAAGCCGATTTTTAATGCACTTGGAAAGGGAAGTACCTGTCTGCTATCATCTGCGACAGGAATTGATATTCACAGGCTGCAACAGGCATTTGTCGGAGAACGGGTTTTGGAAGGATATGGAGAGATTCGGGTAGAGAAAAAATTTAGAGCAGCCAGAAGTATATATTCGAAAGAATATACTGAAGGAGAATGCAGAGAAAGTGGCTTGTAATGAAAATGTAGAGATTATCCAACAGTTGTTAAAGGCAGAGTTGAGCGGAGAATGCAGGGAAAAGTCAGGGAAAAATTGAACGAAGAACGCAAAGAGTACGAAAAACAGGCAGAATCGCTGAATGCAGCCGTTGCCAGGCTTAGAATTATCTATAAGACAGAGTTCTCTTACAAAGATATGCTGATACAGGTAGAAGAAATTGAAGACGGAGAGAAGAATGGACTGTGTAAAAAAATAACAAAACGCATGGATCCTTCAGTCTTACAGGAAGAACTGTTGCAGGAGATAAAAGAAGAGTATGGCATGACACTTTCGGTTAACTGGACAGAACAAGAACTGTATAAAAAAGTATACCGTGCATACCTTACAGAATTAAAACACCTCGTTCGAATCATTGATAAGAAGGGAGATGCAAAATAATGAGAATTATAAAAAGAAAAGTTATCTATGTGCAGGTACAGCTTACCGCACCGCTCAGTGTATCTTCCGGAGAGAATGAGTGGACGGATTCAGATGTGTTGCGAGACAAAGCAGGAACTCCTTTTGTGACAGGAAGTTCGCTGGCAGGAGCGATGCGTGCATATCTTGGAAAGAAGAAAAATGAAGCCGGAATGATGGGATATTCCGGAAAAGATAAGAATCAGGAAGACATCGGAAAGATGAGTTCCCTCTTTGTGTCTGATCTGAGCTTTGACGAGGAGACGACAGCAGGCGTGCGGGACGGAGTTGCTTTGAATCAGAATAAGACAGCAAAGTCCCAGAGTAAATTCGACATAGAGATGATAGAAGCAGGTGCGAAAGCACATTTTTATATGGAGCTGGTTGTCAGAGAAGGTGATGATGAAGGCGAGATGATGCAGGAGATCGCCAATATATTTAACGGCATCCAGTCAGGTGAGATCCGGATCGGAAGTAAAAAAACAAGGGGATTCGGAAAACTTCAGTTGATATATGTCGAAAGCAGAAAATACGGAAAGAAAAATTACCTAGATTATGCACATGCATATGATGAAAGTACCTGGGGAAAAGATAACAATGAGCTGGAAGCATGGCTTACATATGCGGTAGGTGCTGCACAGATGACACATATAGAGGTACCGCTTAGTATGAAGGGGGGGATCAGTATACGGCAATATGCAGCGAGAAAAGGAGAACCGGACTATGTACATCTGACGGATCATGGTGTTCCGGTGATATCCGGAAGCAGTCTTACAGGTGCACTTCGCCACAGAACACAGCAAATGTTAGAAGAATTAAAACAGAGTGGCGTGGAACTGCCGGAAAATATAACAGATATCATTAACATCGCATTCGGATATGTAGACGGAACGAAAGCCTGCGCTTCCAATATTATCGTAGATGAGAGCGAGATCAGGAATGCAAGGCCACTGACAATGGTAAGAACGGGAGTCAGCAGATTCGAGTCGGCTGCAAAAAACGGTGCCTTGTATAAAGAAAAGACATTTGTAGACGGTGAGGTAACACTGCGGTTTTCTGTGCGCAAGAGTCAGAATCCGGCAGACTCCGGATGGATTATGGGACTGTTATTATTGGCTTTAAAAGATCTGCAGAATGGCTTCCTTACAGTCGGCGGAGAGACTGCGATCGGAAGAGGCGTATTCTCTGCGAACGGACCGATTACGATAGACGGAAAAATTATCGGAAGAAGAAATATATATTGCAGAAATGTTGTCTAACATGTCTGAGATGGGAGGTCTGAGATCATGAATTTGTCAAATATACCGGAACAAGGGATGATATATGCGCTGTATAGGGAACGGGTTGTGTATCAGCCATATAAAAAAGAAGATCAGGAATTAGAAAAATTACTTGCAGAGGAGGAAAATCTACTGGAACTCCATCTTTTTGAACGATGTAAAAGAATATCGTTATATAAAAAAGAGACAGGGAACAGTGGAAGTATGTGTGGAAGATTCGGCACTCTCCTTTGATGACAGTTACGTCGAGCGGATCTATACCTTAGATGCAGGAGAGGAAAATCTGGAGGAACATGACGGAAAGATACGCTGCATAGAGGTTGTGAACTACATTACATACGATGAGAACGATATGATAAAAATCTCAGACTATCGCTTGAAGGAGGTAAAGGCATGATGAAAGGATTCGTAAATCCATATAATTTCATAAAATTTCCAAAGAAAAAGCAGAAGCATATCCGGATGAAGACTGCCATACCGGGGTTATAAACTATACAATTACAACCAAGACGCCGCTTTTTATCCCGAATTCCAGTTCAGACTGTGCATTTGGCCAGTCAGATGCGCTACAAGATCATAAGTCATATGATTTCTTCTCCTACACAGAGCTGGACGGAAAGAAACGCTATGAGAATGAATACCATGTTCCGGTAATTCCGGGAAGCGAGATCCGTGGTGTGGTGAGAAATGTATACGAAACCCTGACGGATTCCTGTATGGGATTATTGAATGCAGAGGAATACCCGGTGAAAAGAAGTATGGAAAATTTCAGACCGGCACTATTATATCGCAACAGAAACGGAAGATATTCGCTGTATGAAGCGAG
>ENA-OQET01001323-OQET01001323.1-human-gut-metagenome-genome-assembly--contig:-NODE-1323-length-11134-cov-5.932679_pt1 | contig 11134 bp, 10 predicted proteins | sample MGYA00242800_ERZ504645 | MGnify/ENA primary metagenome ERZ504645 (study PRJEB26092, sample SAMD00036308) | human gut metagenome | host: Homo sapiens | study: EMG produced TPA metagenomics assembly of... | reverse complement strand
GGGGGAAACGGTTGCAATTGCAATGTTTTGTGATATAATCTAATTTGAATAATTTGAACGAATTGACTTAAACAGAAGAGAGAAAAACGGTTTGTTCCGTGACGATTAAGAGGACGGAATTGTGTGCCGATGTACAAATTACGGCTTTTTCCGTTGCAAACCGTCTGAACGAAGGGGGACGGCAACACGCCGTGATATAAAATGAGAAAATATGTAGAAGATTTTTACTCGTGATCATTTGCCAAAGCTGAGGGATCAGCTGTTGTTTTCGGGATTGACGGATCACGAAATTTTTATGTTCATACAATATGCAAAGCCGTACTATCTGTCGCTGAACCGTGGCGGAACGGCAAGGGTTGAAAACAAGTTCAGCCATATGACGGGGCTTGTGTTTTCGGGAACTGCATACCTTTATTCTGTGGACTACAGCGGCAACAAAAGTCTGCTCAAAACAATTCGCAGCGGCGAGTCAAGCGGAACGCTTTACGCAATGTTTGACTACTACAATACTCTTGTTGAGATTATGGCAGGAGAGGACTGCGAAATTCTTTTTATTCCGCCGGAGCCGATGTTTATAACCGAGGATTCGCTTGCTTCGATTCAGCAGAAAATCCTCGTCAATATGCTTGCGTCACAAAGACAGGTGTTTTTGCAGATTTCGGAACACCTTGCCTGTCTTTCAAAGCGAAGTATCAAGGGCAAATTTATGCACCTTCTTCAAATCTATTGCAAGCGTGAGCATAGCTGTGAGGTTGATTTGCCGTTTTCTCGTGATGAGCTTGCAAACTATCTTGCGGTTGACAGAGCGTCACTTTCAAGAGCACTCGGTGAACTGAAAAAAGCAGGGATTATTGAATTTAAAAAGAGCCATTTCAAACTGATTGAAACAGCTGAATATCACTTTGATTAAAAACGGTCGGCAAACGGTGTTCTGTTTCCTTTCACCGCCGACTAAAATATAACGGAGGATAATATTATGAGTTTTGTGGAATTACTGCTGTTCGGCATCGGCTTGTCTATGGATGCATTTGCGGTTTCAATTTGCAAGGGGCTTTCCGTGCGTAAGTTAAGACCTAAACACGCAATTACCGTCGGATTGTGGTTTGGCGGATTTCAGGCGCTTATGCCGCTTATCGGTTATCTTCTCGGAAAGCAGTTTGAGTGGCTCATCACAAGCATTGACCATTGGATTGCATTTATCCTGCTTGCACTTATCGGTGCAAATATGATAAGAGAAGCTTTCGGTGAGGAAGAACAGCTTGACGATTCGTTTTCGGTCAAGACAATGCTGCCCCTTGCCGTTGCAACAAGTATTGATGCACTTGCGGTAGGCGTTTCGTTTGCGTGCATTAATGTTGATATCGTACCTGCAATCGCAATTATAGGCACAACAACATTCATACTTTCGGCTGTCGGCATCAAAATAGGCAATGTATTCGGTGCAAAGTATAAGTCAAAGGCAGAATTTTTAGGCGGTGCAGTATTGATTTTGCTTGGACTCAAGATTTTGCTTGAAGATTTAGGTCTTTTGCCGTTTTAATTGATTACAAATTGAAAATGTAAAATTGAAAATTAAGGTCGGGAAGACAGTCCGCAAAATGCAAGCATTTGTTTTCCCGACTGTTTTATTTTATATGAACGCCCCTACACAGAATGGTACAATATATTGCAATGTTACGCTCGGGAATAATATGGCTTTTTAATATCATACTGTCTTCACGAACGGGGAACGGCGGCTCGCCGTTAATTTATAATTTCAATTTCTTAAAGTTGTCATTCAGAATTGTGCAGGAGTTATCTAACTTTTGCAATTCCTGTTCGGTTAATTTAAGTTCCAGAATGCGTTTTGCACCGTTTGCGCTTACTATGCACGGGTTGCCGATGAACACATCTTTCTTGCCGCCGTATTCACCGCGCAGACGAACCGATACTGTCAGAACGCTGTTTTCATCTTGAAGAATTGCACGGACGATACGGACGATTGACATACCGATGCCGTAGTAGGTTGCGCCCTTTGCCTCAATGATTTTGTGAGCGGCACAACGCACATCATCGCTTATCTGCTCAAGCTCCTCCATATAGTACGATTTTGGGTTATCACGCATGACATCCTTTAGAGGTTTGGCGGCAAGGAGCGCCTGACTCCACGGAACAAATTCGCTGTCTCCATGTTCGCCGATTACATATGCGTGAATGTTGCGTGGATCAACCTCAAAATATTCGCCGAGGAGATATCTGAGCCGTGCCGTGTCAAGTGTAGTTCCCGTGCCGATAATTTTTGACGCATTAAATCCCGAAAGTTCATAGGTAACCCGTGTCATAATGTCAACGGGGTTTGTCGCAACAAGGAAAATTCCCTCAAAACCGCTTTGCACAATCTTTGGCACAATTGAAGAAAATACAGCTGCGTTTTTCTGCAAAAGCTGAAGCCTGCTTTCGGTGGGCTTTTGATTTGCACCTGCGCAGATTACAACAATGTCGGCGTCGGCACATTCACCGTAACCTCCGCAACGGATTTTCATGCTTGAATGTGAAAATGCAAGCCCGTGGTTCAAATCCATTGCCTCACCCTCGGCACGCTTTTCGTTGAGGTCATCATAATGAGCTCATCACACTACATTTTGATTGAGTGCTGCATAGGCAAAGCTCATTCCGACCATTCCCGTTCCACAAGTACAACCTTTCTTTTGTTTCCCGACATATGACCGTCCCTTTCATTTGTATTCTTTTTTTAGGGTTTTCATATGTGCAAAAATTATTCTTAGACTCAAAAAAATTGATTGAATTGTGCTTTTTGGGGCATTGTGAAAAAAAATACGGCAGAATCGGCTGTTTGTTTGGTGAAATGGCAAAGATTATATGTAAAAATCATCAAAATTCACTTGAAACGCAGATATAATTGTGCTAAAATTAATTCGACAAGGTGTTCGGAATACATTAGGCATATTCCGATTTTTATTTTATAGGAAAATATCAATTGCGAGATTCTTGTTTTTGAAAACTGTCAAATTTTGCCGAGTTGTGCTTTAGCATAAAATCCTTGCAAGGCTACGCTCGGACATTAAAAGTTTTTGAAAAGCAAGACTGTTTGCACGAATAGGGTGCGAGGCACTCGCTTTTCAGAATGTACAGGTGCTTGCAGAGTTACGCTCGGGCATTAAAAGTTTTTGAAAAGCAAGACTGTCTGCACGAATAGGGTGCGAGGCACTCGCTTTTCAGAATGTACAGGTGCTTGCAGAGTTACGCTCGGGCATTAAAAGTTTTTGAAAAGTAAGACTGTCTGCACGAGTTGGGTGCGAGGCACTCGCAGAAAGGAAAAGAGAAAAATGTACAAGATAGTTAAGAAAAAATCTCTGAATCCAACCGTTACACTTATGGAAATTGACGCTCCGCTTATTGCCAAAAAGGCAGAGCCGGGACAGTTCATCATTCTCCGTGTTGACGAGAACGGTGAGCGTATTCCGCTTACGGTTGCAGGCTATGACAGAGAGGCCGGCACAGTTCGTATTATCTTCCAGATTGTCGGTGCAACAACAGAAAAGCTCAATCACCTTAACGAAGGCGATTATATTCACGATTTTGTAGGCCCTCTCGGTGTTCCCACACATACAGACGGTCTTAAAAAGGTTTGCGTTGTAGGCGGCGGCGTTGGCTGTGCAATTGCACTTCCTGTTGCCGAAAAGCTCCACGAAATCGGCTGTGAGGTTCACTCAATTGTCGGTTTCAGAAACAAGGATCTTGTTATTCTTGAAGATGAATTCAAGGCTTGCTCAGACAAGTTCATTCTTATGACAGATGACGGTTCATACGGTCAAAAGGGCGTTGTTACAGCTCCCCTCGAGGAGATGATTAAGGCAGGCGAGGACTATGACCTCGTTATTACAATCGGTCCGCTTATCATGATGAAGTTTGTTGTTAAAACAACAAAGCCTTACAATATTCCCACAACAGTTTCCATGAACCCGATTATGATTGACGGCACAGGTATGTGCGGCGGCTGTCGTCTTACAGTTGACGGACAGACAAAGTTTGCCTGTGTTGACGGCCCCGACTTTGACGGCTTTAAGGTTGATTTTGACGAGGCTATGAAGCGTGGCGCAATGTACAAGCCGTTTGAGCGTCATGCACACGAGGAAACATGTAATCTGTTCAAGAAGGAGGTTGAGTAATCATGCCAAATATGTCACCAAAAAAGGCTCCTATGCCATCACAGGATCCTAATGTAAGAAATAAAAACTTTCTTGAGGTAGCAACAGGCTACACGGAAGAAGTTGCAATTGAGGAGGCACAGCGTTGCCTTAACTGTAAACACAGACCTTGCGTAAACGGTTGTCCGGTACATATCGCAATCCCTGATTTTATCAAAGAGGTTGCTCAGGGCAACTTTGCAGGCGCTTATGATGTAATTTCGCAGTCAAGCTCACTTCCTGCTGTTTGCGGTCGTGTTTGTCCGCAGGAGTCACAGTGTGAGTCAAAGTGCGTAAGAGGCATCAAGACTGAGCCTGTCGGAATCGGCAGACTTGAGAGATTTGTTGCCGACTGGCACAACGCTCAGACAGATGTTAAGGTAAATAAGCCTGAGTCAAACGGTCACAAGGTTGCTATCGTCGGTTCAGGTCCTGCAGGTCTTACCTGTGCAGGCGACCTTGCAAAGAAGGGTTACGATGTAACAGTATTTGAGGCTCTCCACCTTGCAGGCGGTGTTCTCGTTTACGGTATCCCTGAGTTCAGACTTCCCAAGTCAATCGTTCAGAAGGAAGTTGACACACTTAAAGAGCTCGGTGTTAAGGTTGAAACAAATATGGTTATCGGCAGAGTTCTCTCAATTGACGAGCTTATGGACGATTACGGCTTTGAGTCAGTATTTATCGGTTCGGGCGCAGGTCTTCCGAGATTTATGAATATCCCCGGTGAGAACCTTTGCGGTGTTTACTCGGCAAATGAGTTCCTCACAAGAACAAACCTTATGAAGGCTTATAAGGATGACAGCACAACTCCGATTATGCACGCAAAGAAGGTTGCAGTTGTCGGCGGTGGTAATGTTGCAATGGATGCCGCTCGTTGTGCAAAGCGTCTTGGCGCGGAAGAGGTTTATATTGTTTACAGAAGAAGCGAAGAAGAGCTTCCTGCCCGTAAGGAAGAAGTTGAGCATGCAAAGGAAGAGGGAATTATCTTCAAGCTCCTCAATAACCCTGTTGAAATTCTCGGCAACGAAGATGAGTTCGTAACGGGTATGAAGTGCATTAAAATGGAACTCGGCGAGCCTGACGCAAGCGGCAGAAGAAGACCTGTTGAAATCCCCGACAGTGAGTTCGTTCTTGATGTTGACGCTGTTGTTATTTCAATCGGTACATCGCCTAACCCGCTTATCAAGGCTACAACAAAGGGTCTTGACACTCAGAAGTGGGGCGGTATCATCGCTGACGAAAACGGTCTTACATCCCGTGAGGGCGTATATGCAGGCGGTGACGCTGTAACAGGTGCCGCAACGGTTATCCTCGCAATGGGTGCAGGCAAAACAGCCGCAGCTGCCATTGACGAATACATCCAGAATAAAAATAAGTAATTTTTGTTCTGAATTGAAAATGGAAAATTGAAAATGTAAAATTAAGGTCGGCGGTGTGCCACCGCTGTCTATTCGAGAAGATAGTTAGATAAAGAGATTGCATCAGATGCCCGAGAAAGGCTCTGATGCAATTTTTGTTATGTTAAAATTTTTGTCCGTATGGAAATCATTATCCGCACAAACGGCGAGCCGCCGTTCCCAATTCGGGAAGATAGTTTGTAATGTCAAAAAATATAGTATGCCCGAGCGTGCATAAAATTGAAAATTGAAAATGGAAAATTATGGTCGAGCGTAGCATTATAATTGTTCGCACAATCCAGTAGGGGCGTTCATTGGACGCCCGCCAAGTAATAGCGGAAAATTTATGATGAAAATAAACTGTATAAATGAGATACAGTTACCAAAATAATGTAGGGGAGAACCGTGTTCTCCCGTCCGTATGCGTTGCATACGGATTGCACGCATTGCGTGCAAATTTGAACACACAATTTATGTTGTATCAAAACACATTTCTGCGAACATAATATTTCATCAAGGCGGGCGCCCAATGAGCGCCCCTACAGACTATACACTGCTTTTATTGTATAAAAACTATATGTATAAACATATAAAAACGGGTTATGGGATTATACAGAACCTCGGCTCTTCTGTTTTGTACAATAAATTAAATTTGTATATAGTCGGATTCTTTCTATTTTGGTATTGATTTTAGTATAAAATAGGTGTATTATGACTTTGATATGCGGACGGGTGAATTTTTTCAGTGGTCCGCACCTTGTTTTTAAATAATGGTTAAGAGGAAAATTTATGAGAATTATAATTGTTGGATGCGGAAAGGTTGGCTCTTCAATAGCGTCGGAGCTTAATTTGGAGGGACATGAAATATCCGTAGTCGATATTAACCACGGCGCAGTCGATAAACTTGCAAATTCGCTTGATGTTCTCGGCATAGAGGGAAACGGTGCAACATATGATGTGCTTATTGAGGCAGGCGCAGAGTATGCCGATTTGCTTATTGCCGCAACCGCAAGGGATGAAATCAATCTGTATTCGTGTCTTATGGCTAAGGCGGCAGGCGTTACCCACACAATTGCAAGAGTGCGTAATCCCGAATACACAAACGACCTTTACAGAATCAAAGAGCATCTCGGTCTTTCTATGGCAATCAATCCCGAACAGACCGCCGCTAATGAAATCAGTCGTCTGTTAAGATTTTCGGGTGCGCTTGAAATTGATTCATTCTCAAAGGGCGTTGTTGAGCTTATCAAGGTAACTGTACCGCAGAATTCGTCAATTGTCGGAACTGCTTTGAACAGAGTTGACAACCTCAGAGGTAAGGTGAGAATCTGTACGGTTGAGAGAGGGGATGAGATGTTCATTCCTAATGGTGATTTTGTTATTAACGGCGGTGACAGAATTTCTGTTGTTGCAAAGCCCGAAATTGCCGCAAAATTCTTTAAGCGTATCAGTATTGCAATCGGCAGAAGTAAGGATGTTATCCTTCTCGGCGGCGGCAAGGTTTCGTTCTACCTTGCAAAGACGCTTATTAAATCCGGTGCGAATGTCAAAATTATCGAGAAAAATCCCGAACGCTGCAACTTTCTTTCGGAGGCTATGCCTGAGGCTGTTATAATTCAGGGCGATTGCATGGATCAGTCGCTGTTGCTTTCGGAGGGTGTTGAACACGCTGACGGCATTGCCGCTCTTATGGATTATGACGAAGAAAATATTATCATAACGATGTACCTAAAGGGCATTACAAAGGCAAAATTGATTACTAAGGTAAATAATGCGTCATTTGATCCGCTTTTGCATGATCAGAATTTTGAATGTATTATTCATCCAAAGAGCCTTACAGGCGAATATATTGCAAGATATATCAGAGCGATGCAGAATACGGGCGACAGCAATGTTGAATCGCTTTACCGCCTTAACGACGACAAGGTTGAGGCTCTTGAATTCAAGGTTAATGCGGAATCAAGGGTTACGAATGTTCCGATTATGAGCCTTAATCTGAAGGCTAATCTTCAGATTATCTGCATTAACAGAGGCGGAAAAATTATTCTTCCGCAAGGTACGGATGTGATTAAACCTGAGGACACGGTAATTGTGCTTACCATGCAAAAAGGTCTTAGCAAGCTTGAAGATATCGTAAAGCGTTGAGGGGAGCATAATGAATAAACGATTAATTGTGTATATCCTCGGCTGGGTTCTTATTGTCGAGGGTGCGGCTATGCAGATTGCAACCGTTACTTCATTTATATACGGCGAACACGAGGGATTTTATTTTCTCGGAGTAGGTGCTTTGTCGGCACTTTTGGGATTGCTTGCCGTAAAAGTAAAAAAGCCGAAAAACCCCGTGCTTTATCAGAAGGCAGGCTTTGCGGCTACTGCGTTGAGCTGGATTCTTATGTCTTTTGTAGGATGTTTTCCGTTCTGGCTGAGCGGTGAGATTCCGAGTTTTATTGACGCTTTTTACGAAACCGTGTCGGGCTTTACAACAACAGGTTCAACTATACTTACCGATGTTGAGGCATTGAGCCACGGAATGCTTATGTGGCGAAGTTTTCTCCATTGGTTGGGCGGTATGGGCGTAATCGTGTTCTTGCTTGCGATTATCCCGAGGCTCGGCGGTCAGCAGAATATTTTCCTTATGAAAGCCGAAAGCCCCGGTCCGATTGTGGGCAAGGCTGTTCCGAAAATGAGAAATTACGCAATGATGCTCTACGGAATTTATTTCGGTTTGACTGCACTTGAATTTATATTTTTAATTATAGGCAAAATGCCTGTTTTTGACGCACTTAACATAAGCTTTGCAACGGCAGGTACGGGCGGTTTCGGTGTTACCAACGCAGGTATCGCTTCATACAGCAATTATCTGCAAACGGTTATTGCGATTTTTATGATGCTGTTCGGAATTAACTTTTCCGTGTATATCCTCATTCTTGCGAAGAAGTTTAAGCAGGCTTTCCGCATTCAGGAGCTGTGGGTTTATTTCGGAATTATCGTGCTGTCAACAGCCTTGATTGCGTTTAACATCAGGTCACTTTATCCGAGTGCATATGATGCGGTTCACCAGAGCTTTTTCTATGTTTCGTCAATTATCACGACAACAGGTTTTGGTTTGACGGATGTCAATAACTGGCCTGAATTTTCAAAAACTGTGATTATGATTATCACATTTATCGGTGCAATGGCAGGCAGTACAGGCGGCGGTTTTAAGATTTCAAGAGTTATTTTGCTCTTTAAGGAAACACGAAAGGAGTTTTCACTCCTCATTCATCCGAGAAATGTTAAGACCGTTAAAATGGACGGCAAGGCGATTGACCACAACGTTATGAGGTCAACTTCGATTTTCCTTGTGCTGTACATCGGAATCTTTGCGTTAAGCTGGCTTGTGCTTTCGCTTGATCAGACGGATTTTGTGACGAATTTCACGGCTGTTGCTGCAAATATCAACAACACAGGTCCGGGTCTTGGAATGGTTGGCCCTGTCGGCAACTATTCGGAATTCAGTATTTTGTCAAAAATTATTTTGATTTTCGATATGTTAGCAGGCAGACTCGAATTGTTCCCGTTGATGTTGCTGTTCGCCCCGTCAGCGTGGAAAAAATCGTAAGTAAATTGAAAAGATTATAATAAAGATTGGGAAGACAGTTTGCAAAATGCAAAACAATGTCTTCCCGACTGTTTTTTATATATAGAATTGGGTGCAGCGACACGCTGCCGGCGGCTTGCCGTCAATTTAAAAGCACATCGGCAATTGCGTTGCCTAACAGACTGCCTGAGTAGGTTGCCTCGTCAATGGAATTTGATTCTGTGCCGACTTCTATTAACAGCGAACCGTTGCAGACATATTCATTGTATGCAAAGTAGTCGAAATTCAGCGGTCTGGTCATATCGGGATAGAGGGTTTCGGCTTTGTCCTGAATTTTCAGGGCAAAGTTTAAATTTTCCTCCCAGCAGTCAAAGCCCCGTTCACCGTCCGTGTCACAGCCTGCAAGAATCATAATCTGCGCACCCTTTTTGCCGTTGTATGTAAACACGGGCTTAACCTTGTTTTCATCCGTTCCGATTGCATCACGGTGCAGGTCGATAACAACCTTGATATCGGGATATTTTTCAAGATTTTTATACACTGTGTCAACACTTCGGTCATAAGAACCGTTGTAGGATTCATCGTGAATTGTCGTGTCATGAACCGTTTTTATTCCACGCTTGTTGAGTTGTTCGGTGAGTGCATCTCCGACAGCCACAACATTGAAATCGTTGTTGTTTGTGCGTGAATAAAAGCTGTCATAGAAAAAGTCAACATCTTCGTCAAGATATGCCTCGCTTGTGTGGGTGTGGTAGATAAGAACCTGCGGTGAATTTATGCCCTTGTCAATTGAAAACGGCAGTTTTGCCGAAAGAAGTCCGTCAAAGTCAAGCGACAGCCCCGTTTTGTTTTTGACAAAGCAGTTGTCAACCTGAGTTCCCGTGTCGCCGATGGTGCGTTCCTCAACCGTGTATTTGTTCTCGCCGTCATGGTTGCCGTAGGAATCATAATAGGTGCTTTTGTCACGCTTGTGATTTTTTTCGGCTATGGGTTCTGTGTCGGCTGATTCTGTGGGCTTTTGGTCGGAAGCTGTCGGCTTTTCCGTCTTTGAATTTTCAAGCTTGTATTCTCCGTTTGTGAGAGTAAAAGCGGCAGCGGCAAGTGCCGCAGGATTCTGTGATTCAAAGCAGAGAGGCAGTCTGTATATAACGCTTAAAACAGCCGTTGTCAACAGTACAACGGCTGTGCTTGTTTTTAAGGCTTTTTTCAGTTTCTTTTTTGATGTTCCTTCACTTTTCACAAAATCACCTGCAATCCGTACATATGTTGGCTATCGGTTTCTGCAATAAATATATGCCGTGGCATCGGTGAATATGTGTAAATATGCGTGGATTTACATTAACGAGATGAGGTCGGGCAAATCAAATTCATTTTGCAGCGCTCCGTTGAGTGCAAAGGCTATGAGCCTTGAGGCTCTTTCCGTGAGCAGGTCAATTTCTCTTGGAATGACTACAAGCTGTCTGCCCTGTGGCATAAGCATTTTCTGCGTTTTTCGGTTGCAGTCATTGCCGAGAATGTCAACCGCAAGCGTTTGTGCGTCAACAACAGTCGGCACTCCGATTGCAATAACAGGAACTCCGATTGTTTCTTTTGTGATTTTGGTTCGGTGATTGCCCACTCCCGCACCGGGTGAGATTCCCGTGTCGCTTATCTGAAGTGTACAGCCGAGCCTTTTCGGGTCTGCGTGAGGCGAGTGCGTCAATTGCAACAACGGCTGTCGGTCTTATCCGCCGTACAATGCTGAGAATGTATTCGCCTGTTTCAATGCCCGTCTGTCCCGTGACTCCCGTCTGCATTACGGCAACGGGGCGAAGTCGGTCAAGTCCCGTTGAACGGGCAATTTCTCCGCCTATGTGACGGGTGGCAAGCACTCGTCGGCTTGTTTTCGGTCCGAGTGAGTCGGGAGTGATTTCCATGTTGCCGAGTCCTGCAACAAGCACAAGTCCGTTTACGGGCAACAGCCGTTTGAT
>ENA-OQET01001322-OQET01001322.1-human-gut-metagenome-genome-assembly--contig:-NODE-1322-length-11136-cov-3.774094_pt1 | contig 11136 bp, 12 predicted proteins | sample MGYA00242800_ERZ504645 | MGnify/ENA primary metagenome ERZ504645 (study PRJEB26092, sample SAMD00036308) | human gut metagenome | host: Homo sapiens | study: EMG produced TPA metagenomics assembly of... | reverse complement strand
CTGGTAATGATAGCATGATGGACACACCTGTACCCATTCCGAACACAGAAGTTAAGCATCATCGCGGCGAAGATAGTACATTGTGCGAAAATAGCTCGTTGCCAGTTCCTTCATTTTTTTTATGTTTGTTAACTAAAAATCCTAACAGATTATGTTAGGATTTTTAAATACATTGTTTTAATTTCTCTACAATTAGTTCTATTTTTTCACTATCTAATGAGGAATAGTTCATAACATAAATATTTTTATTTTCTTCATTATTTTTGTAATATTGAGAAAGTGGACTTAACTTTATTCCTTTACTGTAGGCGTTCTTAATAATGTCTTTTTCTGTTTTTTCACTTTTTATTTTCATTAAAAAATGAACACCGGTAGTTTCATTATAAATTTCAATCTTATTATTTATATTGCTTGTTTGGAAAGCATTTAAGATTGTATTTTGTTTTTTTAAATAATAATTTCTTAAACGATTAATATGTCTTTCAAAATGTCCGTTTTCAATAAATCTAGAAAGTGTATATTGTTCAAAATTTGAAACGGTACATGAATAAAATGAGAGACGTTTATAATATTCATCAGCTAATGATTCTGGTAATACCATATAGGACATACGGATGGTTGATGATAGAGTTTTAGTAAAGGTATTCATGTAGATGATTTTATCGGAAACATCGATACTTTGTAGGGTAGGAATTGGTTTTCCTCCTAATCTTAATTCACTATCATAATCATCTTCAATAATATAATGTTTTTCAACTTTATTTGCCCAACCTAAAAGTTCATATCTTCTTGAAATTGGCATAACAATACCTGTAGGAAAATGATGAGATGGGGAGATGTGTATTACGTCAATTTTCTTTTCTTCTAATTCATTTGGATCAATTCCATATTCATCCATATCCACATATTCAAAAATCAACATTCATACCTTTTATAAATTTGTGCAGCTTTTTGGGATAACCAGGGTTTTCTAAGCCATATTAACATCGTTTCCTAAAAGTTGAATAATCAAGCTATATAGATATTCTGTACCTGCACCAATAATGATTTGTTCAGGTTTAATATTCATATCTCTAAAATCTTTTAAGAAATTCGCAATGATTTTTTCTTAGTTCAAGAATTCCTCCACAAAGTGAGTTGATCATTAACTCTTCTTGATTATTTCTTAGTACTTCTTTCATGGTTTTGATCCAGGTAGTAAAGGGAAAGATATCACTTTCAGTTTGATTACTAGAAAAATCAGCTAAGTAGTGATTTATTAGTCCACTTGTTAAAATCATCTTTCTTCGTTTATTCATTTGTTTTTTAGAAGGATAACTTTTTTAGATCAGTGACATAAAAACCATTTTTTTTGGTAATGAATAAATAAATCCTTCTGACATAAGTAAACTATAGGCATTTTCAACAGTAATGATACTTACTCCAAGATTTTTTGAAAAAGGTCTCTTTGATGGTAATCTTTCTCCTGGTTTTATGTTTCCTAAAATAATGTCTTTTTTTATACATTTATAAAGATATTCATAAAGGGAATCTGACCCTATATTTGTAAGATTATATGTTAACATAATTGATTCCTCCTTAAACTGACCTTAATGAATATATTTAATTTGAATATTTTAATATGTTCACATTTAAGTATAATAAAAGCCATAACAAAAGTAAACAGGGGGATTAAAAAATGTCAAATGAAAGATATGCATTAAATAAACAATTAGCACAAATGTTAAAAGGTGGTGTTATTATGGATGTAACAACACCTGAACAAGCAAAAATCGCAGAAGAAGCTGGAGCATGTGCTGTTATGGCACTTGAAAGAATTCCTGCAGATATTCGTGCAGCAGGGGGAGTTGCAAGAATGTCTGATCCAAAAATGATTCAAGAAATTCAAGCAGCAGTAAGTATTCCAGTTATGGCAAAATGTCGTATTGGACACTTTGTAGAAGCACAGCTTTTACTAAGCAATTGAAATTGAATTATTATTGTGAAAGTGAAGTTTTAATCACCAGCTGATGATGTTTATCATGTCAACAAAACGAAGAATTTGAATGTACCATTTGTTTGTGGAGCTAAAGATTTAGGAGAAGCACTTCGTCGTATCAATGAAGGAGCAAGTATGATTCGTACAAAAGGGGAACCAGGAACAGGAGATATCGTTCAAGCCGTTCGTCATATGAGAATGATGAATAAACAAATTGCCCAAATTTCGGCTCTTCGAAAAGATGAACTTTTCGAAGTTGCAAAACAATTACAAGTACCATATGAACTTGTAGAATATGTTCACGATCATAAAAAATTACCAGTTGTTAACTTTGCTGCTGGTGGAGTTGCTACACCTGCAGATGCTGCATTAATGATGCAATTAGGAGCAGAAGGAGTCTTTGTTGGTTCAGGAATCTTTAAATCAGGAAATCCTAAAAAACGTGCAGAAGCAATTGTTAAAGCAGTTACAAATTATAAAGATGCAAAATTGATAGCAGAGTTATCAAAAGATTTAGGAGAAGCAATGGTTGGGATTAATGAACAAGAAATTGAAATTTTAATGGCAGAAAGAGGAAAATAATGAAAGTGGGAGTATTGGCTTTACAGGGTGCTTTTATTGAACATGAAAAAAAGTTAGAAAAGTTGGGAGTAGAGTGTATTGAATTAAGGCAAAAAAAAGATTTGGAACAAGATTTTGATGGTTTAATTCTTCCTGGTGGAGAAAGTACTGTTCAAGGAAAGCTCTTAAAAGAATTGGATATGTTTGATATTTTACAAAAACGTATTCAAGATGGCTTACCAACACTTGCTACATGCGCAGGACTAATTTTATTAGCTGATAAAATTGTCAATCAAGATCATACTTATTTTTCAACAATACCTATGACGGTTAAAAGAAATGCTTATGGTAGACAACTAGGAAGTTTTCACACCATTGAAGAAATGAAAGGAATAGGGAAAGTACCTATGACTTTTATTCGCGCACCTTATATCGAAAGTGTACAAGATGGTGTTGATATTCTTTCTAAAGTGAATGACAATATTATTGCTGTTCAATATAAAAAACAATTAGCACTTGCTTTTCATCCTGAACTTGATGAAGATGATTCAATTCATCAGTATTTTATAAATATGATCAAAAAAGTCTACAATGTAGGCTTTTTTCTTATATAATAAAAAAGAGGTGAATAAAATGGATCATCATCTAGAAATTGTTAAAACAAATATTAAATATCCTATTGTTTTTTATAATCATCAATTTAATAAAAGTCGACCAGTAAGTTCCCACTATCATCAAGATATTGAAGTTGTATATGTCGTTTCAGGAAAAGTAGAAGCATATATTGATGGAAAGAAAGAAATATTTTATCAAGGGGAAATGTTTATTATTAACTCACATAGTGTACATCAATTCAATTTTCCTGAATTTACACATTTATATACATATTTATTGTCAGTTGATGTCTTTAAAGAATTTCAAATTCAATCTTATTTCTTTAAATTAAAAGCTCCATCAAACAAAGAATGGTTTAAACCTTGGTTAGAAATGAAATATATTCACCATCTTTTACCAATAGAACAACATATTTTAATGTATCAACTCTATCAAAAACTCATACAGGATTGTTTATTAGATAAAAAACAAGAAGAAAACACAAAAGAAATTTATAAAATAATAGAAGAAATAGAAAAAAGATATAACCAAGATTTAACACTTGAAATTATAGCTGAACAATTTCACTTTCATCCTAATTCTTTATCACGATTATTTAAAAGACAAACAACGATTTCCTTTTATCAATATTTACAAAAAATAAGATTAAAACATGCTTATTATGATTTAATACATACTAACATGAAAATCATTGATATTGCTTTAAATCATGGATTTAAAAATGTAAAATCATTTGAAAATGTTTTTAAAAAAGAATATCATACAACACCAACAAAATATCGAAAAGTTAATAATTGACTATAAATTGTTAAAAAAGGCAATGAATTTCCTTTATAAAAAGAGAATAATAAAAGCAGGAGGAATCAATATGGAATGGTGGAAAAAGAGTGTTGTTTATCAAATTTATGTAAAAAGCTTTCAAGATAGTAATAATGATGGTGTGGGAGATCTACAAGGTATTATTTCAAGACTTGATTATTTAAAAACATTAGGTGTTGATGTATTATGGTTAACCCCTATTTTTAAATCTCCAAATGATGATAATGGCTATGATATTTCTGATTATAGAAGTATTCAAAGTGAATTTGGAACAATGAGTGATTTTGAGGAATTATTAGATAAAGCGCATCAAAAAGATATCAAAATTATTCTTGATTTAGTTTTTAATCATACAAGTGATGAACATTTTTGGTTTCAAGAAAGTAAAAAATCTAAAAATAATCCTTATCGAGATTATTATATTTGGAAAGAAGGAAATGAGGGAGATGTTCCAAATAATTGGACAAGCTGCTTTCAAGGCTCAGCTTGGGAACTTGATGAAAAGACAAATGAGTATTATTTGCATTTATTTTCTAAAAACAACCTGATTTAAATTGGCAAAATCCTAAGGTAAGACAAGAATGTATTGATATTATGAATTACTGGGTAGATAAAGGTGTTGATGGTTTTCGTTTAGATGTCATTAATCTTATTAGTAAGGATGAAAGTCAATACTATGTAGACAGCACTATTAAAGGTCATCAAGTATGTGCAAATGGACCACATATTCATGAATATATTCAAGAAATGAATCAAAAAGTATTTTCTAGAAAAGAACTTTTAACAGTAGGAGAAACCCCTGCTGTAACAATCGAGGATGCTAAAAAATATGCTCCTTTAGATAATAAAGAATTAAGCATGGTCTTTCAGTTTGAACTAATGAATGTTGATGGTGCAGAAGTTAATAAATGGACAGATCAAAGATTTTCTTTAAAAGATTTAAAACAAATTATGTCGAGATGGCAAGTAGGAATGTATCAACAGGCTTGGAATTCTTTGTTCTGGAATAATCATGATCAACCACGATGTGTTTCAAGATTTGGTGATACTTCTTCTCCTTTGTGTCATGAAAAATCAGCAAAAATGTTGGCGATATGTTTACATATGATGCAAGGGACACCTTATATTTATCAAGGGGAAGAATTGGGGATGACAAATGTACCTTTTAATTCACTTGATGATTATCGAGATATTGAAACATTCAATAGTTATAAACAACTTGTAGAAATAGAAAAATCGGTAAGTCATGAAGATATGTTACGCTATATGAGAAAATCAAGTAGAGATAACGCTAGAACACCAATGCAATGGAACAAAGAAAAAAATGCAGGGTTTAGTGAACATATTCCTTGGATTATGATGAATCCAAATTATCAAACAATCAATGCTGAAGCAGAAATGAAAGATACAAATTCTATTTTTCATACTTATCAAAAATTAATTCAATTAAGAAAAGAATATGAAATCATTACTTTAGGTAAATATGAGTTAATAATGAAAAATGATGAAAATATTTATGCCTATAAACGTCTTTATCAAGATGAAGAACTTTATGTTTATTGTAATTTTACGGATAAGGAAGTAAGCTATGATGCATCTATTTTAAATAATGAAAAAGTATTGATTCAAAACTATAATCAACATCAAAAAGGAATTCTTAAACCCTATGAAAGTATTGTTTTCTATCAAAAAAGCAGAGCCTAAGCTCTGCTTTTACATTAAATATGATATTCCATAGGATAAGTTAAATAATCTAAACGATCTAATTCATCAACTGTAACTACACCAGCAGGTGCAACTAAAACAGTTGGAATACGATTGACAATCGTTGCACATGTATGTTCAACCGTTGCAGGTTTTACAACATGAAACTCTGTATCTGGTTCACCTGTAATTTTCCAATCACACATATCTCCATCATCTTCTCCATAAACTTTACCAATACATTGTGTTTCAATAATTGGTCCTTGGTAGGTTTCTGTTGTAACAACAGCAGCCATACCAATACAATTTCCTTTTGGAATGGTTTTTCCTAAAGTAGAAGAATAAAGATCTGTTTCATGGAAATAAGGAACACATTTTTGAGTTTGTGACTTAATTGTCCATCCCATACGTGCAGCTAAAGCTTCATTTGAATTCCATACATAAGAAGGTTCTAATACTTCTGGATGAGCAATACTTGCTTCAAATTCTTCAGGTGTTAAACCAACTCCATGAGCTTTGGCAAGAGCTAATCCATAATCTTCGACATTATAACTTACAGCACCTTCAATCTTTTTAATAGAGTGACATCCACCGGCTACTAAACCAACCATATTTACCCAGAAGATATCTTCCATACCACTACCAACAAAAGTACATCCATTTTCTTTAGCAATCACATCTAATTGATTTGTACGAACTGGATCAGTTGTCCAACTATAAGTTGCTTCTTCACATGTAGAAATAACGCTAATTCCTCTTGATAAACATTTTACATAATGATCGAAGCAATCACTGACTAAACTAAATAAAGTGACAACAGCGATATCAGGATCTGTTTCATCTAAAACTTGATCAGCTTGATCACTAATACAAACACCAGTCTTAATACCAAGACCTGCAAAATCACCAATATCCATTCCAATAATAGCTGGATTAGTATCAATGGCACCAACAATCATTGCACCATTTTCATAAAGATAACGAATAATATATTTTGCCATCTTTCCACAGCCATATTGTACAACTTTAATCTTTTCCATATTGTATGCCTCCTATTTCTTTACTTATATCATAGAGTCTTATCCAACATGAGAGTCAACTATTTTTTAAAAAAAACCAGGAACTTGTAATCTTAAAAACATTGAACGTTCATGATGATCAAACATACTGAGTTCACTTAAAACTTCACAAATATAATCTCCATATATTATTAAATTGTTCATTCGACAATAATCAAGAAGACGTTTTGCATAATCTATTTCTTGATGAAAATCATCAAGATAAATACAAGCATACATTCCATTTTCAATAATTTGAATATCTTTTTCAGGAAAATGATCATCCACAAATACAAAAATACGATCTGAAATAAACTCTTGTTTTAAAAATCTTTCTTTGGAAAGAAAAGTACCCGCATTACAATAATAAATTTGTGAATAATGACGAGAAAGCATATTATTTTTTAATTGATTTAAAAGATGTTCATAAACATCTAAATCATGTTCATAAAAATTAATGTCAGTATTCATGACATAAATTCTTCGACGGTCAATATATTCTAAAGTAATTGTCCCACTTGGGGGTGATTTACGATACCTTTCTAAACTATAAATCGTTCTTGAAATAGCATCTTTAGTTCTTTGTAAATCATTGATTTGTATAGAAAGCTGTTGTTTCTTTTTAATTAAAATGGCTTCAATTAAATTAATATCTTCTTTATCAAGAAGTTCCTTAATTTCTTTAAGATTCATTTGAAGTTCTTTCATATATTGAATCAAATCCAAACGTGCATTTTGTTTAATATCATAATAGCGATAATTTGTCTCAGGATTAACATAAACAGGCTTTAATAAATCAAGTTCATCATATAATCTTAAAGTTGTTACAGTAATATGATTCATTTTGGCCATTTCACCAATACTTAAATAGTTATTATTCATTCGTATCACCTCAATAAGATTATAGCAAACTCTCTTGTTGGATGAGAGTTATTTTAATTATTCATTTAAAAATAGACAAATAATCTTATATTAATGAGAGATTTCCTTTTTTACGAAAGATTATGTACAATAGAGTTAGTTTTAATCTTAAGAAAATCTTTAGAAAGATAAAAAGAAAATATTTATAAATCATCTCTATACTTTAAGACAAGAGGTGAGGAAGATGGAAAGATTAAACAAAATGATTTTAATAAGCTGTATTTATGCAGGGTATATATGTATTAGTTTTGCATTGTTTTCAATGCTTAGATAAGGAGTTAAAAAGGGAATGGAAAAATATCATGTATTAGTTGTTGAAGATGACACAGAAATTGCAAATGCAATTAAAATTTATTTGCAAAATCAAGGGTATGACGTTTATGTAGGAAATGATGGATTAGAAGGCTTAGAAATTATTGAAAAAGAAACGATTCATTTAGCAATCGTTGATATTATGATGCCAAGGATGGATGGTTTAACAATGGTTTCTAAGCTAAGAGAAAGATATGATTTTCCAGTAATTTTTCTTTCAGCAAAATCAGAAGATATTGATAAAATCATGGGACTTAATTTAGGTGGCGATGATTATGTGACAAAACCATTTGTACCTATGGAACTTATGGCTAGAGTACGCTCACATTTAAGAAGATATGGACGTTATTTAGATGCGACAGCACCAAAAGAAAGTGATCATGTTTATATTTGTGGAGGTCTTGAACTCAATGTTGATACAAAGACAGTTTCGGTTGATGGTAAAAATGTCAAAGTGACACCCATTGAATTTAAAATACTTGAATTATTAATGAAAAATGCAGGAAAAGTATTTTCTGCAGATGATATTTATGAACGCGTTTGGAACGAAGAAGCAATCAATAGTGAAACCGTAATGGTCCATGTGCGTAATTTAAGAGAAAAAATAGAAATTAATCCCAAAAAACCACAATATTTAAAAGTTGTTTGGGGTGTTGGATATAAAATTGATAAACAATAGGAGGAAACATGAAAAATAAAAGAATACTTAAAATCTTTTTGTTTTCTATTTTAATTGTTGCATCTCTTGTTACTTATTTAAGTTATGGAGTAAAAGAAAAGACAACAACATCAAGTCTTAATTTAGAAAATAATAAGAGTGATTTTACAAATATTTTGATGGAAAAAAGCATTATGTTAGATGTGAAAATTCAAAGAAGAAAAGGAGATTATGATTTATTTAATCATTATGTAAGCGGAGATATTGATGGTGAAATAAATGATGGTTATTCTTTAAAAAGCGCTTTTAAAGATTTTATCATGTATTTAGAAGATAATAATTCTCGAGAAAGTCGAGGAATTCAATATTATGTTTATGATAAAAGTGATGAAAAGATTTGTTTTACAAATTCAAAAAAGAATTTAAGGAAAGCATTTGAATCTAATGATAAAAATATTTTAAAGAATTACCAATGGTATACAACTATTGATTTTGATGAAAATGGGAATGTTTCTTTACAAGGAAGTAAGTCTAACGATTGGGAAGGCTCTTTCTACAATACATCCTTTGATCAACTCTTTAAAAACGATTATTTAGATGAAGAAGAAAACGATATTATCAACAATATTACTGTTAAAAATCCAACAAATATCAAAGTATTGATTGCAGTTCCTAAAAAACTACCAACAAATAGTTATTTGGAACAAAACTATACGAATAAAGTTTCTATTTCTGATACTTTAATGACCTATGTTTTTGTATGTATTGCAGTATTAGTTGTTTGTATGTTATTAATTCCAGTAAGAAAAGTTATTGATATCGAACCCTTTAAAACTGTTGTCAACATTAAACTTTTCTTTATGTTTATTCTTTATTCTATTGCTACAGCTTTGTGGCTTACTGTTATGACAGGAGTTTTAAGAGAGTCATGGAGTGGGACTTTTGCCTGGATGATAAGAGAAAAAGGTATGGCGGGTGCAGGGGTTGCTTTAGAACCATTAGTTAATATCTTTGGGTGGTTTGTTTTCTATGCTTTAATTATGTATTTTATATTTTATATTAAATCGATTCTTGTTTTTGGAAAAGATTTTCTAAAAAAACATACACTTATATGTAGTATTTATCGTTCTTTTAAAGAAGAAATTAAAAGTTTGGTACAATTTGATTTGAAAAATCAAAGTGGAAATATTGTTCTAAAAATAGGAATTATGAGTGGTATCTTTATAGAAGGAATACTGTTATTTATTAGTTTCTTTATGTCGGTAACAGGAATGGGTGTTTATTACTATAGTATAAGAGTTTATGTTGTACTTACGTGTCTTGTATCTTTTGTAGCAGTAATTATAATCATGTTAATTTCTAAAAAGATGCTTACACAGGTTACAAATGATTATCAAATTCTATTACAATCAGCGCATCATTTATCTCAAGGAGAATTTAACGATAAAATCAATCAAGATCTTGGATTATTTAATTCTTTGAAAGATGAACTTAATTGTATCAATGATGGTTTTAAAGATGCGGTAAGTAAAGAAGTTGCATCACAAAAGATGAAAACTGAATTGATTAGTAATGTTTCTCATGATTTAAAAACACCTTTAACATCTATTATTTCTTATATTGATTTATTAAAAAATGAAGATTTATCAAAAGAACAACAAGATGAATATATTGATATTTTAGATCGAAATACTAAAAGATTAAAAACACTTATTGAAGATCTATTTGAAGTATCTAAAGTCAATAGTGGAAATATCCAATTAAATCCTATAGATTTAGATATTCATGCTTTATTACAACAAGTACTCTTTGAATATCAAGAACAATTTGAACATCATCATTTAAATCTAAAAAATGATTATGAAAATAAAAAAATCATTTGTCATTTAGACAGTGAAAAAACTTATCGTGTTTTAGAAAATTTATGTCAAAATATTTGTAAATACGCTTTAGAATATACACGAGTTTATTTACAAATCATTGAAACGAATCAACAAGTCATTGTCGTTTTCAAAAATATTTCAGCACATGAAATATCAAATTCAGATGATTTAACAGAAAGATTTTTACAAGGGGATACTTCACGTAAAAGTGAAGGTTCTGGTTTAGGACTTGCCATTTGTAAAAGCTTTGTGGAGGTTCAAGGTGGAACTTTTGAAGTGAATGTAGATGGTGATCTCTTTAAGACAACAATTATCTTTCCTAAGAAAATAGAAAATGATTAAAAAGATTATACCCTGGATCTTACTCTTTCTCCTTCTTCTTATAATCAATACAGAAATGATTTTTATGATTTATAAAACTATCTCATTTTTGAGATAGTTTTTCGTATTTTGAAAATAAAATTCAAAGATTAAAAAATAAGTATAATACTTTTGAAAGAGGTGAAAGTATGAAATTTAAGTTTTCAATCAAACTAGCAACTATTTCTTTAATTGGAAATATTATTATCGCTATAGGTGTTTCAACATGTCGTATATCACAAATGGGAATTGATCCATTTACATCAA
>ENA-OQET01001320-OQET01001320.1-human-gut-metagenome-genome-assembly--contig:-NODE-1320-length-11140-cov-2.845909_pt1 | contig 11140 bp, 9 predicted proteins | sample MGYA00242800_ERZ504645 | MGnify/ENA primary metagenome ERZ504645 (study PRJEB26092, sample SAMD00036308) | human gut metagenome | host: Homo sapiens | study: EMG produced TPA metagenomics assembly of... | reverse complement strand
ATCCTCGGCATTCTGGGCGCGGGCTCGTTCACCTTCACGCTGACCGTGCCCGGCAGCCCGCAGGTCACGAACGTAGCCGCCATGACCGTGCTCGGCACGGCGGCCGATGTGGCACTGGTGCCCGGTCTCGTGGGCGCGGCGGCGGAGATCGCCGCGATCCTCGTCATCATGAACCTGCTCATCAACCGCGCCCGCAAATCGCGGCGAGCACTTCGAGCTCCACCCGCTCGACCCGCGTTATGACAGCACAGGCAGCAAGCCGAAGCTGATCGTCGCCCTCATTCCGATGGCCGTCCTCTTCCTGCTGTTCAACATCTGGAAGCTCAACATCAACATCTGCCTGTTGTGCTCCATCGCGCTGTCTCTCGTGCTGTTCTGGCCGCAGCTGCGCCGCAAGGATCTCAAGGCCATGCTCAACAGCGGCGCCGTCGACTCCGTGCCCATGACCATGACCGTCGCCGCGATCTGCGGCTTCGCCGGCGTCATCACCAACACGGACGCGTTCCAGTCCATGATCACCGCCATCACGAGCATCAGCATCGCGCCGATCCTCATCTGTTGGGTCGTTGTGGCGCTCATGTGCATGCTCACCGGCGGCTCGTCCACCGGCCAGCTCGTCGCGCTGCCGATCATCGCGCCGAAGCTGCAGGCGCTCGGCCTGACGGCCAGCACCATCCACCGCGTGTCCGCGTTTGCGGCCACCACGCTCGACTCCATGCCCTATTCGGGCAGCATCCTCATGCTGCTGCCCATGTGCCACATGAAGCTCAAGGAGGTCTATCCCGCCCTGTTCGTGACGACCGTCATCGCCACGACCGTCGGTACCGCCGCCGTCACGCTCATGTGCGTCCTGTTCCCGGGTCTCGCCTGAGCCCCGCGATCCCATCCTGATCTACAGAAAGGAAGTCCAGACATGAAAGAATTCAAGAACAAAGTTGCCGCCATCACCGGCTCCGCCACCGGCATCGGCCGCGCCTTCGCTGAAGAGGCTGCCAAGCGCGGCATGCGCCTCGCCCTCATCGACATCAACACCGAGGGTCTCGAGGAGACCAAGGCCATCTGCGAGAAGGCCGGCGCGCCGAAGGTCGTCACCATCAAGACCGACGTCACAAAGTATGAAGAGGTCCGCTTCAGCATCCTGCGCGTCATGCAGGAGTACGGCCAGCTCGACCTGATGTTCGCCAACGCCGGCATCGCCACCGCCGGCTGGGTCTACAACCATCCGCCTCAGGACTGGGCCTGGGCCATGAACACGAACGTGCTCGGCCTGACCTATTACGTGCACGAGGTGCTGCCCATCTTCAAGCAGCAGGGCACGCCCTGCCACTTCCTGTTCACCGCATCCATCGCCGGCCTGATCACCGGCCTGCGCTACAATACGGCCTACCTTGCGAGCAAGCATGCCGCCGTCTGCATCGCTGAGGCCGTGCGCGACCTCGCCGAGAACGACCCCGACTACAGCATGATGGGTGTGAGCGTGTTCTGTCCCGAATATGTGCACACGAACATCCACAACAGCGAGGATCACCGCCCGGCCGACTACAGCGTCCCGTGCGACCCGTTCTACGCCACCGACAGCTACTGGGATTACCGCCGCCTGTTCGACAGCAACATCACCGTCAAGGGCATGAACCCCGCCTTCGTCGGCCCGTACCTGTTCGAGGCTGTCGAGGAGAACCACATGTACAAGGTGCCGCATATGCACACCCACGAGCAGATCCGCGCACGCCACAGACGCATCGAGTCCGACCTCGAGCGTGAGGAAGCGCTGCATGAGAAATACGCCCCGCTGCAGAAATACTGATCCGATCCCTTTCTTTTCGCAACACCCCAAAAGCCCCGCCGGTTTTCCGGCGGGGCTTTCGCGATTTCTGTCCGGTTTCTATCCCCGCTCACAGCTCCTGCAGCATGAGGGAAGATAATGTACAATAAGTTGCGCAAATTGAAAATCGCATAAAAGAAGACATAGCTTGCAGGCTCTGGTAGAATGAAGTTACCACACACCATTCTGAAAGGAGACAGCAAACTATGTCCGAGAAAATTGTACAGAGGAAACGCTGACCTACTGCGATTTTCCCAGCGAGCATTGGACCCGCATCCGTACCAACAACGTGATCGAGCGGCTGAACCGTGAGATCTGCCGCCGCACCCGTGTGGTGGGGACATTCCCTGACGGGAACTCCGCCCTGATGCTGGTCTGCGCCCGACTTCGCCACGCGGCGGGCACCCAGTTGGGCTGCAAGAAATACATGAACATGAAGCACTTGGAGGCGGCTCTGGACGACGACCCCCATTGCCGGCTGACTTCATTCAGCCGGAGCCTGCAAATACATTTGCGCATAAATCTTGACGGGATCGCCGAACCTCACCTATACTCGTCTTCTACAGCTAAAAAATCGGTGCAGACCTTGAATTTCTGAACATACAGGTTCAAGTATCTGCACCTTTTCAAATAATTACTTGTTCAGTGCTGCCATAATCTCTTCTTTATAAGGCATCGCCGGTGCTGTACCGAGCTTTTCGACCGCCAGTCCGCCGGTTACATTGCCGTATATAAGCGCAGCTTCAAAGCTCATTCCCGCCGCAAGCGCCGCAGTAAAGCCGCCGTTAAAGGCATCACCTGCTCCCGTTGTATCAACAACATTTACCTGAATCGGCGCACCGGTAAACTCAGACTGTGCATTTTTGGCATAATAGCCCTTGTTTCCGAGCGTGATGACAACATTCTTAACTCCCTTGCCGAGAAGAACATCTGCCGCCTTTGAGGCGCTCTCATAACCGGTAACTGCAATGCCTGTTATAATTTCTGCTTCTGTTTCGTTGGGGGTGATGTAATCTATGCCGTTCAACACCTCATCAGGCAGCTTTCTTGCCGGTGCAGGATTAAAAACAGTCGTCACACCTGCCTGCTTTGCCATATCAAGCACCTTGTAGGTAGCCTCCGGATTTGTTTCAAGCTGGCAGAGAACCGTTCCCGCTGAGGCGACAGTTTCTTTAAGCGCCTGAACCTCCTCGGGCTTGAACTCTCCGCAGGCACCGATAATTACAATGATTTCGTTCTGTCCAGTCGCTTCGTTTACGATTATCAGTGCAGCACCTGTGTCAGAATTTTTATCAACAATGATTTTTGAGGAATCGATTCCCTCTTTGTCATAGAAATTAAGTGCCAGCTTTCCGAAGTCGTCCTCACCGAGTCTGGTTACAAGTGTTACATCGCCTCCGGCTCGCTTTGCAGCTACCGCCTGGTTGGAGCCCTTTCCTCCCGGTCCGCTTTTGAAGGACACACCCATTACCGTTTCGCCCTCTGTGGGAAACTTAGGGGTTCTGCCGGTAAGGTCAGTTACATAGCTGCCAAATACTACTATCTTTTTGTTTTCCATTGCTTTTCTCCTTTTGCTGACACGCTGCAGCTATCACAATTATATCTGAATATCGAACATTTCGTAAAGGTCAAGTCTGTCAATGTGCAGAACAAGCTTGCCGTCTGAATACTCAAAGCCCATTTCCCTGCCGTCTGATACGCGGGTGATCTTTGCAGGCTTTTCCGTCCTTATGCAGATATTGAAGTCAAATACCGGCAGAACCTCATCTGCGTACTGCAGGTTGATTGCAGACAGATATTTGCCCTCTTCATCCTCCCACAGCTGATACTCAACCACATACGGCGTATCGTCTGAAGCGAAGCGCATCTCAGGCACATACTTCTTTACAAATGATGTGAATACCTTTCTGGGCTGTGTCAGGCTTGTGTTCTCAAAGGGTGCACATACCCATATTATCTTGCCCTTGCCGACCTCTGCTTCCATCATTGCAGGGTAGTCTGTTGCGATTCCGGGTGGGTCTGAGTGCATGGATGCACTCTCATTGCGCGGGTCATTCGGATCCGCTTCCACCTGAAGCTCGAGGTCTGCACATACCAGGAATGAGCTTGCCTGCAGTGAATACGGCAGCGTCAGCTTTGCAAGCACCTTGCCGTTCGTTGCTCCTTCAAGAATATACGCACTGTCGTACACTGTCAAAGGATATTTTCTGCTGTACTCACCAAACAGCGATGCCACCTCATCCTCGGGGGCAATATAGGTGATTGTTTCGTCGGTACGTCCCGTGATCTTTCCGCCGAAAATCTCCTCAACCAGAGGCTGTGCGCTGTGACCGCTGATATACGCTATGCCGCCGTCTTCGACATAAGCCTTCAGCTTCAGACATATTTTCCCTTGCTCATATTTGGGCGCATCGCTCACGAAAGCACTTTTTTGCTTTGCCCCACTGCTCAGGGTGGAAGCTGGTATACACGCTGTAGGGTATATGCGCTCTCTGCAGCGTTTCGCTGACATTGATGCTGCTGTCAAGATGCGGTATGCCTGCTGATGTTCTTGCTCTCAGAGATGTCCATATGGCGGCATCTCCTCGTCGTACTTGCCATGCAGATTGAAGTATATGCCTATATCCGTGCAGGGCTTGCCCTTTGAGAAATACTTTTCAAATTTTGCCGCATCATCATATACATTCTTAAGGCGGCTGTACACCAACGGTTCATATGTGCCGGTCATATCCACTGCGTCAACAAATATGTTGCTGCCGTGATTGATAAATGACAGCATTGCATGGAGCTTCATCATTACCTCGGATTTAATAGTGGTATGCTCGTCAAGAGACGGCTCGCACCTTGAGGTAGTATAGTTGAACGGCAGATTGGGCGTCATATTGTAGTACATTTTGCAGGCAAAGGTCTGCTGAGAAAAACCGCCATACAAATCGCCGGAAACTGCATCGCTTGCAATCGTGGCATTCTCGGTTACGCCCATCATCCAGCTTCCCGGCATGGTGGAGTTCTGCATTTCGACAACTGCGCCGGGATTGACCATCTTGACGGAATCGTAGATGTACTGCATATAGTCCTGCAGCCACTCCTCGCGCTTGCGCTGGAAAAGCTTCCAACGTTCGTCCTTCCAATTGACAATTCTCGGCATTTCTCCGCCGACTTCCTTTTCCCATCTTGCTCTGCAATTGTCGCAGTAGCATACTGTGGGCCAGAAGGTCATATCCGCAAAAAACGCCTCATAGGGACCTACATATTCAGTGAAATCTGCAATCTGGTCTCTGCAGAACTTTTTGTAGCCCTCGCTGTTCGGGCAGCAAAGGCCGAATCTTCTGCCCTTGTCGCGCGAATAGTGGCCGTCTATGTCTTTAATTCTCCACTCGGGATGGTGGTCATATGCCCAGTTGTTATAAATCATGCTGAAGTATACATCAACATCCATTCCGCCCTTGTGCATTTCATCGTACAGCCTTTTGAATGCATCTTCATTTCCGATGAGACCCGGGTGCATTTCGCCAACCTTTGTAGGCCAGTAGGAATAGCCGTAATGGGACTGAATGTACATCATTCCCGCCTCAGCACCTGTTGAGATAATGTCCTTAGCAAGAGCCTCCGGGTCAAACTGCTTAAGGAATTCGTCTCTCGTTACATTTACATGCATATCAAGAGAGTATTTCTTATATTTATCAGAATATCTGAATGCCATGATCGCGCTCCTTTATTTTATATCTGAATATCGAACATTTCGTAAGCACATACTTCTTTACAAATGATGGTGTGTCGTGGCTTCATTCTGCCAAAGCCTGTAAGCTATGTCTTTTTATGCTCTTTTCAATTTGCGCAAGTTTTTGAAATGAGCCTAATTGAACTCAATTAGGCTCTTTTCATTAATTCTTTTCTTCTTGCTTTTCTTTCAAAGAATTCCGCTGATACTGCTTGTTTGTTCAGCGCAATACCCATTTACGATTATGAGCATTAACACCCAGCACAACATTCCTGCATCTTGCTCGGGACACCCAGAGCAATCAATGCATTGAACATCATGGAAAGGGTGAACTGGCTTATGAATACACCAAGCGTCAGATTGCACCATTCCTGAATTGCAAATGCAATCAGCACGCCCATAAGAGGCTGGAATATCATCGAGATACTCCTCAGGGAAGAAACCGTGGTAATGCTGTTTGCATAAGAAATCTGCAGGATTGCGGTAATGCCGATAAAGATACCGGCAAGCACAAAGGTCATATACTTGGTATTCATTGCATTGACGCCAAGTGCGTTGGCGAGAAGCTCCTCATTACCTACCGCGCGAATGTGGCAGGCAATGCAGGTTTTATTGTATATGTAATAGAACAAGAGTGCGCTTGCTCCCAATATAATCAAACTATAGGGGAATTTGCCGATAATGCCGACATCAGCGGGAATTGTCTTGCTGACGCCGAGACCGATTTTCTGTGCAAGTATCTCGTAGATGAGCAGCAGGCCCAGAGATACAATGAGACAGGGAATCTTCAGCAGCTTGTACACAGTGCCGTTAATTACACCCAGCACAACGCCAACGGCTATGCAGCCGATGATGAGGCCGGGAATTCCCATTGTGTTTCCGAGAGAACCTCCTATCATTGCAGCAATTATCATAGCAGATGCGCAGCTGAGATCGAACATACCAATTGCGTTGGTAAAGCACATTGCATATCCCAGAGTTGTAGGGATAATGGCTTGAGACAGAACAATCTTCAGAGAATGGAAGCCGTAATTATCTATGCAGGCAGTCAGAATTAAAAAGGATGACCCACCGGTACGGCAAGTACGATAAAATATTGTCTTTTTTTCCTTCATAACAGTAAACCTTTAACAACGATTATTGTCAGTAATAATGCAGCTGCTGCATTACTTTTCATAAGGGGAAAACGTGCGTCATTCATAACACATATAAAGCAAAAACGCAGAGATGGGTGACGGTTTTTTCAGTGCCGGGGGGAGAATAAACCTCCCCCCGGAATTTGTGTGGTGTTAAGTTCAGGCTAATTGAACGCAATTACTTTGCAAAGGGAACATATTCAACGCCGTTGGGTCCCTTTACGGGTGCTGCGAGGTCTGCATGTGCAGCATAAATGTCGGCGAGGTTGAATGCATTACCCCAAGCGATGATGTCTTCACCGGTTACATCGGGATTGTAGGTGATGAACAGGTTCTGCAGCTCTTCAAAGGTGTAAGTAGGAAGTGCTCCTTCGCAGAACTTGCTGTAATCCTTGAACTCTTCAGCGGAGCCGACTGCACCGAAGGAGATGGGAACATCCCATGCCTGTCCACCGAGGCGGCCGCCATTGAGGATTGCGTTCATCTCGAGCATACCGCAGGCAATCTGAACGGGGATGTAAATACCGCCCTGTGCGCAAATGATTCTATCCTTCTCGAAGCAGGTGTCGAGTCCGGTCAGGAAGTCAATAACGCTGATCTTGATGTGGTTGTCGGGGTCGTACTGCTCAAGCGCGGAGAGCGTGCCGTCGAGGATGTTCATGCCCATGGAGCAAGCGATGTAAACACCGTCGAGGTCGGGATTTGCAACGATGAAGCTTTCAACTGCCTGTGCTGCGTCAGCTGCCTGCTGGAGGTCTCTTGCCTCAGCAACAACTTGCATGCCGTACTCGTCAAGCGCCTTCTGCATGCCCTTTTCACGAAGTGCTGCGCAGGAGCTGCTCTTGTCCAAAGAGATGAGGCCGATCTTCTTCATGCCTGCTTCGCCCATTGCCTTAACTGCTGCATAGCCTGCGTTCAGGTCGGACTGAACTGCGGTGCCGCAGAAGTAGGGAGATGCGTATACAACATCACGTACCTCGGGGTCGAGGATGTCGCGCCATGCAACTGCCCAGTAAACCTTGTTCTCTTCGCAAAGCTTTGCAACCTTGATGAGCATAGTGTCGTTGCAGGGGCAGATGGTGATCATATTGCAGCCTGCAGAGATAAGTTTCTCAACGCTGGAAATCATATGATCGGGGTCGGTCAGGTCGTCAGCTTCTGCAACTGCGGTGCCGCCGTTGGGGAAGTTGCCGCACAGGTAAACCATGTTCTCAAGGTAGGAATACTGTGCAGGGTTTGCGGTGTTTTCCATGGGGATGCCGAGCTTGAACTCGGGAAGTTTTGCTGCGGGATCTTTCCCCTCAGCGCCTTGCTGGCCGCATGCACAAAGTGCAAACACCATAACTGCCGCCAGCAAGAGGGCGATGACTTTCTTCATATTTTTCTCCTTTTTCTTTTCATTACTCTGCCGGTAATGAGAATTACAAAATTCACTTGATTACCTCTACGCTCTTTCTTTCAAATGTAAGCGCAATTACAATAAGGAATATAAATCCCTTGATAAGTTGCTGAGTCAGTGTCTCAACGCCCCACAGGGTCATACCATTTGCAAGTGCCGCCATCGTGATGCTGCCGATTACCGCACTTCTGAACTTAACGGACGAGCCGCCTGTGATCAGCACGCCGCCGAGCATCAGCGCCTGCAGCGCATTGAATTCCAAATTGCTTGCCGTGCCGATATTAGCAGCACCGGAGCGGATGAGGAAGAAGAATGCAACAAGACCGGAGGCCAAACCCGTGAACACATAGCTTCCGTACTGAACGAGCTTTACTCTTACGCCGGACTGTCTGCAGACTTCCAGCCTTGAGCCTATTGCGCGGCAATGCTTGCCGAACATGGTGTACTTAAACAGTATGAAGCTAATAATACCGAATACCAGCGCAACTGTGATTTTAAGCTGCTGAGAATCGAGCATCATCATCTTGATGGGTATGGACTGAACACCCGACTGGAGCAGCAATTCAACAAAGCCCTTCAGGATGAAGGACATTGCTATTGTAGCAATAAACGAGTCAATTCTAAACTCCGTAACAATCAAGCCGTTCAGCAGGCCGCACAGCAGTCCGACCAGCAGCGCAACCGGCAGGACCAAATTGCCGCTTATAGATGATGCGTGTGCCGCAAGTGCCGCCGCAAGTGCCACAACGCCGCCCAGGGACATATCGTTTTTGCCCTGCGCCATAACAAAAATCAATGCGTATGTAACAATCAGAAGGCTAAAAGCCTCGTTGAACAGCGTGTTGAAGTTTGTCTTTGTAAATACTTTTCCGCCGCTGACCGCATTGAAGAATACCAACACTAATATGAGGCCTAATACGGGAATAATGTCAGACCAGGTGCGCCTTGATCCAGCTTTTTGCCCCGCCGTTTTCATGCTTTTTTATATCCGTTTTCATTAGAAAGCACCTATCACCTATATCATGTAATTAATAATATCTCTGTCGGACAACTCTTTGCTTCTCTGAAACTCTTTTGTGATTTTGCCGTCCTTCATGATAAGCAGTCTGTCGCTCATACCTATCAGCTCAGGCAGCTCCTCGGAAATCAGTATTATGGTCCTGCCGTCCGCTTTCATTTTTTCCATGATGCGGTAAATCTCCGCTTTAACGCCGATGTCTATGCCTCTGGTGGGACAGTCCATTATCAGAACGGAGGCATCGAAGCCCACCCATTTCGCAATAACGACCTTCTGCTTATTGCCGCCGGACAGATGCATACAAAGCTGTTCCATTCCGCTGGTTTTGATTTCGAGCGTATTTATGTAGGAATTCGTAAACTCCTTCTCTCTCTTATCCGTGATGAATATGCCCTTCTGCAGCTTACTCAGGGACGGAAGGCAGATGTTATCACGAATGCTTGCTGCTGTGAGAATTGCTTCTTTGTCGCGGTCCTTGGAAATGTAGCCGATGCCCAGCTTCATTGCATCAGTCGGATTTTTGAACTCAACGCCGCCATGATACCTGGTAACGCCGATCGTACGCGGTTCAAGACCGAATATCAGCTTGCCCAACTCGTGCATACCGCACTCGTTCAGGCCGCCTATGCCGAGTATCTCGCCCTTATACGCATCGAACGAGACATCGGTAACAATTCCCTGCGTAATATGCTCAACCGAGAGGACAACCTCGTCCTCGTGGCTCGGCTTGAAATCCTCGCGATAGTAGGCTCCGACCATTTCTCTGCCAACCATCAGCTGCTTGATCAGATCGGCATTGAATTTCTCCTTCGGCACCTCGTCAATGTAAATGCCGTCTCTGAAAACCGTCAGATAGTCGCATTTTTCCATAAGCTCATCTATGTCATGTGAGATGAAGATTACGGACTTGCCTTCTGACTTCATCTTTTCCATCAAGCCGTAGAGAATATCGCGGCCGTTCTTGGAAAGTGCGCTGGTCGTCTCATCTATTATCAGAACCTTTGGGTCTGAATACATTGCTCTTGCTATCTCTACAAGCTTTCTGTCCTCAAAGGAAAGTCTGCCGCAGGTCATTCTGGCGTCAATGTGCTGCATCTGAAGCTCATCAAGAATCTTCTGTGCGGCATTCGCCATTTTTTTTCGTATCCAGCCTGATGCCGTTATGAAACTGCTTTTCTTTTCCGATGAATATGTTTTCCGCAACGGTTGTGCTCGCAAAGGTCCCCTGCTCCTGAACAATCATGCAAACGCCCTTAGCTGCTGCGTCAATCATATTCTTAGGGCAATACGGCTCACCATCCAGGAAGAGTTCACCTGAATCATAGGGATAAATGCCCGAAACGATTGAACACATCGTGCTCTTGCCTGAGCCGTTCTCGCCCATCAGGCCGTGGATTTCGCCGGGCCTCAGGCAAAAGTGAACATCATTCAATGCCACAGTAGGCGGGAAAGTCTTAATTATGTTTTTAGCTTCAAGAAGAAAACGGTTACTCATCAGTTATCACCATCAACAAATTATTCGTTGAGAAGCTTTATGCCCGAGCTTGTGCCGAGTCTGTCTGCACCGGCCTCAAGGAATGCAAAAAGGTCTGCCTTGGTCTTCATACCGCCTGCCGCCTTTACTTTTACATAAGGTGCAACATTGGCCTTCAAAAGCTTTACATCCTCCAGCGTTGCGCCACCGGTGCCAAATCCGGTTGAGGTCTTAATATAGTCGGCCTTTGCATCCGAAACGCACTTGCAAAGTGCGATTTTTTCCTCGTCAGTCAGATAGCAGGTCTCAATTATAACCTTCAGAATCTTGTCCCTGCACGCCGCTTTGACGGCCTTGATCTCTTCGGTAACAGCATCAAACTTATGCTCCTTTGCCCAGCCGATGTTGATTACCATATCGATTTCATTTGCGCCGTCTTCAATTGCCTGCTTTGCCTCTGCAACCTTGATTGGAGTGGTGGAATATCCGAGGGGAAAGCCAATTACGGTGCATATATTGACATCCTTATATTTGTTGTGAATGTAATTTACAAAGTTTGTCGGAATGCAT
>ENA-OQET01001319-OQET01001319.1-human-gut-metagenome-genome-assembly--contig:-NODE-1319-length-11155-cov-3.486126_pt1 | contig 11155 bp, 10 predicted proteins | sample MGYA00242800_ERZ504645 | MGnify/ENA primary metagenome ERZ504645 (study PRJEB26092, sample SAMD00036308) | human gut metagenome | host: Homo sapiens | study: EMG produced TPA metagenomics assembly of... | reverse complement strand
CAAACAAATAAAATAGGCTAAAGAAAATATCTTTAGCCTATTTTTATACTTATAAATTAATATTAATATCAACAAAAATAAAAGAAATTATTATACTTAATATATAATTATTAATAATAAATAATTATTATAAATCATTTTTAATGGAGGTATAATATATGATATTAACGTGAGTATTAATATTATTAACGATATAGTTGCTATCCTAAGAGATATCAAAATTGATAAATCTGAAATACTCATTATAACACCTCCTCTTATAAAAATAAAGAATACTAATATATATTTATTATACTCAATATAGCCCATATTTTCTAGTTTAATTATACATGTAATATTAATAATACAAAAATATCTTAAATTACATTGAAAATACGAAAGAGGTTAATTATATTATGATTGAAGAAAAGAAATTTCTAAAATTATTTCAAATTTGGCAGATAAATTTTATAATGACACTTTACACCCACCAGCACAAGAATTAGGTTACGTAATGGGGAGAATTGCACATAGCTTAAGAATAGTTGGCTTAATAGGACTTGTTGGTGATGCTGCTGTTATTGCTGGAAAAAATTCTTAAAGGAAAAAATGGAAAATTTCTTATATGATTCATTTTCTAAAACACCAAACGAAAAACGAGTTTTACCTGATCCAACAATAATCTGTCCTCTTCTTGAAAACGTAGCAAATTCTTTTAACAAAGAAGATATTGTTAAATTATATAGTAATCTATTATCTGCTGCAACTAATAAAGATACTATTGAAAAAGTGCACCCTGCTTTTATCAATATAATTACTCAACTGACACCATTAGATGCTGAAGTTTTTTCAAAACTAGATGAAAGATTTTATCTAACAGTTTGTAGAATATATAATGATGAACTTAAAGATACTTATATTCTTTCTCAAATATATACTTAGATAAAAATTATTCTGAAGTGGATACTAATATCTCAATCTCATATAAATTAATTTATAACGAATTAGGATTTAATCCAAAAGTAAGCAAAATCTCCATATATTTTGAAATAAATAAAATGAACCTGTGGAAAATTGCTTTAAACAAGACTAAATACTATGAAAATAAATGTCTTCAATATGGCGAAAAAAATATAAATATAATTTACTCAAAAAGCATATATTTCTGAATTAGGAATAGCTTTTAAAATATTTGTTTTGAAAATGAATAATAATAAATTATACTTATCAATCATACTTAAATCATATTTATTTTATATTTAAATTCATTTAAATAAGGTGACATAATACAGATCGCTGTGCTACTCAAAGAATTAAATCTTCTAATTTAGTTTACTTCTATATTAGAGAAGAAGCCTTAAATGCTGGTTACGTACCTTGTGGTATCTGTCATCCATAAAAATCTCATTAATAAAAAATCATAAAGGAGTTTTATTATTGAATACACATCCTATTAAGCAACATTATGTACCTCAATTCTACTTAAAAAAATTCAGTCCAAATAAGAAAACATTTTATAGACTAGACAAAAAAAAGCAATCTAATCTCCAGTGATATTCCAATAAAAACTATAGCTCAAGAAAAAAAGATTCTATGATGTTACTTTTAACAAAAATCAAATAAACAAAAAATTTTTTAAAGAATATTTAGAAGAAGATAAAATATGTACACAAAAAGACGATAATATTATCATTAGTCTAGAAGATTGGTTTTCTAATCAAGAATCTATTATTTCTAACAAATACCATTATATAATTCCTAATATAGATAAAACTACAATTCTTGATAAAAATTATATTCCATCTAATGAAACAAAGGATATATTATGTAGTTTATGTAATCTACTTTTAAATAGAGGTATTCAATCCCAAAATCTCTTTAATAATAAAATATATGCAGAAAATAAATTAAACCTATACAAAGACTATATTTATCCTATGCCAAAGGAAGACTTATCTTCATTTAATAATAAACTAAAAAAATTATTATGGTTTACCACATTTATGAATAGTATTAAATCTATACAATTAATTTTATTAAAAAAAACTTTTCAAATTTTATCAATAGCTCCATCTTCAAAAAAATACATTATGTACATCAGATAATCCTATAGTTTTTTACAGACCAAACAATATTCATTCATCTTTAGGTATTTCAACACTATATACTCAAATATTTTTTTCTTTAAGTCCTTATAAAGTTTTAAGAATATTTAATCCTAATGAATATCCTATCATTCAAGAAACTTTAAAAGATAAATATATTACTCTTATCAATAAACTATATTATCAACAATCTAAAAAATATATCTTTTCAAGAGACTATAATAGTTTATTATCTCTAAAAAAATCTTAATAAATAATATAAACTATATAAAAACTCTAACCAAAAACAAAAAAGCTCTTATTTATCTATAATTAAGTTCTATATAAAATAATTCATATTTAGCCATAGTAAAACTTAATAATGTTATCATATAATAAAATCTAACAAAGAAGGCTTTGTATGGATAACTTAGAAATAACTGCTGATTGTTATGTTCCTTTAGATGTAACCAAATATTATAATAGCTTACGTAAAGGTACTAGAATAGATACCTTATTACATCTAAAAAAATTTGATTCCATTGGATATTAGAAAATTCTATGAAAAAAATGTTCCTATAATGGCATCAGATTTCAATGAAAAAGGTGATTCTAAAACCGTTAATGTTGATAATATGGATGTATTTAAAAAATATATGCATAATACTAATTATAGGTTTGTAGAAGCCAGAATATACTTTAATATACAAAGAAAAAAAATAGATGATATTCTAGCTTCAAATATTCGAGACTTCATGCCAATGGCTATGTCTCTTGGAGCAGGAAAATATTGTACTCCTGAAGAAAAACAAATTCTTATCTCATAAAAAAGGATTGACTCTACATTAAACTGCACCCTAAAAGTTGAACAGAAAACAACTTTTGAGGATGCAGTTTTTTTATGATATATACTACTAGTAACTACTATTTTCTATTTTTATTCTTATATCCAGTTCAGTTTTCCGAACCAAAATAGTATAATTATTATAAATCTATTACACAAAAACAAATGCAATAATAAATTTATAAAATATTATTGGAGGAATAAATTATGGCCAAAAGAGAAAATGGAGAAGGTTCTATATCATGGGATAAAGCTAGAAATAAATACCGTGCTGCTTTTATTGATCCAAATAAGAAGAGAATATATAAACGATTTGATACTCGTGAAGAAGCTAAAAAATGGTTAAACGAAATTAAATCCAATCTATTTAGAAATGAATATGTTTCTCCATCTAATATAACATTAGGTGAATGGATCATAGAATGGCTACAAACGTTTAAAAAAGATATTAGACCTATGACTAAAGTAAATTATATGGTAGCCATAAAACACCTAAAACCCATTGAAAATCTTCTATTACAAGACTTAACACCTTTTACTATTCAGAAGTTCTTAAATACCCTCAACAATACTATCTCTAAAAGAATATATTTTTTCTTAAATGCTGCTTTTAAACAGGCACAAATTTTAAATATGATAAGTAAAAATCCTATGGATGCTATTGAGATACCTAGAAGTCAAAAAAAGGAAATAAAAATTTTTACTAAAGAAGAATTGAAAAAAATCTTTGACTATTTAAAAGCCGACACTACACCTACACATTATAAAGAAAAATATCTCTTGATACTGTTAGCAGCTACAACAGGTGTTCGTATTGGCGAACTATTAAGTTTAAAATGGGAAAATATCAATCTAACATTAGGAACTATTAAAATCACATCTACTATTCAATATATTGCTAAAATTGGTTTTGTTGAAAATCCACCTAAAACAAATGCAGGTAAAAGAATAATTACTTTACCACCTCATGTAATCAGTGAACTAAAAAAATATAAAAAGGTTGATGAAAATAATCTTGTATATCTTTATGGTTCTGGATATGTATTCCATACTCAAAATGGAACCCCTTATTGTGCAACCAATATAATAAGAAAATATTGGAAGCCTATTTTATTTAATGCTGGTGTTCCTTATAGGAACTTTCATGCACTCCGTCATACTCATGCTACTCAATTATTAGCTGATGGAATACCTATACTAGAAGTTTCAAAACGATTAGGACATAGTAGAGCTAGTAATACATTAAATTTATATGGCCACGCTATACCAAATTTAGATAAAGATATTGCAAATAAAATTACTAAAATATATTCATTGTAATTTGGGCACATGGGCACAACGTGGGCACAAAATGGGCACAACCCTATGTAATTTTAAGTCAAAATAAAGTTTTTTTAGTCATTTATGGGCACAATTATAAAAATAAAAACTCATGGGTAACCCATGAGTTTTTATCTCTAATTTTACTCTTTATTAGCTATACCTAATTTGCCAAAAACATAGAAAGAAAGGCTTAATATCATGCCACAGACAACTGCAAGGCCCATACCTTTCAATTGTACAGGACCGATATTTACAGCAGCTCCACTAAGACCACTTATCATAGTTACGGCAGTAAGTATCATATTTTTCGTACTAGTATAATCAACTTTTTTCTCTATAAGCATACGTATACCAGAACAAGCGATAACACCAAATAACAATACAGAAATACCGCCCATTACTGGTACTGGAATAGCATGAATAATCGCAGCAATTTTACCAATAAAAGAGAAAAGAATAGCAAAAACAGCAGCTCCACCGATTACCCACACACTATAAACACGAGTAATAGCCATAACGCCCATATTTTCGCCATAAGTAGTATTAGGAGTTGAGCCTACAAAACCAGATAAAACATTAGAAACACCATCAGCAAATAAAGAACGATTAAGTCCTGGATTTTTAATTAAATCTCTATCAACAATACTACTTGTAACAACAACATGCCCAATATGTTCAGCAAAAACTACAAACAATGCAGGCATAATAATCATGATAGCGTGAATATTAAAAGTTGGTTCATAGAAAGTTGGTACTTGTACCCAACTAGCAGCTTCTACACCAGACCAATCTACAATACCTAAACAAAAAGCCATGATATATCCTGCAATTACACCAATTAATACAGGAATTACACTTAAAAATCCTCTACCAATTACAGAAGCCAAAATTGCCACAGCTAATGTAAATACAGAAGTAATCATTGCAAGCTCATTTGGAATGCCTTGAGATTGCATTGTATCACTGATAAAACCAGACATATCCAAAGCAAGTGGTGCAAGTTCAAGACCAATTACTGCTACTACTGCACCCATCGCAGCTGGTGGCAAAATAATATCAATCCAAGCTGTACCTAATTTACCCACAACAAAAGATAAAATAATAAAAGATAAACCAAATGCTATAAATCCACCTTGAGCATCGCCATAACTAAGTCCACTAGTAGCAAGTACTGCTAAAACTGGAGAAATAAATGCAAAACTAGAACCTAAATAAGCAGGCAATTTCCCTTTACAAATGATTAAATACAAAATTGTACCTATACCATTCATAAATAAAGCTGTTGCTGGATTTACATGAAGTAAAAAAGGAACTAACACTGTAGAACCAAACATAGCAAACAAATGTTGTAAACTAAGTGGAATTCCTTGCAACAAAGGCACTTTTTCTTCTACGTCATAAAACTTTTTCATTTTGTCCTCACTTTCATAAATAAATAGAAAATTCCTTAGTTATTTTATCATAAGAAACCATATCTATCTATTTAAAAATAAAAATATCTATTAAAAACCAAAAGATTATTGCATATTTACCGCTTTTAATTTATATTTATATAGGCAAAAAATAAAAACATTATTTTTCCTATATATTTATTATGAATAGGAGTATTTTTTTATGACTAAAGAAGAATTTATGCTTATTGCAACTCAAGAAGCTGATAGTAATTTAACAACTAATGAAGGTGGCCCTTTCGGTGCAGTTATTGTAAAAGATGGCAAAATCGTAGGTCGTGGTCATAATCGTGTACTTATAAAACATGATCCAACTTGTCATGCCGAAGTTGAAGCTATTCGTGATGCTTGTCAAAATTTAGGTACTCATGATTTAACAGGTTGTGAACTCTATACATCTTGCTATCCATGTCCAATGTGCCTTTCTGCTACTATTTGGGCAAACATCAAAAAAGTTTATTATGGAAACACAGCTAAAGATGCTGATAAAATTGGTTTTAGAGATGATTTCATCTACAACTATATTGAAGGAAAATGCCAAGATATCTCCGTTTTAGATTTAGAACAATTTGGTAGAGATATCACTATAAAATCCTTTGATAACTTTGCACAAAAAACAGACAAAACAATCTACTAAAAACAAAGAGGATAAGTTTTATACTTATCCTCTTTTTATTATTTTTATTATCATCAAATAGACAATTATTTAATTATATTATTCTTCTACTTTTTGATTAAACAAAGCCGCTGCAAAGTCATTAGCTACAAATGGTCGTAAATCGTCCATACCTTCACCGACACCAATCCATTTTACTGGCATACTAAGTTCAGATTTTAAGCCAATTACTACACCGCCTTTAGCAGTGCCATCTAATTTAGTCAATACCAATCCAGAAATAGGAGCTGATTTTGTGAACAATTCAGCTTGGCTAATTGCATTTTGTCCTGTTGTAGCATCTAATACTAATAATGTTTCATGTGGAGCTTCTGCTATTTCACGTTTAATAACTCTTTGAATTTTATTTAATTCTGTCATTAAGTTAGCTTTATTATGCAAACGTCCTGCTGTATCAATGATGAGTATATCCACTTTTCTTGCAATAGCAGCTTTCACAGCATCAAATACTACTGCTGCTGGATCTGAACCTTCTTCATGTTTAATCACAGGAACATTTACTCTTTGACCCCAAATTTCTAATTGGTCAATAGCCGCTGCACGGAAAGTATCTGCTGCTGCAAACATGACATTTTTGCCTTGTTCTTTATAATATCTACCCAATTTACCAATAGTTGTAGTTTTACCTACACCATTTACACCGATTACTAAAATTACTGTAGGCCCAGATTTAGCGATATTTGTTTCATCAGAACCTTCATTTAACATTTCTGTAATACGTTTAATCAAGAATGGTTTTAAATCTTCAGGAGAGTTAATCTGTTTTTTCTTAATACCAGCACGAACATCGTCCATTAATTGTAAAGAAGTTTTTACCCCTACATCAGCTTGGATTAAAGCATCTTCTAATTCATCTAATAAATCATCATCAATATCAGCATAACCAATAATTACTTTTTCAATTTTCTCTGTTAGAGATTTACGTGTTTTTGTAAGACCTTCTTTTAATTTACTAAAAAATCCCATCTTTTAACCTCTTTCCTCAAAATCTTCTAAACGAACAGATATCAACTTGGATACACCAGCATCTTCAATAGTTACACCATACATAACATCAGCAGACTCCATTGTTCCCTTACGATGTGTTACTAAAATAAATTGAGTGCGTTTAGCATAATCTTTTAAAAACTTCGCAAAACGTTTGACATTTGCTTCATCTAATGGAGCATCAATTTCATCTAATACGCTAAATGGTGCAGGATTATAAGTGAAAAATGCAAACAGTAATGCTATAACTGTAAGCGTTCTTTCCCCACCTGATAATACAGCTAGACTCTGTGGTTTTTTTATCTGGTGGTTCTACTTCAATTTCAATACCTGAACTTAAGATATCTTCTTTATTTGTTAAAATTAACTTTGCATTGCCACCGCCAAATAAACGTTTAAAAAATTATCATTAAAATTATACTTTTTAATTTTTCAAAAGCCAAGCCAAATTGTGTAGACATTGTTTTATCAATCTGTTCAATGATTTTCGTTAAATCTTCTTTAGCCTTGACTAAGTCCTCAATTTGTTTACTCATAAAGCTATAACGTTCATTTAATGTTTCATATTCGTTGATAGCATTTGGATTTACAGGACCAATTTCTTTTAATTCTTTATCTAATTTCTTTAATTTAGATTTCAGCTCATTTTCATCAAGTTCTAAACGATGATTTAAAGCTTCTTGTGGAGTCAATTCATATTCTTCTTGCATACTTTGTAAGCACTGCTTAATTTCAGTTTCTAATTTAGCTACACTTACTTCACATTTATGAATTTTATCCTTGATAACGCCTACCTTGCTTGCAATTTTAGCACGTTCTTCGTCCATATCAGACAATTCACTTCGCATACCTAATTGTCTTTTATATAAAGTATCGTATTCTTCTTTACCATCAGTTTTTAACTTTTCTAAATTAGCTACAGATTCTTCTAATTGTTTTAATTCAGCTAAACTATCATCAATGACTTTTTGTAATCCAGCCATTTCTTTATCACTATCAGCTAAAAATGCCTTAAATCTTTCTGCCTGTCCTGTCAACAAATTCAATTTATCATTATAGCGAATGACTTCTTGTCTTGCTTCTGTACAGCTAATCTGTTTTTGCATTACCTTTTGTTGACGAATTTTTAAATCATGTTTCAATACTTCAATCTCATTGTAAATATCTTCATAAAGATTTTGTTTTTCATCAACTTGAGCTTCCATTTGAGCAATTTTAGCTGTTTGCTTTTCAATATCTGCCTCAATAGCCGTTTTTTTCACGATTAAAGCAGATATGCGATTATCTATAGCTTTTAAGATATCTTCTTGATTTACAAACCAATTTTCTAATTGCTTAAATTCTACTTTTTTCTGTGCTAATAATAAAGATAACTCTTGCCAATCTTTTTGCAAACGGTTGATATTTTCTGCCAAAGCCACGCGTTTTGCTTCATCATCTTCATATTTATTTTTCGCATCACGCAATACTTTACGTTCACTAGCTAGATAATCTTTTAATTCTAATAACTCACCTTTACGGTGTAAATAACCTGCTTCCTTGCTTTGGCTACTACCACCAGCAATAGCACCACCAGGTTGCAACAATTCACCTTCTAAAGTTACGATACGCAAACGATAATCATATAGCTTAGCCAACTTCAAAGCGTTATCTACATCATCAACTACTAAAATTCTACCCAATAAAGATTGAGATATCACTTTATATTCTTCATCAATATTTACAAGTTCATCTGCATAAGCAATAAAACCATGTTTACCTGGTTCAATTTCAGTGCGTTTATTTTTATGTGGCTGAACAGTAGTCAGTGGCATAAAAGTTACACGACCAAATTTATTTTCTTTCAAATAATTAATTGCCGATTTTGCAGTATCTGTATCTTTAGTAACTACATTTTGCATGGCAGAGCCAAGAGCTACTTCAATAGCTGTAATAAAAGGATCTTCTACCTTTATCAATTCAGCTACAGCACCACAAATACCTTTTTGCCATGACTTATCCGCTTTTAAAACTCTTTTTACAGCTTTGCCAAAACCTTCATATGATGTTTGCATTTCTTGGAAAAATTTTACTTTTTCCTCTGCCATACGCACATTTTGGCGAGTTTCATTGATAAATTCTGTAGCCTCTTTGCAAACTTTTATAAGTTCATCTAAATTACTCTGCTGAGAATTAATACTTTCTTGTTTAGCCTGTACCTTTTTATTGATATTATCAATCTCTACCTGTAATAATTCCTTAGCTGTATTTTTTTCTATTTTTTCATTAATTGCATTTTTATGCGCACTATGCTGATTTTCAATATTTACATCGATATCAGACATATCTCGCTTTAACAATAGTAATACCTTATTTTGTTCTTCTATCTGCTTGCGCTTTTCATTATCTTGCTCTTGCTTTAATTTGATTTCTTCTTCTTTCGCTTTAATATCATTTTCTACTTTTTGTACACTTGAATTTTCTTCTTGCAGGGCAAGTTCCAATTTATCTGCAGTATTATTAGCAATTTGAGCTTTTCTTTTCAGTTCTTCTCCATCAGCTAAAGATATTTTTAATTCTTCTTTTGTTTGATTTTGTCTTTCCTCTAAACGCTGTTGAGACTGACAACTCTGTCGTATACGTTCTTGTAATAAAGTAGCTTGATTGCGACTGCGTTCTATTTCTTCATGGATTTTTTGATTATTTTCACTAAGCAATTTTATTTTCTGTTCTAATTTATTTATCTCACTTTTTTTAGCGATTTTTTCACTTTCAGAAACAGAAACTGTAGCCTCTAATGAAGCTCTTTCTTGTTCATAACCTTTTATCTCTAAATCCAGTTTATTATTTTCAGCTGAAAGATTTTCATATTTATACAAAATCTGCGTGAGTCTACAATCTTTATATTCTTTATCAATGACATTATATCGTCTAGTTTTATCAGCTTGTTCTTTTAAAGGTTCTAATTGTTTTTCAATCTCACTTACAATATCATTTAAACGTACAACATTTGCCTGTGTATTATCTAATTTACGCACAGCTTCTCGTTTTCGTTCACGATATTTAGTAATTCCCGCACATTCTTCAAAAAAATATCTTCGCTCTTCTGGCTTTGTATTTAAAACTTCATCTACTTTATTCTGACTAATAACACTTATAGAATTTTTACCCAATCCTGTGTCGGCAAATAAATTATAAATATCCTTTAAACGACATTTTGTTTTATTGATTAAAAATTCACTTTCACCAGAACGAAATATGCGTCTTGTAATCATTACTTCCTGAAAATCTATAGGCAATTTACCATCACTATTATCAAAAGTAACGGAAACTTCCGCTGCACCAAGAGGTCTTCTTGTGGAGCTACCTGTGAAAATAATATCTTCTGCCTTATTTCCACGCAAATTGCGCACATTTTGTTCCCCTAAAACCCAACGAATGGCATCTGTAATATTACTCTTACCACTCCCATTAGGCCCTACAATTGCTGTTATTCCCTCCTGAACCTCCCACGACTAAAGTCGCGGGGTTCTCGGTCAAGTATTCTAACGAATACAGTATCTCCGAGCTATCCCCATAGTTCCTACGGTTCTTGTATATATTATTTAAAATTTATGCTATGTTTAATATTCTTAATCCTTCATTTCTAATATTTATAGCTGCATTTACATCTCTATCATGATGTGTTTTACATTTAGGACAGTTCCACTTTCTAACACTTAAGGTTTTTTACTTCAATATTTTTATATCCACAAACATGACATAATTGGCTTGAAGGATAAAATTTATCTATTTTTGACAATAATCCTGCCAAACCATTTGGCTTTATATG
>ENA-OQET01001318-OQET01001318.1-human-gut-metagenome-genome-assembly--contig:-NODE-1318-length-11156-cov-3.078158_pt1 | contig 11156 bp, 16 predicted proteins | sample MGYA00242800_ERZ504645 | MGnify/ENA primary metagenome ERZ504645 (study PRJEB26092, sample SAMD00036308) | human gut metagenome | host: Homo sapiens | study: EMG produced TPA metagenomics assembly of... | reverse complement strand
AATTCGTTATTTGGGCACATCAGATATGAAAGTTGGTTACCCATTTATAATGTTTCTGTATTTTACTTGCGAGATTTGAAGTTTTGACTATAATGTAAAATATGAATGAAGATAAAGTAATTGAACAGATCGCTAGACCGATCATTGAACAGTTAAAAAAGTTGGATAATTCTGAAATCCAGAAAAAATGGAATCAGATTCCAAAGATTCATTTTGTGCGTGATGATGGAATGGAAGGCCCTTTAGTTATTGATGGTGTTGAAATCAATGATGAATTCATTGAAAAATTGGAGGCTTATGTACAAGAAGAATTGGAAATGTTAGAAAAACCAACAATTTTGCATTAGTGCTTGCATTTTTGTAAATTATGTTGTATTATAAATAAGCTTTCAGGAAAACGCGGGTGTGGCGAAATTGGCAGACGCACCAGACTTAGGATCTGGCGCCTTCGGCGTGGGGGTTCGAGTCCCTTCACCCGCACCACTTGAAAATCGGAGCAGCAATCGCTGTTCTTTTTTTATAGGTATTAATATGTTGAATATAGAAGATGTAAAAAATAAACAAAAGCGGAAAAATCAAATCTTATTTGATCGTAACTCAACCTGTCTACAACCTTTATTAGAAGAGATACGAAAGTATCCGCATAAGACTTTGACATTATGGGCTCTAACATGTGCGCAAGTTCCTGCGAATGAATTAAATCAACTTTTAACAAATGATGACCGAGTTAAGATTGCACTCGATTTATGTACAAAATGGATGCAAGGTCATGTTAAGATGCCGCAGGCAAAAAAAGCTTTGTTATCCGTTCATGCGATTGCCAAAGAAACGAATAATGCATATATCAAAGCTTTGGCACATGCGATTGGACAAGCTTGTGGATCGGTTCATGTAGAAACGCATGCGTTTGGACTTGTGATGTATGAAATGACTTCGATTGTCATTAAATATGGCATCGATGATTGTATTCCTTATTTAGAAGAAAAACTGGAATACTATCAGAGAATGTTAGTTGAAAGCGATTATAGAATTAAATTATGAAGAATTAGAATGGGCGTCTTTTTTAAAAGTGGATCATCCTAAAAATAAAGAACAATTATTGTTTGAGAAGACAAAAAAGAACTAATAACCCTATTATCTTTTTTCTTTTATCAAAAATATCCGAAATATAGTATAATAAGGGCACAAAAGGTTGCAAACGAAAGCCAAACATGCTAAAATACTTGAGAAAGAAATGGAAAGATAGAAGCACCCCTTCTCACCTGATGTCCAAAGGACATGGGTTCACAGCCAATTCAATTATGAATTTGTGAAATTAATGGGTGCCTTTGTGTGCCCATTTTCTTTGTTTAGAAAAAGGTAGGTGTCGAATATCAATAACAGAAAAGTTGCCCCAAACAATGTCAATGATGATTTGTTTAATGAGAAGATTCCATTTAAAGAAGTGTTAGTCATTGATGTAGATGGAACTCAGTTGGGCGTTATGTCAAAAAAAGAAGCATTGGACATTGCATACAAACAAAATTTAGATTTGTTATGTGTTGCACCGAAAGCTCGTCCAGCCGTATGTAAGGTCTTAGATTATGGCCGTTATCACTTTGAACAGCAGAAGAAAGCCAAGGAAGCTAAACGTAAACAGCATGTTGTTGAAGTTAAGTCTTTACGCTTATCACCAATCATTGATACGCATGATTTTGAAACAAAATTACGTCATGCGACAAAATGGATCGAGGCAGGAATGAAGGTAAAAGTTGATATGCGATTCCGAGGTCGTTTGATCACTCGAGTTGAGGTTGGAAAGAAGATCATGAATGACTTCTTGGAAGCTATGAGCGAAATTGCAGTAGTTGAGAAAAAGCCTCAGCTGGAAGGAAATACGATGTCAACAGTGTTGGCACCAAAGAAGAAATAACAAAGGAGGATAAGAATATGCCTAAAATGAAGAGCCACAGAGGATTAGCAAAACGTGTTAAAAAAACAGGAAGTGGAAAATTAAAGAGATCTCATGCTTATACATCTCACCGTTTCCACGGAAAAACTAAAAAACAAAGACGTCATTTAGCAAAACCAGCAACTGTACATGCTACTGACTACAAACGTATCAAGGATATGTTAGTGAAATAAGGGAGGATTAAACAATGGCAAGAGTAAAAGGTGGAACTGTTTCACGCGCTCGTAGAAAACGCGTATTGAAATTAGCCAAAGGATATTTTGGTTCAAAACACACATTATATAAAACTGCAAATGAGCAGGTAATGCATTCTTTCAAATATGCATACAATGATCGTCGTAAATTAAAAGGGAATATGCGTAAGATCTGGATCGCTCGTATCAATGCAGCTGCACGTATGAACGATTTATCTTATTCACGTTTAATGCATGGACTTAAATTAGCTAACATTTCTATCAACCGTAAAATGTTAAGTGAAATGGCTATCCATGATGCTGAAAGCTTCACTAAATTATGTGATGAGCAAAAGCTGCTTTAAACGCTTAATTGTTGTTCAATTGAGATGGAGAAATCCATCTCCTTTTTTGTTTTGTAAGTTAGATTAACAAACTTTATGTTGACACATCTTACTCGTTAGAGTAAACTAACTAGTGTTAGATAAGGCTAACAGGAGGTAACTATGATGCCATTAACATTTGCCGATACGAATCATGGATATGTGATTCAACGAATTACAGGTCAGGATAAAGTTAGGATGCATTTGAAAAATCTTGGCTTTGTTGAAAATGAAACAGTTTCTGTAATTCAAAGTATTCAAGGAAACCTGATCGTCGAAATTAAAGGTGTTCGAATAGCCCTCGATAAATCGTTAGCGAATCGAATCATGGTTTAACAAAGAGAGGATGAAGAGTATGAAGTTGTTAAAGGACTGTAAGCCTTCGGAAACGGTCGTGGTTAAAAAAATCACTGGTGCTGGTGCGACCAAACGTCGCATCATGGATATGGGAATTACCAAAGGAGTAGAAATACACATCCGTAAAGTGGCTCCTTTAGGAGATCCTATTGAGTTAAATATTCGTGGATATGAATTATCTGTGCGCAAACAAGATGCACAGATGATTGAAGTAGAATAGGAAAGGGAAGTTGTATGGAAATCAAAATTGCATTAGCCGGTAACCCGAATAGTGGTAAAACGACTTTATTTAATAATTTAACTGGTTCAAGACAACGTGTCGGGAACTGGCCAGGGGTGACTGTAGAGAAAAAAGAAGGACCATTAAAAGGTACGAATGATGTCACGATTCAGGATTTACCTGGAATTTACTCGTTATCACCATATTCTTTAGAGGAAGTTGTTTCGCGAAACTATTTAGTTAATGAAAAACCAGATGCTATTTTAAATATTGTAGATGGAACAAATATTGAACGTAACTTGTATTTGACAACTCAATTATTAGAACTAGGAATTCCTGTTGTTGTTGCGGTCAATATGATCGACTTGGTCGAAAGAAATGGGGACAAGATAGATTTAAATCGCTTATCTCAAGAATTGGGTTGTCCTGTAATGGCTGTTTCTGCTTTAAAAGGAAAAGGAACAAAAGAAGTGGCTGCCAAAGCGATAGAAGTGGCTAAAAAACATCAAGTTGCACCAATACCAGAGATCTATGACAAAACTGTCATGTCGGCTTTATCGAAGATTGAATCGGAACTTCAAATGCAAATTGATGACTCAATGGTGCGCTGGTATTCGGTTAAAGTATTTGAAAGAGATGAAAGAATTGATGAATTCTTAAAATTAACAGATGAAAAGAAAGCTAAGATTGAACCAATAATCAAAAAGGTAGAAGAGACATTGGATGATGATGCAGAAAGTATCATTACTTCACAAAGATATGATTATATTGGAACAATTGTCCAACATTCTGTGAAGAAAAAAGGTTCTAAACATGAATTATCTGTTTCGGATAAGATCGATAAAATAGTCACAAACCGTATCTTAGCTTTACCAATCTTCATCTTGGTTATGTATGTTGTATATACCATTGCGATGGGAGGTACTTCTATCTCGATTGGTACAATAGGTACGGATTGGGCAAATGATGTTCTTTTTGGAGAAATCGTGCCAAACTTCTTTGATGGAATTTTAACATCATTACAAGTAAATGATGTTTTATATGGCTTGATCATGGATGGAATTATTGGAGGTGTTGGAGCCGTTCTAGGATTTGTGCCTCAGATTTTAGTTCTGTTCTTGTTGTTATCTATCATGGAAGATATTGGATACATGTCTCGTGTGGCGTTTATCATGGACCGTATCTTCCGTCGATTTGGCTTGAGTGGAAAGAGCTTTATTCCAATGTTAGTTGCTACCGGATGTGGTGTTCCAGGAATAATGGCAAGTCGTACGATTGAACAAGACCGTGATCGCAAGATGACGATCATGACAACAGGCTTTATTCCTTGTGGGGCAAAAATGCCAATCATAGGTTTATTTGCCGGTGCTGTTTTTGGAGGTAGTTCTTTAGTCGCAACGAGTGCTTTTGTGATTGGAATTGCAGCTGTGATCATCAGTGGTATCATTTTAAAGAAATTTAAAGCTTTTGCTGGAGAGCCTGCTCCATTTGTTATGGAATTGCCAGCTTATCATTTACCAAGTGCAGGGAATGTATTGCGTGCAACCTGGGAAAGAGGATGGAGCTTTATTAAGCGAGCAGGTACAGTGATTCTTTTAAGTTCTATTATTCTTTGGTTCTTACAAGGTTTTGGCTTTACTGATGGCCAGTTTGGAATGGTGGAAGATAATAATACTTCTTTACTTGCTAATATTGGAAATGCGATTGCATGGATTTTTGCTCCAATTGGCTGGGTCGGAGATATGGCTTGGAAGGCAACTGTTGCTACCATTACTGGACTCATTGCTAAAGAAGAAGTGGTCAATACATTTGGTGTACTATATAACTTTAGTGAAGTCAGTGAAGAAGGAAATGAGATTTGGACTTTGATTGCTCAAGATTTTACTCCAATTGCTGCTTACAGTTTTATGATCTTTAACTTGTTATGTGCACCATGTTTTGCGGCAATGGGTGCTATTCGTCGCGAGATGAATAATACGAAGTGGACAATGGCTGCGATTGGCTACATGTGTCTATTTGCATATGTATCAGCTTTGATTGTTTACCAATTGGTTGGTTTAGCTATTGGAGAAGTTGCTTTTAACTTCTGGACGATCGTTGCGCTTGCATTATTGATAGGAGTCATATATCTTTTATTTAGACCAGGTTATAAACCTAAATCAGAAGCTTTGGATCTAAAAGGAATGCAGACTGCAAAATAATATAAAAAAGGGGGAATCATAGATGGGCGATGTTATAGTACTAATTGTTTTGGTCTTGATTGTTGGGCTTGTCCTAAGATCAATGTACACACAACGCAAAACCCCAAACAATGTACCGGTGATTGTACAACTTGTGGAACTTCGAGTTGTAAATTGACTGGGATGCGATTAGAAAGATATTCGTGAGCAAAAATAAATTGCTCCCCTTTTTTATTAAGGATATTACATGGATTAATTGAAAATTTTTGGTTCCTACCATGATTTTTTTAATATTTATCAATTTTGTCAAAATTATAAAAATTAAATGGTAGAAATATCACTTTTTTGATGTAAACTTATGGATAGGGAGTTGAAAAATGAATCAAGAATACTTAAAGAAATATGCCAGACTGCTAGTGGTAAGTGGTCTTAATGTTCAAAATAATCAAATTGTTGTTATTAAAAGTCCGCTTGAGGGATCCGGATTGGTTCATCATATCGTAGATGAATGTTATAAAGCGCATGCTAAAGATGTAATTGTTAAATATCAAGATGAGATCATTACACATAAACGATATCTTTTTTCAGATCCAGAAGTTTTTAAAGACGTACCAGATTATGATGCAGAGTTTTATAATCAAACTTCAAAAGAAAAAGCCTGTTATCTTACTTTGGTTGGAGATGATCCGGATTTAATGAAAGATGTAGATCCTTCTCGCATGATGGATTATCAAAAAGCTTTTCGAGCTAAAACGAAACCATATCGCAATCGTTTAGATTATATGGAGTGTCAATGGTGTATTGGGGCTGTACCATCCTTAAATTGGGCAAAAAAGATTTATCCTGATCTTGATGATGAAGTTGCTATTGAAAAGCTATGGGATGCGATTTTTAAAGTATGTCGTATTGATGAAAAGGATCCAGTCGAAAACTGGAATCGACATCGTGCTTCTTTTGAGAAAAATGTTCGTATCTTAAATGAAATGGATATTGATCATTTCGTTTACACGAATTTGCTAGGAACCAATTTAAAAGTTGGTATGCCAGAAGATTATATATTTTGTGGAGGAGGATCGTATTTAAACGATGGAACATATTATTTTCCAAATATACCGACGGAAGAAGTCTTTAGTATGCCACATCGCTTACAAGTGAATGGGCGTTTAGTTGCTTCCATGCCTTTAGTGTATAATGGAAATCGTATTGAAGATTTCTGGTTTGAGTTTAAAGATGGAAAGGTTATAGATTTCGATGCCAAAATGGGAAAAGATGTATTAGAAAATCTTTTGAATGCAGATGAGGGAGCACGCTATCTAGGGGAAATTGCGTTAGTTCCATATTCATCTCCAATTAAGAGTTTAGATACATTGTTTTATGAGACTTTGATCGATGAAAATGCATCCTGTCATTTTGCCTTGGGCCAATCATATCCTGAATGTATTAAAGAAGGATTGAATCAAACAGATGAAGAATTAAAGGAAAGAGGAGCCAATCAATCTTTGATCCATGTTGATTTCATGGTTGGAACGAAAGATTTACAAATCAAGGCTATTACAAGAAACAATCAGGAAATAGATGTTTTTACGCAAGGGAATTTCTGTTTAGAATTTGACTAAACAGTAGAAAACTATAATATAAATATATTAGGGGGAAGTGTCATGCCAAATGAAACAAAAGATAAAACAACATTGGAAAAACTAAAAGAATTGCAGGAAAACGATACGATATCTTCTCTTGACTTTGAAGAGCCAGAATTAAAAACATTTGATGTTACAAATATTTTTGAAATAGATGATGAACAAAAAAAGCCAGAGAAGAAAAAGTTTACTTTTGGCAAACGAGCAAATCGCCATGCAAGCCAAGTAAAGATCAAAACGAATGAGTTCGATAATACTCAGCCAATTATTGAAGATATACGATTCTCGCAAGAATTAAAAGATATAGAAGGCGATTTGCCATCAGAACCAGAAGAAGTTGTAGAAAACCAACCAGAACCTGTTCAAGAACAACCTCTTGAAAAAGAAAATATACCAGAAGAAACAGCCAAACCAGTTATTGAAGATAAAGAAGTAGTTGAAGAAGTTATCACTTCAGAAGTAGTCGAAACACCAGAAGCTATTGAAGAAGATGTCGAAGAAGTAGAAGAATTTGAAGAAACGGAAGACATCGATGAAGAAGTTGAAGAATATGATGAAGAAGACGATGTAGAAGAGGAAGAAATCAATGATTCCGACGAAACAGAGGCTGTCTTTAATGAAGAGGAAGATGAACTTTTCATGGAAAAGAAAAAATTCCTTTTATCTCAATATCAAAAAGAAGAAGCGTATTTGGAACAAAAATCCAAAGAAGGATACCATTTTGTTCGTCATGTAGGAAAGAAATTCTATTTTATCCAAGGGGAACCGGCAGGCTATTATTATTCGATCAATTATTTTGCCGAAGAACCGGATGCTGACCAGTGGCGTGAATGGGAACAGGATGGATGGAAACTAGTAAGTCGTTCACCAGCTAAGAAAAAACGTGAAGCTGGATGGTTTATCTTTAGAAATACAGAGCGTAAAGGGGAGTATCGCAAAGAAATTGATAATGAAGAGGAAAAGTATCGATTCTATCGCAAATATTCAAATTCATGTCGTTCTACGATGTTCTTGATCTTTATGTGTATGGCAATGTGTGCAGTTGCTGCTTATCTGCAGTGGGTATTTAGAGGATATCTATGGGGATTTGCCTTGTGTGGCGTTGTATTCCTGATTGCCTTCATTGTCTTCTGTATGTATGGAAGAATGCTTAGAAATTCAAAGAAAACTGCAAGAATGTTACAGGCAAAACTTCGTACTAAAGAAAGACGTGCTGCCTTTTATACCCAGCATTCTTTTGAAACAGATGAAACAGAAGAAGAATTAGATACAGATTGGAATACTTTGGAACAAACTTCGCAAACACAGAAATTACGTAGAAGAAGCAAATAGATGGTCAATAGATCATCTATTTTTTTTAATATGAAAATATTTTTCATATTTACATTGACATTTTCATGCATTTTCATTATATTATCCATATAGGCTGGGAAGAGAAATAGTAAGATAGTTATTTTTTTAAAGAGAGTTCTTGGCTGGTGAAAAAGAATAAAGAAGACTATCTGAACACATCTTGGAGCTGTATGGGTGAATTGAGTAATCCATTCCGGTCGTCACCGTTAAAAGACAAGAGTATGTTAGTACTTGATGAGGCAGATACCGTGAGGTATTTGTGAAAAAAAGGTGGAACCACGTAAGTTAAACTTTCGTCCTTAGGATGAAAGTTTTTTTGTATAAATGGAGGTCATATACATGAAAAAGATCTATTTACCGTCAGGAATGCGAGACAATATCCTATCGGAAGCAAAGACAAAAAAAGAACTTCAAGATTGTTTTGAAAAAGTTTTTGAAAGCTATGGATATTCAAAAATCTACACTCCTTCGATTGAATTTTTTTTCAACGTATCAAAACGCTTTTAGCAATCTAAATTCCAACAGCATGTACAAATTCTTTGATCAAGATGGAAATATCTTAAGTCTTAGAATGGATATGACAGTACCAATTGCCCGTGTTTGTGCAACAAAGTTTAAAGACTACCAACTCCCTCTTCGATTTTATTATTCCTGCAATGTTTTTAAAGTCAGAGAATCTTTTGCGGGAAAACGAAATGAAGTTACAGATTGTGGTGTTGAGTTGATCGGGCTGGATAAAAAAAGCGATGTAGAAGTATTGATGTGTGCTTTTGATGCCATGAAGGCTTTAAATGTTAAGACATATGCTATTGAATGTGGCGATAGTGGCCTTTTTAAAAAGGCATGCAAATTATTAAATATGGAAGATGAAACCATCGAACAACTAGCTGATTTGATCGATCGAAAATCAATGGTCGATCTAAAGCTCTTCTTAGATACTCTAAATTTAGAGCCGAATCAAAAACGATTTATGATGGAACTTCCATTGTTGAATGGGGATGTCTCCATATTATCAAAAGCTAAGAAACTTTGCTTTGATGAAAGCTTAAAAGAAAAAATCGAAGAATTAGAAGATATATATACTTTACTAAGTAAACTAGACTATCACCGACATCTACGATTTGATCTAGGAAAAATTGCCCATCTAGATTATTATACCGGTCTTATCTTTGAAGGATTTGTTGAAGGAGTAGGTGTCAGTGTTTTAAGTGGTGGACGATATGATAAATTGCTTAGTAGATTTGGGATGAATGTTCCAGCTTGCGGCTTTAGTATAAAGATTGATTACCTGCTTGATATCATCAAACATTCAAGTAAAAAATCTTGTAAATTATTTTATCCACAAGATAAAGAAGTAGAGGCATTATTAATGGCTGCCAACTTGCGAAAAGAAAAAAGTGTGGAATTAATACCATGGCAGAAAGAAAATATTTGGATCAAGGAGGAAGAGACGGATGTCATTATCGATAGCGTTGACGAAAGGTCGTCTTGAGAAAAATACAGTCGCATTGTTAGAACAATGCGGATATGGAATTGAATCATTAAAAGATAAGAGGAGAGCCCTTGTATTTCAAGATACAAAAAAAGATGTTCGTTATTTTTTAGTAAAATCGAATGACTGCATCACATATGTTGTTCATGGTGTCGCCGATCTAGGTATTGTTGGAAAAGATACGATCTTAGAGAATCCTCAAGATTATTATGAGATGTTGGATCTAGAATGTGGTAAATGTAAGTTTATCGTTGCCAGTCTTCCTGAAAATGATTTATTTCATAAAGTAGGGCATATAAAAATTGGGACAAAATATCCAAGTGTGGCAAAAGATTACTTTTTAAAAAGAAATATGGATGTTGAGATCATAAAGATCGATGGCTCTGTGGAACTGGCACCTATTCTTGGCTTGTGCGATGGCATTGTTGATATCATGGAAACAGGTACGACATTAAAAGAGAATGGTTTGGTTGTGTTGGATACAGTTCACGAAATTAGTGCTCGAGTAATCGTAAATAAAGCAGCATATAAATTAAAACGTGAAGAAATCATGAATGTACTACAAGATCTACAAAGGATGGTGAATCAAAATGTTAAAAAGGATCGATAAAAATAATAAGAAGCAGCTGCAGTCTTATCTGCAGAGTCGAAGTCAGGAAATTGAAAGTGATATTTTGATCAAAGTATCTGAAATCATAAATGAAGTAAGAATGAAAAAAGATGAAGCTTTAAAAAAATACACGTATCAATTTGATAAAATAAAGGTAGATACATTTAAAGTCACAGAAGAAGAAATTGATGAAGCGATAAAACAATGTGATCCTGCATTTATGGATGCCATGAAGCAGGCAAAAGAAAATATTATATTTTCCATCAGGCACAGAAACAAAATGATTATATACTTCATAAAGAATATGGGATTTATCTGGGACAGTGTATACGTCCAATCGAAAAGTGTAGGAATTTATGTTCCTGGAGGAAGAGCACAATACCCAAGTTCTGTATTGATGAATGTAATTCCAGCCAAGGTAGCTGGTGTTCAAAGAATTGTAATGGTGACTCCACCAGATCCAAGTGGACAGATCCATCCCAATATTGCCTATGCCGCAAAAATTGGCCGGGGTTCATGAAATATATAAGGTAGGAGGAGCACAGGCGATAGCTGCTTTAGCTTATGGCACAAATGAAAATTCCAAGCGTTGATAAGATCGTAGGACCAGGGAATATCTATGTAGCTGCTGCCAAAAAAAAATTGGTTTTTTGGAAAAAGTCGATAATTGATATGATTGCTGGTCCAAAGCGAAAATCTTGGTCATTGCGGATAAAAAAATGCTGATCCAAAAGTATGTTGCAGCGGATTTATTAAGCCAGGCAGAACACGATCCCATGGCCAGTTCAATTCTTTTAAGC
>ENA-OQET01001315-OQET01001315.1-human-gut-metagenome-genome-assembly--contig:-NODE-1315-length-11161-cov-2.464927_pt1 | contig 11161 bp, 15 predicted proteins | sample MGYA00242800_ERZ504645 | MGnify/ENA primary metagenome ERZ504645 (study PRJEB26092, sample SAMD00036308) | human gut metagenome | host: Homo sapiens | study: EMG produced TPA metagenomics assembly of... | reverse complement strand
CGATATGGCTGTTCTTCGAGTAAGTAAAGATGAAAATAGAGAAGTATAGTTTATCTGCTGGAGAAGTCCTTATGACAGAAGGTGGAGATAGAGATAAACTGGGACGAGGTTGTGTTTGGGATGGAAGAATTGCACCATGTTTACATCAGAATCACATTTTTGCAGTTAAAGTCAAAAGAGAAACTGTTAAATCCATATTATTTGGAATATTTAACAGCTTCATCTGTTGGACGCACTTACTTTGATGTTACTGCGGTGAAAACAACGAATTTAGCATGTACAAGTTCAAGCAAGGTATTAGCATTTACAATTCCTTTGCCAAGTATAGAAGAGCAGAATGAAATTGTAGATTATTTGAAAGAAAAATGCGGCTGCATTGAGACTGCTATTTCTAAGAAAGAACAGTTCATAAGTGAACTGGGAAAATTACAAAAAATCCCTGATTTACGAGTATGTCACTGGAAAGAAGGAGGTGCCGGAATCTTGAGCATAGATGTTACCACAGAGAAACGTTTTGAATCGGACATTGAAGAATTCTTCTTGTCAGCAACAGGCGGATATACACACAATTATGATACATATGATCCGCAGCTTGGCGTATATAAAGATACTTTGCTACGTTTTGTTCAGAAAACACAGCCGAAGGAATGGAAACGCTTTTTATTACAGAACAAAGTAGATCCGGAACGGAAATTCTGTCTTGCGTTTAATAATGCCTGTGATATGGATGGACTCATTTCTGTATTACGCCATGGCTTCAAGCACAGAGGAATTCCATTTAAAGTCTGCTATTTTAGACCAGAATCAGGTCTGAATCAGACGGCGATGTCTTTATACGAAAAAAATGAGATTACCTGTAACAGGCAATGGTTTTATTCCAACGATACACATAACTCTGTAGATATGGTTCTGGCTGTGAATGGAATTCCGGTATTTGCATTGGAATTAAAAAAATCAGTATACCGGACAGAATGTAGATCATGCAAAGCGTCAGTGGATGTATGGTCGTGATCCAAGAGAAATTTGTTTTCAGTTCAATAAAAGAATTTTAGGGTATTTCTGCATTGATCAGTTGGAAGTCTGGATGACAACAAAGCTGGAAGGAAAGAATACATATTTTCTTCCATTCAATCAAGGTTCCAATGGTGCAGGAAAGGATGGCGGAAAAGGAAATCCGGCAAATCGAATGGCTATCCGACGGCGTACTTCTGGGAGTATGTATTTCAGAAAGACAGTATGATGGATATCATTCAGAAGTTTATCCATTTGCAAATCAAAGAAGAAAGAAACGTTTGTCGGATGGCACAGAGCAGGTTACAAAAAAGAAAACCTGATATTTCCAAGATATCATCAGTTGGATGTGGTGCGTAAGTTAATTGCAGATGTACGGAAAGAAGGAACGGGGCACAATTATCTGATCCAGCACAGTGCCGGATCTGGAAAATCAAATTCGATTGCCTGGACAGCATATAGACTGGCATCCTTGCATGATGCCAATGATATATCTGTTTTCAGCAGTGTTATTGTAGTGACAGATCGAACTGTGCTAGATGCTCAGCTACAGGAAACGATTTCAGGATTTGACCATACGATAGGTGCAGTAGAAACGATTGATGATAAAAGAATTCAAAAAATTTGAGAGATGCAATTAATAATGGTGCAAGAATTATTGTAACTACTTTGCAGAAATTTCCGGTGATTTATCAGGAAGTGGATAAGGTTGCCGGAAGAAACTTCGCAATCATTGTTGACGAAGCACATTCTTCACAGACGGGAAGTTCTGCCATGAAATTGAAGGCTGCGCTTGCAGATACAGAGGCAGCATTACGGGAATACGCAGAAATAGAAGGAAAAGCAGAAAATGAAATTGACAGGAATGATAAACTTGTTCAGGAAATGCTGACCCATGGAAAACATCCGAATTTATCATTTTTTGCGTTTACAGCGACTCCGAAACCAGCGACATTAGAGATGTTTGGCAGTCAATGGACAGATGGAAGTTTCCATCCATTTCATATTTATAGCATGAGACAGGCGATTGAAGAAGGATTCATTTTGGATGTTTTGCAGAATTATATGACTTACAGTACCTGTTTCAAAATTGCAAAAGATACACCGGAAAATCCAGAGCTTCCGGAGAGCAGAGCAACAAAGATTATCAAAAAATATGAGAAATTGCATCCATATAATATCAGCCAGAAATCGCAAATTATTGTAGAAACTTTTCGGGAAACGACCAAAATAAAATTGGTGGAAAAGGGAAAATGATGGTAGTCACAGACTCCAGACTGGCTGCAGTTCGATATTTCCATGAAATTAAACGATATATTCAAGAACGGCATTATGCAGATATGGATATTTTAGCGGCATTTTCCGGTAGCGTGCAGGATGGTGACGAAGAATATACAGAGTCCGGATTAAATGTAAGAAAAGATGGAAGTCATATATCAGAAGGTCAAACAAAGGAAGAGTTTCATGATAACTTTAATGTCCTGGTTGTTGCAGAAAAATATCAGACAGGATTCGATGAGCCTTTGCTACATACTATGATTGTGGACAAAAAATCTGAAAAATGTAAAGGCTGTGCAGACATTATCACGTTTGAACCGTACCTGTCCTGGAAAAGTAGATACATTTGTGTTGGATTTCGCAAATAAGAAAGAGGATATTCTAGAAGCATTTCAACCATTTTATCAAGAGACAAGCCTTGAGCAGGAAGTAAAATGTGGATTTGATTTACCAGACAGAAAAAGAACTTTTGGATTATGCGATTTATAATGAGAATGATATTAATGCATTTTATAAATGTATGGAATCATCCGGGAAAACAAGATGCAACTGCCATGGGAAAAATGACGAGCGTGTTGAAACCGATAGCAGACAGATACAATTTGAAGAATCCGGAAGAACGGTATCAATTCAGAAGACTGGTAAGAAAGCTGATCCGATGCTACAGCTATATCACACAGGTGGTTCGCATGTTTGATGAAGATATGCATAAGGAATACCTGTTTCTGAGTTATCTGATTGGACTGCTTCCAGAAGAAAAAGAAGAACCAGTTGATCTGGATGGAAAATTGAAACTGGAATATTATAAGCTGCAGAAAACATTCGAAGGTGCAATAACACTGGAGAAAGTTGATGGTCAGTATGTTCCTTCCAAGAAACAGGGAGTACAGGGAAACAGACAGAAAAGCACATTGGATGAAATATTGGACAAGATTAATGAAAAGTATAAAGGGCAGTTTTCAGAAGGTGATCGGGTAATGCTGGGTGCTTTGCATGATAAATTGATTGCAGATGATAAACTGGCAAGCTCGGCTCGCACTTCTGATCCAAGAATATTTACAGAAAGTATTTTTCCATCAGCGTTTGGAAATGCAGCAATGGAAAGCTATATGGAGGCCCAGGACAGTTATGGAGCACTGTTTGAGGACAAAAGCAAGTACGATGCTGTAATGAGTGCGTTAGCAGGGGTGATTTATAGGGAAATGCGTTCTAAAAAGACCGTGGACTACCGGAAAATCGAACGAAATGAACAGGTTCAAATGGTGGCGGAAGAACCAGCTAAATATGGAAAGTAAAAAAGAAACTATGATGGTATGAAAAGGCAAGGGAGGGTTTTTATGTGGCTAGATAATGCGTCAGATATTGATATTTTATTTTATGAGCCGTATGCAAGAATAATTGCCGATATTGCAAAAAATGAACAATATAATCCATTGACAGTCGGTGTGTTTGGATTATGGGGAGCAGGAAAATCAACCTTATTGAAGTTAATAGGTGAAAAACTTAAGAGTCAGGACGGAATTATTTGTGTAACTATTAATGCATGGATGTTTGAATCATATGACGATGCTAAAACCGCAATTATGGAGGCTTTGTTACAGGAACTTAAAGAAGAAGTTCCTGTAGAAGAAACTAAAAAGAAATTGGGAAAATTAATAAAAAGAGTTGACTGGTTTAAGTTAGGAACAAAAGCAATATCCACGCTTGCACCTGTAGTTGCAAGCGTGGCCACAGGAAATCCATTGCCTATGTTGTTGAATGTAACGGGAAGTGCTGAAGAAATTGGAAATACAGTCAAAAATGCAGCAAATTCCATACAATCATTAAAAGATGAATATTGGAAAGAGGAAGATGTATCAAATGATGAAAGCACGATAAACAATATCAGAAAATTTAGAGAGGAATTTTCTGATGCATTGAAAAGTGACGATATTAAAAATGTAGTTGTAATGATAGATGATTTAGACAGATGTCGTCCAGAACGAATAATTGAAATATTGGAAGTAATTAAACTATTCTTGTCTGTTGACAGGACAACATTTATTATTGCTGCAGATGAAAATGTTATAAAGTACTCTATCCGTGAAAAGTATCCACCAATGAATGGATTTGATGTAGAACTGGACAAAGAATACATTGAAAAAATTATTCAATTGCCAATATATATCCCGGAGTTATCGGCAAAGGATATACAAAATTATCTATTATTACTGGTCACACAAAGCTATTTGGAACAAGAGAGTTTTAAGCATCTAATAGATAAGATATTTGAAGAAAAAAGAACAATTTCTGGGGATGTAATTACATTAGAAGAAATTAATAAGTTGATTGATGAGTTAGGGTTGAATTGGCAAGATGGGGGAAAAACAGCTTTTAAAGAAACGGCGAAAATTATTGATGAAATAAGGGAAATTGTTGCTTCTACATTGAAAGGCAATCCACGCCAGGCAAAACGTTTTTTGAACACATTTATTACCAAACGCCAGTTGGCAAAAATTTATTATGGTGATGAAATTGATATTTCCATTTTAGCTAAATTATTAGTGCTGCAAAAGCTGGATAATGACTTGTTTATACAATTGAATGAATGGAATAAAGAATTTGATACTGAAAATAAAGAATTTAAGGAAATTCGAACAAAAGTGAAGGAAGGAAAGGTTGATGCTCAGAATCCGTGGAACACAGCACAAATAAAAAAGTGGCTAGAATGCAAACCTGTTGAATTAGAAAAATATCGATTGGAAAAATATTTTTATTTGACAAGAGAAAATTTGAAAAGATCTAGTATTGACGAGTCTGGATTCAGTAAAAATACGAAAGAAATTTTAGAAAGAATTGGACGAGCTAAATCTGGTCAAATGGTGGCTATTATAAAAGATATGAAAAAATTGAGTGCAGAAGAAATTGCGGATACATTTAAGGTTGTTGCATCTAAAATCGAAAAAGGTGAAATGAAATTTTTGTTGTAAGAGATTTGTTTTTGAATTTTGATGCATATAAAGGAAAAATAGTGGATGCAATTGGGAAATCAACAGTTCCTATTAAAGCAGGTGATATGGCTGCGTTAAGAACAATGTATAATAGTGATATGGAAAATATGAATACTGTATTAGAAAACATGGTAAAAAGAGGAACGTTAACAGACGAGCAGATTACAGAAATAAAAGAGCAGAGGGAAAGCTAATATGGGTACATCAAAAGGATATATAGCACCAACAACACCGCATTGGTCAACCGCAAAAAGAGCAGTGACGGCCTTTATAAATAATAGAGACTTTGATTCTAAAGCAAAAGCGGCCAGTAAATATGCAACCGCAATGAAAAAAGATATGTCGACAGGTGGTAGTTTTCAATCGGCGGCAGCAGGAGTCTTAGGTTTTGCACAAAAGGTTGCCTCTGGAGGCATAGATAATGCATTACGTGAGTATCATCGTGAAGATCTTATTGGAAAATCGTCAGAAGTTGTTTGGACAGAATTACTTCATGAATTTACAAATTATGGTGCATCGGTAGAAGATAATATGGCAGCGGATGCATTGTCACAGGCTATGGAGAATTTAGAAATAGAAGATATTGCGGATATAGGGAATGTTTCAGTTGATATATTACTGAAGGAAATGTTGAAAGAATACATAAAAGAAAACTTTGATTTTCGATATGAAGAAAAAATATCCAAAGGGAAAACACCTGCACAAACATCTGCAATTTTAAATGACATGCATGAATATATAGAAAACAGTATTGACGGTGATTTGAACTTGGATAATTTGAAATCGGTCGATTTTTCTAACATGGGAACATCACAAATTGTGGAGGATGCATTAAGCGATGCCTTATCTGTATTTGAAAAGTATTATGGGGAGGATTAAGGATGCAGTTTTGGATTGATAAAGAACAAGAGAAAAAACCAGATGCTGAATGGAAAGATGCATATGTCTTTTCAATTAACCGAAAAAAATATAGTACAGATTTTTACCAATATAACGGATAGCTGGTACCGAATGGATCAACTGCAGATTTCTACAATATACGAAGATTTGTTCATAATAGGTTTGAGTATTTTTGCTTTGGATAAAAGAGTGTCCAGAAGAAAATTTAAAGACTGCTGGACTAGAGAGATAAGCGTATCTATTCCAGTATTAGAATATGAGAAATGGAAGCATACGGAATTACAATGGGAAAATATACTGGGATTTTTGACAGGGGATCATTGGCATATTACATTTAGAAAAAGTGAGATAATATATAGTTATAGGGAACGTGCAAATAGAATTCATTTGAATGTTCAAAACTGTAATTGTGTATGTTTGTTTTCTGGAGGATTGGATTCTTTTTGTGGTGCGATTAAACTATTAGAGCACGGAGATTCTCCTTGCCTGATCGGACACAATGAATATCCTAAACTTGCAAAAAGACAGAATTTGTTCGCTAGGACTTTTCAGGACTTTTATCCAGAACAATCTGTTAAATTTATTAGTTTTACAGCAAATTCCAGAGCTCCTATAAGTGAAAAAGAAGGAATATTGAAGGGGAGCGAAAATACTTCTCGTGGCAGGTCATTACTGTTTTTATGTGCAGCACTTAGCGTGGCTGGTATTTTAGGAGAAAATGTACCGGTTTATATCCCGGAAAATGGATTCATCGGACTTAATATTCCATTAACGGGAGGAAGAAAAGGAACTTGCAGTACAAGAACTACTCATCCACACTTTTTAAGACAATTTAATGATATCTTAGAAACGGTAGGAATAAAGAATTCTATTACCAATTTTTTTGCGTACAATACAAAAAGAGAGATTGTAGGACAAGTTAAAGATACAGATGCATTTAAAAGCTGTTATGCAGATACAATTTCATGCTCACATCCTTGTTTAGCAAGATATAATAAAAAGGGCTCTAAAGAATATCCTGTAAACTGTGGATACTGTTATCCGTGTTTGATACGCAAAAGTTCACTTTTGGACATAGATGAGATAAAAAAATATTCTTATCAGGGAGAAGCTTATGATTTTTTGATAGAATATGAAGAAAGTGAGAAGAGTGCAGATTTAAGAGCGGTGCTTGGAAGTATCTATCGTTGTAAATATTCTTCGGATAAAGAATTAAAAAGATATATTAGATGTGTAGGAGAATTAACAGAAGAGGAAGTTGAAAAATTTTTATCATTATACAAGAAAAGTATAGAGGATTTAGTACAACTTTTTTCCGCAGATCAGAGAATGAAGGAGTATCTGGGATTATGATTCAACACCTTATTGATACACACTTTCATCTGGATTATTACAAAGAGCATCAGAAAATATATGACGGAATAAATGAAAGAAAACAATATACATTGTGCATGACGAATTCGCCTGGAGTATATATATCCTGTAAACGCATATATCCGGAAACAAAATATTTGAAATTTGCACTTGGATTCCATCCACAGGATGTATCACTGAAAGATGCGGATTTTTACGATTTTATGCAATTGGTAAATACAACTAATTATGTAGGAGAAATAGGACTTGATTTTTCAAGACAAAGTTATATTTCGAGTAATAAACAATGTATGTATTTTGAGCAAATTGTAAGAGCGTGTGCAGAAAAGGATAAATTAATGTCTGTGCATCTTAGAAGAGCGGAGGAAGAAGCAATATCTATTTTGAAAAAAATATCGTCCTCGTAGGTGCATTATTCATTGGTTTAATGGAAACGGAGAGCAATTGCAACAATTAGTGGATATAGGATGTTATTTTTCACTTAATTCTAACATGGTAACAAATGAAAAGAATAAAGAAAAATTGTATTTGATACCAAAAACAAGAGTATTAATTGAAAGTGATGGACCGTTTACAAAAATTGATGGAAAAAGTACACATTTAACAACTTAATAAAAATATACGAGTTAGTTGCACGATATTATAATGAACCAGACATTATTAAGATGGTTTATGCTAATTTTCGAGATATTCTTTCAAAATAGTGTTAATTGTAAAGTTAGAGGGTGATTTTATGGCAATACGATCAGTAGAATATCTGCAAAGCCTTGTTCGGGAGCTTGCAAAATTGCCGGACGAGACTGAGTGGGTAGAATTCAAATGTAATAACAAGCAGCCACAGATGATTGGTGAATATATTTCTGCTTTGAGCAATTCAGCAGCATTGTGTGAACGACCGAAAGCATATTTAGTTTGGGGTGTGGATGATGCAACGCACAAAATTGTAGGCACTGAATTTCAGTATCGCAAAATGAAAAAAGGGAATGAAGAATTGGAAGCATGGCTTTCAAGGATGCTTTCGCCAAGGATTAATTTCCGGTTTTTTGAAGTTCCGATGGATGAAGATAATGTTGTGTTGATGGAGATTCCCTGTGCAGAGAAACAACCGGTGCAGTTTGCTGGTGGGGAATATATAAGAATTGGAACAAATAAAAAGAATTTAAAAGAATATCCAGATAAAGAAAGAGAATTATGGCGAACATTTGATTCTACACCATATGAATTGCGTATTGCAATGGGAAATCTGGATGAGGATGAAATGGTGTCTTTACTGGATTATTCTAAGTATTATGACAAACTTGAAATGCCAATCCCAAGAAATCGAGATAAGGTATTGGAAGACCTGCAACATGAAAAATTTATTAAGAAAAATGATGCCGGTACATGGGATATCACGAATATGGGTGCTTTGATGATTGCAAAAGATTTGAAGAAATTTGAATCTTTGCATAGAAGAACTGTTAGAGTGATATGGTATAAAGAAAACTCCAGGCTGGATGCCATAAGAGAAAAAGAATTTTGTGCAGGCTACGCATTTTCGCATGAAGAAATCGTGCAGTATATTATGACAATTATTCCACAGGAAGAAGTTATTGTGGATGCTACGAGAAAATCTGTTGTCAGTTTCCCGGAAATTGCTATCCGTGAGTTGCTAGCAAATGCTATGATACATCAGGATCTTCAGCAAAGGGGAACGAATCCAATGGTGGAGGTGTTTAAAAATCGAATCGAGTTTTCAAATGCCGGAGCACCATTGGTGGCAATCGAAAGAATTGTAGATTCGGTGCCAGTATCCAGAAATGAAAACATTGCCGGATTTATGCACAAATGTGGTATTTGTGAGGAACGTGGTAGTGGTTATGATAAGATTGTTGAAGCAACCGGTAAAAATGAGTTGCTTGCGCCTAGAATTGAAAATCAGAACAATCAATTCACCAAAGCAATATTGTTTGCAAAGGTACCATTTGAATTAACTACCAAAGAAGATCGAATGCGGACTTGCTATATGCAGGCGTGTCTGGCATATGTCAATTTTGAAGGAATTTCTAATTCGGATATTCGGAAAATATTTGGTCTGGGAGAAAAAGAGAAGGCCAAGGCATCGAGACTTCTTACCAGTGCTGTTGAAGGTGGATATATTAAAGTAATGGATCCAGATACAGCACCAAGATATAAAAAGTATATTCCATATTGGGCATAATGTAAGTTTCGCTAAGTTTCACTTATATAAGCACGTGAGAGAATTTTAGTAGAAAAATATGCAAAAAAGGCACTGAAAACAATGGATTATCGGTTTTTCAGTGCCTTTTCCTTGAGTAAAAAAGAAAAAATATAATAAATTTAAGTTTTGCTAAGTTTCACTAAGCTCTACTCGCTTGATTTCCGCCACTGTTTCGACGGTTCCCGTTTACCACAATCATCACAGGTCTGTGGCCAGTTGATTTTCCATTCAAAATATTCATCTCTGGTAATCGCACCAGATGTCAGTTCTTCTTTTCTAAGTGTCCATTCTTTCAGAAAATCATTGAGAATCCCATAATTAAACCACATACCAATAGGCGGATGAGCAGGCCAACTATCAGAATCATAGTAGCGGATAGCGGTATCGCCACTGGAATTTGATTTTTCGCTTGGATAAGTCTCTAATTGAAAGAGATTAATCATGCCAGGATTAAATTCGTCAATCCAGAACAGGATTTCCATCAGTTCAGAAGCATTCATCGTAGTTGGCTCATGCAGTGTCAGTGGATTCACATCCAAAATCCTAGCCATTTCAGTAACCAGATCTTTACGGGGAACCCGGTAATTAGTTTCATATTGGGCAAGGCGGTTTGCACCTTTATCGCCCCAGCCAAGAGCTGCACCGAGTTCTGCCTGTGTCATATCCGGAATGTCCGGATTTTTTTTATTTTATCACCAATTGTCATATCAGATTTCCTGCTTTCTATTTGATAATTCCATTTTACTATCAAAATCTCAGAATGTAAACAGAAACATTCGCAACTAAGCGAATAAAATGCTTGACATTAACATTAAAGCGAACTATAATAACGGAACAGTAAAGTTCGCATTAAAGCGAAAGTAAAAGCTGAAATGTAAATATTTTGTGAATTATCGCAAAAGCAGGTTGGTAAATCGCTTCTGTCAGGCTTTATTAGTGAAAGGATTTTTTAAAATTCCAAAAATCGAATAACATTTTACCCTCGCAGGGCTGTATAGATGAGGGGATATTTAAAATCCTTCTTGTACCTTGAAAATTGAATGAGCTGTACACCATATTTTCCTTTATAGAAAATGTAGCTAACACAGATGCCAAGATCCATAGCTTTTTATGGGGAGCGTTGAAGATACTCCGGAAACGGTCGGTATGTTTGGAAAGAAGCTGCCGACATTCAGAATAATTCTGATAGAGGTTGATTGTAACATTGACAGCAGGTGTATGAATGGAAGCCAACACGCCGAACGGAATGGAAAATCATCATAAGAAGTCTAAACAAAAAGTAGAGTGTACTGACAACGGGCATAACCGCTGTCTGGGAGGTGATGCAGAAGAATACGGAGGAAAGGAGGTATGTGCATCATGAGAAAAACAACAGAGTATAAGGCTG
>ENA-OQET01001314-OQET01001314.1-human-gut-metagenome-genome-assembly--contig:-NODE-1314-length-11170-cov-2.245585_pt1 | contig 11170 bp, 13 predicted proteins | sample MGYA00242800_ERZ504645 | MGnify/ENA primary metagenome ERZ504645 (study PRJEB26092, sample SAMD00036308) | human gut metagenome | host: Homo sapiens | study: EMG produced TPA metagenomics assembly of... | reverse complement strand
ACCACGGGGTGATGGTGGGCACGCTGTTCTCGGCGGGGTCCAGCGGGACCGTTACCGTCACCGTGTAGCCGTGCACGTCGAAGTGATAGGCCAGCGTGGTGACGGGCTCGGCGAGCTGCTTGTTCAGCGCGGTGACCGTGCACAGGCGCGCCTCGTGTTTGGCAAGCAGGGCGGCAGCGGCGGGGAGCTGGCCGGCATTCATGAGCGTCACCCACTCGAAGCCGTTGCCCCAGCTGTCCCAGTTATGCCGTTCTTCGGAAGCCAGATCCACCAGCCCCTTGACGAGCTCGGGATTGATGGAACGGCTTGACCATGTCGTATTCATGCAAGTTTCTCCTTGCGTCATAGCGGTACGTCGGCTCAGTCGGCGGTGTTGCCCGCCGCCGGAGACGGTTTTTCAGCGGCGCTTTCCGTGCCGGAAGGCGTATCGGGCCGCGTTTCGGCTGCTGCGGAAGCGGCCTGTTCAGCCGGAGGCGTCTGGGCGCTCGGCGCCGCCTTGGAAGCCGCAGGGTCGGACTTGGGCTGTGCCGTAGCTTCCCGCGAGGGTGCGGCTGTTTTCGGGGCAGAGGCCGCCTGAGCGGGAGCTTCCTTTGCGTTTCCTTGTCCGCCGAGGCCTTTCGGCCTTTCTCGGCGGAACGAGACAGACTTCCTCGCGGGCTGCCATCTTTCGAGCTGGTCGATATGACAGGCGCGGTCTTCCTCGACCGCCACGTCGATGCGGCGGCAGTTCGGGCAGAGGTGCGAGATCACGTCCACGTCGACTTCGGAATGCTTGGCGTAGATGCGGTTGAGCACTTCCTGCGGCAGAACGCGCATTTTGGCCCCGCATACGGCACAGTAGTCGTATTTGACCTTGGCGCGGGTGATCTGGGTATATTTTTCCGTGGCCCGGTGGGCGCTGTGCCAGTCGTTGGTGAGGGTGACGGCCTTGGTCGGGCAGTAGTGGCGGCACTGGGCGCACAGGTGACGGTGGCCGCGCGGCGGCCGGCCCAGCGGGCGCTGGCGGAGAGCTTCAGCCTGCGGGCGGTGGATCTGGCCCGGCTGGAACAGGCCGCTCCGGCCTTTGACACGGTGGTGAACACCATCCCGGCCCCTGTTCTGACGGAAGCCGTGCTGGCAGCCCTGCGGCCCGGGAGCCTGGTCGTGGATCTGGCATCCAAGCCGGGCGGCACTGACTTTGCCGCAGCCCGGCGGCTGGGGCACCGGGCCATCCATGCCCTGAGCCTGCCCACGGCCTGCGCTCCCGAAACGGCGGGCGAGGCTCTGGCCCGGACGGTCTGTGAGATCCTGGCGGAAAGGGAGGAAACACCATGAAAAGGCAATTGCGTGGGACAGTGGCGTTTGCGGTCTGCGGGAGCTTCTGCACGCTGGGCGCGGCGGTGGCTCAGGCCGAACAGCTGGTGCGGCAGGGCTGGGAGCTGCTGCCGGTGATGAGCTATGCGGCCTCCGGTCTGAACACCCGCTTTGGCCGGGCGGATGAGTGGAAGGATCGGCTGGAGACCCTGACCGGCCACAGGGTGCTGGATACCCTGCAGGATGTGGAGCCGCTGGGGCCGCGGCAGCTGGCCCGGGCACTGGTGGTGGCCCCCTGCACCGGCACCACGCTGGCCCGGCTGGCGGCGGGCCTTTCCGACACGCCGGTCACGCTGGCGGCAAAAAGCCTGCTGCGGGTCGGGTGCCCGGTGCTGCTGGCTGTCTCCACCAACGATGGGCTGGGGGCTTCCGGGGAGAACATCGCCCGGCTGATGCAGCGCAAGCACTATTACTTTGTGCCCTACGGACAGGACGATGCAGCGCAGAAACCCCAGAGCCTGAAGGCGGATCTCACCCTGCTGCCCGCTGCATTGGAAGCCGCCCTGCACGGTCAGCAGCTGCAGCCGGTGCTCCGGGAGTGGAACTGAGGGTTTCTCTTTTCAGAGGGATAAAAAATGTGGTATACTATATCATAATATCTTGAGATAGAGGAACTGGAATGGAAAAAACACATCGCCATGCTGTGTGCGGTGCTTTTGACCGCACTGGCGGTGTTTGCGCCGGGCGCGGCAGCTGCCGGGCCTGCACTGACGGCTACGGAAGCGTACTGCATCATCGATGCCGACACCGGTCTGGTGCTGGCCCAGCAGAACATGAACGAGGAACTGCACCCGGCATCCATCACCAAGGTGATGACGCTGGGCCTTGCCTGTGAAAAGGCCCAGGGCAAGTGGGACAATGTCAAGCTGACGGTCAGCCACGAGGATGTCTACTCGCTGGCGGGCACCGATTCCAGCCACATCGCCCTGCAGGAAGGGGAGGAAGTGCCCCTGACCGATGCCCTGTATGCCACCATGATGGCCAGCGCCAACGATGGGGCCAACCTGCTGGCCGAATACTTCGGCGGCGGCTCCATTGAGGGCGGTGTGGCCGCCATGAACGCGCAGGCAAAGGAGCTGGGGCTGGAACACACCCACTTTGCCAACCCCCACGGCATCAGCGATGAGGATCACTACACCAGCTGCTATGACATGGCGCAGATCCTGCGCTGGGCGTTGACCCAGCCCGGGTTCGAGACCCTGTTTACCCGGAACGAGATGTACACCATGGGCCCGACCAATGTCCAGCCCGTGACCCGGTACTTCCACCAACAGGATAAAATGCGGGTGGGCTCCAGCCGGTACTATATCCCGGCCATCCTGGGTTCCAAGATCGGCTACACCAACATTGCCCGGTACAGCTATGTCTGCCTGGCGGAGCAGAACGGTGTGCGGCTGATCTGCGTGACCATGCAGAGCCAGATCAAGACCGACAAATACAACGATGTCCGCACCCTGCTGGACGATGCCTTTGCCCGCTACACCGGCTACACCGAGATCCCTGCCCAGGGCGTGACCGGGGAGCTGGAAGTGGCGGGCGGCGGCAGCACGCTGGGCACAGTGACGGTTTCTGACCCCGGCGTGAAGCTGCTGCTGGCCGACGGCCTGACCGCTGCGGATGTGTCGGTCACGCTGGAACTGCCCGAACGATACCTCTTGGAGGTTGACCCGGCGGTGTATGCGGTGTATACCATTCATGGGCGGGACGTGCAGGAAACGGCCAGCGTCCGGGTGCCTGCCGCTGTGACCGGGCTGGAGGAGCTGCTGGCCAAGAGCGCCAACGCCACCCTGCCCGCCTCCCGGGATGTGGGGCCGAAGAGGATCGCAGGCGGCCTGCTGGCCATCTCAGTCGGTGCCACCGTGCTGGCTGCCCTTGCGGCGTTCGGCGTGGTGCGGCTGAGAATAAAATGGAAGAAACGTAAATCAAGAAGTAAGCACTGACCCGTTTCGCCAGAGGCTCCCCTACCAGGGGAGCTGTCGAGCGAATGCGAGACTGAGAGGTTGTATGAAGGGAAAGCTTCTCCTCTGTCCAACCTCTTCGTCATTGCTGACGCAATGCCACCTCCCCTAGTAGGGGAGGCCTTGGCGGGAAGGGACAGTTTGATCTATCGCGCAAAAGCCCGCAAGGACTTTTCCATATACTACAAACAGACAAAATTTTCTGAAAGAAAACAGAGAGGAAAAAGAAATATGGGCAAGTTTACGTTTACTGAGACCGAGATCCCTGGTGTTGTGGTCATTGAGCCGCAGGTGTTCGGTGATGACCGCGGTTATTTTATGGAGACCTACCAGAAGGATCAGTTTGCTGCTGCCGGCATCGACAAGGAGTTCGTGCAGGACAACCAGAGCCGCTCCACCCGCGGCGTGCTGCGCGGCCTGCATTTCCAGAAGAATCACACCCAGGGCAAGCTGGTGCGTGTGACCAAGGGCGAGGTCTATGATGTTGCCGTGGACTGCCGCCCCCACAGCGCCACCTTTGGCAAGTGGGTGGGCGTGACCCTGAGCGAGGAGAACAAGAAGATGTTCTATATCCCCGAGGGCTTTGCCCACGGCTTCTTGGTGCTGAGCGATGTGGCCGAGTTCTGCTACAAGTGCACCGATGTCTATGACCCCACCAGCGAGGGCGGCATCCCCTACGATGACCCCACCGTGAACGTGCAGTGGCCCGACTGCGGCTGCGAGCACAAGACCAGCGCAAAGGACAAGCTGCATGAGCCCTTTGCAGCCCAGAAGTTTGAATTCTTTGAAAAGTGGTGATAGCCCGTGGCGAAACTGAAAGGAATGTTCAACGGCTTCTGGCGCTACCGCTATCTGCTGTGGAATCTGGTCAGCCGTGATTTCAAGCTGAAATACCGCCGCAGCGTGCTGGGTGTGCTGTGGAGCGTGCTGAACCCCCTGCTGATGTGCCTGGTCTACTGGGCTGTGTTCAGCAGCCTGATGGATATGCGGGGCAGCGGCATCGACAACTTCCCGGTGTTCCTGATGTGCGGTCAGCTGCTCTTCAACTTCTTCAACGAGGCTACCTCCTCCAGCATGAGCAGCGTGCTCAGCGCCGCCCCCCCTGCTGGAAAAAAGGTGTATATCCCCAAGTATATCTTCCCGCTGGAAAAGTGCTGCTTTGCCATGGTGAACTGCGTGTTCAGCTTTGTGGCCCTGCTGCTGGTGATGATCTTTACCCGGCGCGCCTTTCCACCTGACCCTTCTGGAAGCGCTCTACCCGCTCATCACCCTCTTCTTCTTCAGCCTGGGGGTGGGTCTGTTCCTGGCGGCGGCAACGGTGTTCTTCCGGGACATCATGCACATCTGGAGCGTGTTCATCACGGCGCTGCTCTACTTCTCCGCCATCTTCTATGACCCCACCCAGATGACCTTTTCTATCGGCGGGTTCAACATGCAGCAGATCATCAAGCTGAACCCCATGTACTGGTATATCACCGGCTTCCGCCGCACCCTGATGTGGGGCATTCCGCTGGACCTCAACATGTTTGCGGTCTGCGGCATCTGCGCAGTGGTCTCCATGTGGGTGGGCGTGCACATGTTCCGCAAAACGCAGGATCGTTTTGTGCTGCATATTTAAGGAGGGGAGAAGAATGGAACCGATCATCAAAGTGGACAACGTGTCCATGTGCTTCAACCTCTCCACCGAAAAGCACGAGAGCCTGAAGGAATATCTGCTGGCCATGGTGCAGGGCCGCCTGCAGTACGACGAGTTTTACGCCCTGAAGGACGTGAGCCTGGACATCATGCCCGGCGATTTTTACGGTCTGGTGGGCCTGAACGGCTCGGGCAAATCCACCCTGCTCAAGACCATTGCGGGCGTGTACAAGCCCACCAGGGGCAAGGTCACCGTCAACGGCACCATCGCTCCGCTCATCGAGCTGGGTGCGGGCTTTGATATGGACCTGACCGCCCGGGAGAACATCTACCTCAACGGCACGGTGCTGGGGTTCTCGCCCAAGTATCTGGACGAGAAGTTCGACGAGATCGTGGAGTTCAGCGAGCTGCAGAACTTTCTGGATGTACCGCTGAAAAACTACTCCTCCGGCATGGTGGCCCGCATCGGCTTTGCCATTGCCACCATCACCAAGCCCGATATCCTGATCGCAGACGAGGTGCTCTCGGTGGGCGACTTCCTGTTCCAGCAGAAATGCGAAAAACGAATGAAGGAACTGATGGCAGGCGGCACCACCGTCATTCTGGTGTCCCACTCCATCGAGCAGATCGAGCGGATGTGCAGCAAGGTGGCATGGCTGAGCCACGGCCACCTGAAAATGAACGGCGATACCGAGACAGTCTGCGCGGCCTACAAGGCCACCCAGCGCGGCGAGGCCTGAGCCATGAATGTACGATTGAAACGTGCCAGAGAGCTGGCAGGCTATGCGGTCCAGCTGACAAAGGACGAGGGTCTGGGCACCATGCTGGCCCGGGGCGCGGGCTTTGTCAGGCGGCGGTGCTTTGGCAAAAAGGCCCGCTACCTGCCCGCAAAAAGGTGCTGGAAGCCCAGAGAGCCGAAATGGCAGGAAAAAATTTTGAAAACTGCCAACTTTCGACGATTTCCGTGTTGACACCGTTGTATAATACTCCTGAGGTGTTTCTGCGGCAGTTTCTGGATTCCTTCGTGAACCAGACGCCCCCAACGGTGAGCTCTGCCTGGCGGATGCCTCCGATGCCGCCCACAGCAGTGTGGGGGATATCGTAATGGAATATCAGGCAAAATATCAACACATCGTATACAAAAAGATCGAAAACAAGGGCATTGCGGCCAACACCAACGCCGCCGCTGAACTGGCATCGGGGGGAATATCTGGCGCTGGCCGACCACGATGACATCCTTGCGCCCCACGCCATGTACACCATGGGTCAGGCGATCCGGCAGCTGCGCGAGGCAGGAGAGCCGGACGGCTTCCTGTACAGCGACGAGGCCCTCTTCACCAAAAAGATCGAAAAGCCGCTGGTGGCCCACTTCAAGCCCGATTACGCCCCGGATTACCTGCTCTGCTGCAACTACATCTGCCATCTGGCCGTGTTCCGGCGGGAGCTGTTCGAGCAGGTGGGCGGGGAACGCCCCGAATGTGATGGCAGTCAGGACCACGACCTTTTCCTCCGGCTCATTGAGCAGGTGGGCGGCGCGGCCCATGTGCCGCAGGTGCTCTACTACTGGCGGGTGCACGAAGGCTCGACCTCTGGCGGCACCGATGCCAAGCCTTACGTTGCCAAAGCGGCAAAGAAGGCGCTGGCCGACCATCTGGAGCGCACCGGCCGTACCGGCACCATAGAGGATGGCCTGTACCCCAGCACCTATCGGGTCAGGTGGGACATTGTGGGGGAGCCGAAGGTGAGCATCCTCATCCCCAACAAGGATCACACCGAGGATCTGGAAAAGTGCCTGCAGAGCATCTGGAAAAAGACCACCTGGGACCGGTTCGAGGTCATCGTCATCGAGAACAACTCCACAGACCCGGCCACTTTTGCCTATTACGAGAAGGCCCGGCAGCGGTACGATGGCCTGAAGGTGGTCACCTACCCGGGCAAGGGCTTCAACTTCTCGGCCATCAACAACTTTGGCCGGAAAGCGGCAGAGGGCGACTACCTGCTGCTGCTCAACAACGATGTGGAAGTGGTAAACGGCGACTGGCTCACGGAGCTGCTCCGGCAGTGCGCCCACCCCGGCGGCGCGGCGATCTGCGGTGCCATGCTCTGGTACCCGGATGAGACCATCCAGCACGCAGGGATCGTGACGGGTCTGGGCGGCTACGCGGGCCACAGCCACAAGTATAAGAAGAAGGGCGGCAGCGGCTATCTGTTCCGCACCTCTACCGTGCAGGACTTCTCCGGCGTGACTGGTGCCTGTTTGCTGGTAAAGACCGCCGTCTATGACGAGATGCACGGGCTGGACGAGCAGTTCGCCGTGGCCTTCAACGATGTGGACTTCTGCCTGCGGGTGCGGGATGCGGGCTACCGCATTGCCTGGACCCCCTACGCCGAGCTCATCCACTATGAGAGCAAGAGCCGGGGCGGGGATGAAAAAGACCCCGTCAAGGCGGCCCGCTTTGCGGCGGAACAGCAGCGGCTCTACACCATCCACGGCAAGGAAAACATTCTGGATGACCCATACTACAACCCCAACCTGACCCGTGACCGGGAGGATTTTTCGGAGAGCGACGATCTGCGCAGGTTGAAAGAGGGCAGGGTAACGGTAAGATTCCGGGGAGGTACCCTCCAATGAACATCAAGGGACACTTTGAGACCATCACCCGGCATAAACTGCTGGTGATGAAGTATTGCTTTGAATGCGGCCTTTATCAGCAGGGCCTGACCCATGACCTGAGCAAGTACAGCCCCACCGAGTTCATCCCGGGCTGCATCTACTATCAGGGCGACCACAGCCCCAACGAGGCAGAGCGCGCCGCCCGGGGCTATTCCTCGGCATGGCTCCACCATAAGGGCCGCAACAAGCACCATCTGGAATACTGGATCGACTACACAACCAACAAATCCGGCCTGGGCGGCATGAAAATGCCCCTGCGCTATGTCTGCGAGATGGTCTGCGACCGCGTGGCGGCCAGCCAGATCTATCTGGGCGACAAGTACACCGACGCATCCCCGTGGCAGTATTATGAAAAGAGCAAGGATCACTATCTGCTCCATCCCGAAACAAGGGCACTGCTGGAAAAGCTGCTGCTGATGGTCCGGGATCTGGGGCAGGAGCGCACCTTTGCCTACATAAGATTCCTGCTCGGGTGTGAAGATAACGATTAAATAACATCAAGGAGGCATTGCAATGAAACGTTTCAAAAAAGTTCTGGCACTTGTTCTGGCCGGTGTTCTGGCAGTGGCAATGCTGACCGCCTGCGGAGAGACCGCTGATCCGGATAGCATAATGCCGGAGGACGGTACTCCCGAAGTGGTGATGACCGTGAATAACATGGCTGCCAATAAGGGTCTGGGCCAGGTTAAGTACAGTGCAAAGTACAGCGCAGTGACCAAGGCTCTGCTGAAGAACTGGCTGGAGTATACCAATAACACGACCTACTGGGAAAATTACCGTAAGATCACTGCTGAACTGGGCAGTGTGAAGATCGTGGTTGGCATGACAAGCGATTATCGCCCTGGTACGAGTGATCATAACCCTGCTTCCAAGACAAGCTTTAAGTATGATTCTCTGTTCAAGGACGAGAGCACATTCAATCTGGCTGAAAAGATCGGCGTTGCATACGTTCCCACTTCTAACGGCACTGTCTATCAGGCGGTCTGCCTGTTCGACGTGAACTGAGCATCACACAACGCCAAAACAGCATAACGCATAAAAAGCCCCCGGAAGCGGCGCGAACCGCTTTCCGGGGGCTTTTGTGTCAGAGAAACTGCTTACTGCTCGTTCTCGTAGATCTTAATATAGTGGGGGGCGTTTCTGTCCTGCACAAAGAGAAGCGTGCAGGTGAGTGCGGCGGCTAAGAACGTGAAGATGGCAAGCAGAGCTTTGAGAACTTTCATGGTATCCGATCCTCCTTGGCGGGCATGGCCCGGTCGTTCAAATGCGGAGCAGGGGACGTTCCGCAGGGTCATTAGCAACAGTATACCATAATCCCGGCAGAAAGGCAAACGGCAGTAAAGTTGCGCGAAGTTGGTGGTTGTTAATAAAAAAACAATTAGTTAGATACGACTAATCGTTAAAAATGGCAAAGAAAAATGAGGAAATTGCATCATTTTGGTGCTGTTGTCGTTGAACTTCCGGCTGTAAAATGATACAATAACTGTGTTAAGCAGCTGCTGTCCCTGCCGTAGTGCGCCCGCATGAGGGCAGGGGTGGCAATTCAAGCAGAATGGGGGATTTATTCCATGTTGAACAAGCTGAAACGTGCGGCGCTTGGCGCGCATACGCCGCATGACAAGGCAACCGCTGCAAGCAAACCAGTTCCGATGCCTCTGCCCGCGCAGGTACGCATCCTGATGAGCCAGCACATCGGCGCTCCGGCGAAAGCCCTGGTCAAAAAGGGCGACGAAGTGTTTGTTGGCACCAAGATCGGTGAAGCAGGCGGTTTCGTCTCTGCAAATATCCACTCCAGTGTTTCTGGTACCGTGGCCGCTGTGGAACCCTTCCGTCTCTCCAATGGCCGGATGTGCGACTCTGTTGTCATCAAGACCGATGGCAAGCAGACCGTGGACCCTGCCGTGAAGGCACCTGAGGTCACCGACAAGGCCAGCTTCCTGGCAGCCGTGCGTGAGTGCGGCCTGGTGGGTCTGGGCGGCGCAGGCTTCCCGACCGATGTCAAGCTGCAGCCCAAGCAGACCGTGGACACCCTGCTCATCAACGCTTCCGAGTGTGAAGTCTGGCTGACCAGCGACACGCAGGAGATGCTGAACTGCAGCGATGATATCGTCCGCGGCATCGAGGCCGTGCTGAAGTACACCGGCATCCCGAAGTGTGTCATCGGCATTGAGAACAACAAGCCCGAGTGCATCGAGCTGTTGAACCAGAAGACCAAAGACAAGCCCGCCATCGAGGTCAAGGCACTGCCCAGTGTTTACGGCACCGGCGCAGAGCTGATCCTGATCGAGAAGTGCCTGGGCCGCGAGGTTCCGCACGGCGGTCTGCCCGCAGATGCAGGTGCCATCGTGATGAACGTGACCTCTGTTTCTACCCTGGGCAAGTACCTGGCTACCGGTATGCCGGTGGTCGAGCGCACCATCACCGTGGACGGCGATGCCTGCGCAAAGCCCCAGAATGTTGTTGTGCCCGTGGGCACCGCTTATCAGGATATTCTGGACTATGTGGGCGTGAAGGGCGAGCTGGGCAAGGTGGTTGCCGGCGGTGCCATGATGGGCCCCGCTGTGGAGAACCTTTCCTACCCCCACCACCAAGACCACTTCCGGTCTGATCCTGCTGAGCAAGGCCGCTGCATAGCCCGCACCGGTCAACCCCTGCATCCGCTGCGGCCGCTGCGTGGAGTACTGCCCCATGGGTCTGGAGCCCGTGGAGGTCAACCAGGCTTATGCAGCCCGCGACGTTCAGGAGCTGGGCAAGCTGCACGTTGATTACTGCTTCAACTGCGGCTCCTGCACCTTTGTCTGCCCGGCAAAGCGCCCCCTGCACCCAGATGATGGGCCTGGCAAAGGCGTTCTATCTTGGTGAAATCAAAAAAGGAGGCAATAAGTAATGGATACGAAGCTTATTGTTCGGCCTCCCCGCACCTGCGCAGTGAGGAAACGACCCAGAGCCTGATGGCCAACGTGATCGTTGCCCTGTGCCCCATGTGTGGTGGCCTCTGCAATCATCTTTGGTGCGCGTGCCCTGCTGGTCACCGCAGTGTCCGTCGTGGCCTGCGTGGCTTTCGAGTGGCTGTACTGCAAGCTGCTGAAGAAAGCAAACCCCATCAGCGATCTGTCCGCCGTCGTCACCGGCATCATCCTCGCCATGAACGTGCCTGTGGGTATGCCCATCGGTGAGCTGCTCATCGGCGACTTCGTGGCCATCATCGTGGTCAAGCAGCTGTTCGGCGGCATCGGCAAGAACTTCGTCAACCCCGCGCTGGCGGGCCGTGCCGCCCTGGTGGCCAGCTATGCCGGCACCATGAGCGGCGCCTGGGCGGATCCCCAGGCCGGCTGGGTGCCCCTGGCCGGCACTGCCGACGTGGTTACCGCTGCCACGCCTCTGGCCTATATGAAGACCGGCGACATGGCCGGCCTCACCAGCCAGTACAGCGTGACGGATATGTTCCTGGGCAATATCGGCGGCTCCCTGGGCGAGATCTCCGCCCTGCTGCTGATCGTGGGCGGAGCGTATCTGATCTGGCGCAAGGTCATCAGCTGGCAGACCCCCC
>ENA-OQET01001313-OQET01001313.1-human-gut-metagenome-genome-assembly--contig:-NODE-1313-length-11170-cov-4.265236_pt1 | contig 11170 bp, 11 predicted proteins | sample MGYA00242800_ERZ504645 | MGnify/ENA primary metagenome ERZ504645 (study PRJEB26092, sample SAMD00036308) | human gut metagenome | host: Homo sapiens | study: EMG produced TPA metagenomics assembly of... | reverse complement strand
GTAGGTATCATGCTGGGTTACTCATGGGAACAAGCTGACAACAAACGACGGTTTCGGACTGAGAGTCTATAATTTCTATAATGACGATTTAACTTACCACAACTTGGGTATGGCCAATAACATAGATATAATGACGTCATCAGTAACAACCTCTCTACACTGAGAATGATCTCCTTCTATGGACGTATTAATTACAGCTATAAGAGCAGATACTTACTGCAAGCAACTGTTCGTCGAGACGGTTCTTCTGCTTTCGGTGAAAACAATCGCTGGGCAACTTTCCCATCTGTATCTGCAGCATGGCGCATCACAGAGGAACAATTCATGAAAACCAACACGTATTCGATGACTTGAAATTAAGAGTTGGCTACGGTGTAAGCGGAAACTCTTTGGGATTCGACGCTTTTATCGCACGTCCCCTGTATGGTGCTACAGGATGGTTCACCTACGTAAATCCAGATGGAAGCACATCCAATTATAGAATGCTGGGAGCTACCCGAAATGCTAATCCGGATTTGAAATGGGAAGTCAAGTCGACTTTCAATGCGGGGTGGACATGGGATTTACGGGAACCGCTTGTTGCTGTCGGTGAACTATTATCTCTCCAAAACAAGGGATATGCTGTATATGTATGATGTCAGTGTACCTCCGTTTGCTTATAACAAACTTTTGGCTAATCTGGGATCCATGCGGAATAGTGGAACGGAACTCTCCATCGGTATCACACCCTTGCGAACCAAGGACATGGAGCTGAATATCAACGCAAACGTAACTTTCCAGCGGAACAAATTGCTGTCGCTGAGCGGTATGTATGAAGGAGAATATATCAGTGCGGCGCAATATACGGCTTTGGCCGGACTGAATGGTGCGGGACTGCACGGCGGATACAATAATATCGTGTATCAGATTGTAGGACAGCCGTTGGGCGTTTTCTATCTGCCGCATTGTGAAGGACTGGTTTCGGACGGGAACGGAGGATATACCTATAAGATTGCTGACTTGAATGGAGGAGGCGTGAACTTGGAGGAAGGAGAAGACCGTTATGTAGCCGGACAGGCTACTCCCAAGACCTTGTTAGGTTCCAACATCAGCTTCCGTTACAAGCGTTTTGATGTGTCGTTGCAGATAAACGGAGCATTCGGGCATAAAATTTATAATGGCACGGCACTGAGTTACATGAACATGAACAGCTTGCCGGATTACAATGTGTTGGCTGAGGCTCCGGCACGGAATATACATGACCTGACGGCAACGGATTACTGGCTGGAAAGTGGCAATTATGTGAACTTTGATTACCTGACTGTGGGTTGGAACGTACCTATCAAAAAACAGCGTTTCTTGCACGGGGCACGCTTGGCACTGACCATTAATAACCTGGGCACAATATCCGGCTATTCGGGGCTGACTCCGCTGATTAATTCTACCTTGGTGGACAATACTTTCGGGGTGGACGACAAACGTACTTATCCTCTTTCAAGAACTTATATGATTAGTTTAGGTCTTAACTTTAATCTGCTTATTATGAAAAGAATATACTCAATATTATTTGCTTCGTTTTTTCTGCTGTTAATGGACTTCTTGCAGCAGTTATCTGGAATGAAAATCCGAAGGACCGTTTGGATTGAAGAAACGGCTTATTCTACCTTGTCGGACGTGCAGAAAAATGGGTGCTTTCGTTGTATAATTACGTGGGTGGATATGTCAGACAGTCAGGGCCTTCAGGGAACAGGCCGAGGTATCTATGATTTGGAATACGTTTACTACTGGATGAGGCTATCATGCCCACACGTTGGAGAGACTGGTATGATGGTGGATTCTGGCAAGGACTCTACCTGCATCAGTGGGGAGTAAATAGCGATGCCATATTGAATACTTGGGAGTACTTGTTCCAGAGTATTAAGCTATGTAATTATTCGTTGGAGCAGATTGAACATTTCTCAGCGACACATACTGATAAAGAACTTCCGGCTTATAAGGCAGAGGTACGTGCCCTTCGTGCTATGTTTTATTATTATGCGATGGATTTATTCGGACGCATTCCTCTGCTTGTTACTTCCGATGCGGCCGGTGCGGAAATGAAACAGGCAGAGCGTGATAAGATTTTTACTTTTATCGTAAATGAATTGCAGGAGGCTGTTCCTTTCCTGAGCGAAGAGAAAAGTAATATTCCTGGTGAATATTATGGCAGAATGACAAAGCCTGTTGCTTATTTTCTGTTGGCTAAGCTGATGCTGAATGCTGAAGTATATATGGATTCCGACTGGACAGATGGTGTCTTTCCGGATGGCAGAAAAATCTTCTTTACTGTAAACGGAGAAAATCTCAATGCTTGGAAAGCTGCACAATATTACTGTACACAGATTTCTCAGATGGGTTATCAGTTAGAAAAAGATTATTCTTCAAATTTTGCCATATTCAATGAGTCTTCTCAGGAAAATACTTTTTGTAATACCGATGAGCAAGACTTTATACACCAACCAGATGCAATATTTGTTCCGCTCCCGTCACTATAATCATGCAAAGGCCTATGGATTAGGAGGTGAAAATGGTTCAAGTGCAACGCTTGAGGTTTTGCAGACTTTTGGGTATGGCACAGAGAAAGTTGATCCTCGTTTCGATTACTGCTATTTCGCCGATGAGGTGTACGATTTACAGGGAAATCCTATTCTGCTCGACGATGGCACTCCGCTGGTATATTACCCAGAGGCAATAGCCCTCGATGTTTCCAATTCGGTATATGAACAAACAGCTGGAGCACGTATGAAGAAATATGAAGTGGATAATACAGCATTAAAAGATGGAAAGTTGATGGATAATGATATTGTCTTGTTCCGTTATGCTGACGTGTTGCTGATGATGAGTGAGGCCAAAGTGAGAAATGGCGAAGATGGAACAGGAGAATTGAATGAAGTCCGTGCCAGAGTAGGAGCTTCGTATCGTGAAGCAACTCTTGAAAACTTGCTGGATGAAAGGCAGATGGAGCTGGCGTGGGAAGGCTGGAGGCGTCAGGACTTGATCCGTTTCCGTCAATTCACTCGTCCGTATAGCTTCCGTCCACAGCTTCCCGGTGAAGAAAACGGTTATACAACTGTTTTCCCGATACCTGAAAAGGTAATAGTGATGAATGGGGTACTGAAACAAAATCCGGGGTATTGACAAATTATTTTATTGGATATTCCTTTTTGGGATTTTTGTTATTCTTTACATTGATTATAAGTTGTTTACGTGGACTTGGACCTGCCTTTGAAAAAGTATATGTTCTTTTCCCGAAAATATCTCGATATTTTCGGGAAAAGATGCTGAAGAATTTATATTTTTTTTGAGGGAATGTTATTAAGACTATGCTGTTGTTTTTCTTTTGTAATAAAAAATCTTCGTGGATCAGTGTTTTTTCGTTTTCGCATGTCGTCCGGATGAAATAACTTCTTGAGCTGATTCCGCCCGATTCTGATAGAATGTTTTTTCGGGGAAAAAACTGGCAGGAGAGCCCCGAAATCCCCCTCTAAGAGGTAAGTGCGAAATAGTAAAAATTGCTTTCTACATATTACAAAATGAAGACATTTTGTTCGTTTTTGTCACTTGTACTCAATTATATAAAGAATTTTTTCCGTAATAACCCGCTTGAAATTGTTTATTTCCATTCTTTTTTATTTAATTTTGCAGTCAAATTTATAAAACCATTTTTTATAACCCAATATGGCTAATTTAATAAAATTGCGTAAAGGTCTTGACATTAACCTGAAAGGCAAGGCGGCTGCTGAGGTAGTAGCTGTAAAAGAGCCGGGATTCTATGCATTAGTACCCGATGATTTTACAGGTGTAACTCCTAAAGTGGTAGTGAAAGAACAGGAATATGTTATGGCCGGAGGACCCTTGTTTATCGACAAGAATCATCCTGAAGTGAAATTTGTTTCGCCTGTAAGTGGCGTAGTAACTAGTGTGGAGCGTGGAGCTCGCCGTAAAGTAATGAGTATTACGGTAGAAGCTGCAGCAGAACAGGACTATGAAGAATTTGGCAAGAAAGATGTTGCCAAGATGGATGCTGCTGCTGTAAAGGAATTGCTGCTGGCAAGTGGTATGTTTGCCTTCATCAAGCAGCGTCCTTACGATGTTATAGCAGATCCGACAATTGCTCCGAAAGCAATCTTTGTGTCTTCATTCGACAGCAATCCGCTTGCTCCGGAGTTTGAATTTGCCTTGAAAGGTGAAGAAGCAAATTTCCAGGCAGGACTTGATGCACTGGCAAAAATTGCCAAGACTTATTTAAGTATTAGTGTAAATCAGAAAGCTGCTGCACTGACACAGGCTAAGAATGTTACTGTAACTGTATTCGACGGACCTCATCCGGCAGGAAACGTTGGTGTACAGATTAACCACATTTCTCCTATTAATAAAGGTGAAACTGTTTGGACAATCGATGCACAGGCTGTGATCTTTATTGGTCGTTTGCTGAATACCGGACGTGTGGATCTGACTCGCATGGTAGCAGTGACAGGTTCTGAAGTAAAGAAACCTGCTTATTGCAAGTTGAAAGTAGGTGCATGCCTGACAAATGTGTTTGCAGGTAATGTAAACAAGGAAAAAGAATTACGCTATATCAGCGGTAATGTGTTGACTGGTAAGCAAATTACAGCTAACGGCTTCTTGGGAGCATTCCACAGTCAGGTGACTGTGATTCCTGAAGGTAGTGATGTTCATGAAATGCTGGGATGGATTATGCCTCGTTTCAATCAGTTCAGTACTAGCCGTTCATATTTTAGCTGGCTGATGGGCAAGAAAGAATATACACTGGATGCTCGTGTAAAAGGTGGTGAACGCCACATGGTTATGTCGAACGAGTATGACAAGGTGTTGCCGATGGATATCATGCCTGAATATTTGATCAAAGCAATAATCGCCGGAGATATCGACCGCATGGAACAGTTAGGTATCTATGAAGTTGCTCCTGAAGACTTTGCTTTGTGTGAATTCGTTTGCTCTTCTAAGATGGAATTACAGCGTATCGTTCGTGAAGGATTGGATATGCTCCGTCGTGAAATGTGCTAATACTAACCAAAAGAATTAATAGAATAAATGAAAGCGTTAAGAAATTATCTAGATAAGATAAAGCCTAACTTTGAAGAGGGAGGCAAATATCATGCTTTTCGTTCTGTATTCGATGGTTTCGAAACATTCTTGTTTGTTCCGAATACTACTTCGAAGACAGGTACGCACATCCACGATGCGATTGATAGCAAACGTATCATGTCACTCGTGGTTATTGCATTAATACCGGCTTTGTTGTTCGGTATGTATAATGTGGGCTATCAGCATTATCTGCATGCAGGCATCAGCGGTAGTTTTATCGAAATGTTTGGCTACGGTTTTCTGGCTGTATTGCCTAAAATCATTGTTTCTTATGTTGTAGGTTTGGGAATCGAATTCGTTGTTGCACAATGGAAGAAAGAAGAAATTCAGGAAGGTTTCCTGGTTTCTGGTATGTTGATTCCGATGATTGTGCCTGTTGACTGTCCGTTATGGATGCTTGCTGTAGCAACTGCTTTCTCTGTAATCTTTGCAAAGGAAGTGTTCGGTGGTACAGGTATGAACATCTTCAACCCTGCATTGATTACTCGTGCATTCTTGTTCTTTGCTTATCCTACTAAGATGTCTGGTGATGCTGTTTGGGTATCAGGTGACAGCATCTTCGGATTGGGTAAGACTGTTGACGGTTTGACTGCTGCAACTCCGCTGGGTGTTGCCAAGGTTGCTGAATGTCCTGAATTCTCTTGGGATATGGTTACTGGTCTGATTCCGGGTTCTATCGGTGAAACCAGTGTAATTGCTATTGCAATTGGTGCTGTTATCCTTTTATGGACTGGTGTAGCAAGCTGGAAGACAATGTTGTCTGTATTTGTAGGTGGAGCTGTCATGGGATGGATTTTCAATACAATTGGTCCTGATACAGGTGTAGCTCAAATGCCTTGGTACGAACACTTGTGCTTGGGTGGTTTCTGCTTTGGTGCTGTATTTATGGCAACTGATCCGGTAACTTCTTCACGTACAGAAAACGGTAAGTTTGTATATGGCTTCCTGATTGGTGCTATGGCAATCATTATTCGTGTGTTGAATCCGGGTTATCCAGAAGGTATGATGTTGGCTATCTTGCTGATGAATATCTTTGCACCGCTGATCGACTACGTTGTAGTTCAGAATAATATCTCTCGTCGTGCTAAACGTGCTATGTCTAACAAATAAAAACCGAATATACAATGAATACTAATAGTAACTCTTATACTATCATTTATGCTTCGGTAATGGTTGTTATCGTAGCATTCTTATTGGCTTTCGTGAACTCTTCTTTGCGTGATATTCAGGGAAAGAATGTAGAACTTGATACTAAGAAACAGATTCTTTCTTCATTGGGTATTAAAGAAGTTCAGGATGCAGAAGCTGAATTTGCAAAAGTTGTGAAGTCTGATATGGTTGTAGCCGAAGACGGAACATTGACTCCGTATGAAGGTACTTTTGTTACCGGATATGAAAAAGAATACAAGGAAAACGGTCGCGCTCACTTGTTTGTTTGCGAAATAGACGGTCAGACTAAATATGTTATTCCTGTTTACGGTGCTGGTCTTTGGGGCGCTATCTGGGGCTATGTTGCACTGAATGAAGACAAGAATACTGTTTATGGAACTTATTTCTCTCATGCATCAGAAACTCCGGGTTTGGGAGCTGAAATTGCTACCGACCATTTCCAGAATGAGTTCAAAGACAAGAACGTACTGGAAGAAGGTGCTATTGCATTGGGTGTTGTAAAGAATGGTAAGATTGAAAAACCTGAATATCAAGTTGACGGTATTTCAGGAGGTACAATTACTTCTCTTGCCGTAGATAAGATGCTGAAAGATTGTATGGGACAATATACCAAGTTTTTAACTACTAAAGAATAATTAAGGAGGAGATAATAATATGGGAAGTTTATTTTCAGCTAAAAACAAAGAAGTATTTTCTACTCCGTTGGGTTTGAATAACCCGGTGACCGTTCAGGTTTTGGGTATTTGTTCTGCATTGGCGGTTACATCTAAGTTGGAGCCTGCTATTGTAATGGGACTTTCTGTTACCATTATTACAGCTTTCTCTAATGTTGTAATTTCTTTGATCCGTAAAACAATTCCTAACCGTATCCGTATTATCGTACAGTTGGTTGTTGTTGCTGCTTTGGTTACTATCGTAAGTGAGTTGCTGAAAGCATTTGCTTATGATGTAAGCGTACAGTTGTCTGTATATGTTGGTCTGATCATCACTAACTGTATTCTGATGGGACGTCTGGAAGCATTTGCTATGGCAAACGGTCCATGGGAATCTTGTTTGGATGGTATTGGTAACGGTTTGGGATATGCAAAGATTTTGGTAATGGTTGCATTCATCCGTGAACTGTTGGGTTCTGGTACATTACTTGGTTTTAACATTCTGAACTACGATGCAATAAAGAGCGCAGGCTATGTAAACAATGGTTTGATGCTGATGCCTCCTATGGCATTGATTATTGTAGCATGTATTATCTGGTATCAGCGTGCTAAACACAAAGAATTGCAAGAAAAAGAGTAATAATTCATTGAAGAACGGATATTGGAAAATGGTAATCCCGTTTGCCATAGAAGTTCTTAACTAAAACAAGATTATGGAACATTTTATAAGTTTATTAGTCCGCTCTATCTTTGTGGACAATATGATTTTTGCATTCTTCCTGGGTATGTGCTCTTACTTGGCTGTTTCGAAGAATGTAAAGACTGCACTGGGACTGGGTATCGCTGTTACCTTTGTGCTGGTGGTAACATTGCCTGTCAACTATCTGCTCCAGACTAAAGTGTTGGCTGCTGATGGTATTTTGGGTATCGATTTGAGCTTCTTGAGCTTTATCCTCTTTATTGCCGTAATTGCCGCAATTGTACAGTTGGTAGAAATGATCGTTGAGCGTTTCAGCCCTTCATTGTATGCCTCACTGGGTATTTTCTTGCCTTTGATTGCTGTAAACTGTGCGATTATGGGTGCTTCATTGTTCATGCAGCAGCGTATCAACCTTACTCCGTCTGATTCTAAGTTTATCGGTGATATCTGGGATTCAATCTCATATGCACTCGGATCAGGTATTGGTTGGTTGCTTGCTATTGTAGGTCTGGCAGCTATTCGTGAAAAAATGGCATATTCAGATGTTCCTGCTCCTTTGAGAGGATTGGGCATCACATTTATCACTGTAGGCCTGATGGCAATGGCGTTTATGTGTTTCTCTGGTTTGAACATCTAATAAAGAAAGGAATAAACAATGGATATGAATTTTATTTTAGCAAGCATTGGAGTATTCCTTGTGACTATTCTTGTGCTGGTAGTTATCCTGCTGGTAGCTAAGAAATTCTTGGTTGCTTCAGGAAATGTAAAGTTGACTATCAATGGCGAGAACCAATTAGAAGTTGAATCAGGTTCTACATTGTTGAATACATTGGCTGTAAATGGTGTATTCTTGCCTTCTGCTTGTGGTGGTAAGGGTTCTTGCGGACAGTGTAAATGTCAGGTTGTTGAAGGTGGTGGTGAAATATTGCCTTCTGAAGTGAGCCATTTCAGCCGTAAACAACAGAAAGATCACTGGCGTTTGGGTTGTCAGGTGAAAGTGAAAGGTGACTTGTCTATCAAGGTTCCTGAATCTGTAATGGGTGTAAAAGAATACGAATGTACAGTTATCTCTAACAAGAACGTGGCTACCTTTATTAAAGAATTTAAGGTACAGTTGCCTAAGGGAGCTCACATGGACTTCATTCCGGGTTCTTACGCTCAGATTAAGATTCCTAAATATGAAATGGATTATAACAAAGATATCGATAAATCACTTATCGGTGATGAATATCTTCCAGCATGGGAAAAATTCGGTTTGTTTAATCTGAAATGCAAAAATGAAGAAGAAACAATCCGTGCTTATTCTATGGCTAACTACCCGGCAGAAGGTGACGTATTCATGTTGACAGTACGTATCGCTACTCCGCCGTTTAAGCCAGACCGCAGTGGATTTATGGATGTAATGCCAGGTATCGCTTCATCTTATATCTTTACTTTGAAACCAGGTGACAAGGTATTGATGAGTGGTCCTTACGGTGATTTCCATCCTATCTTCGACTCTAAGAAAGAAATGATTTGGGTAGGTGGTGGTGCCGGTATGGCTCCGCTTCGTGCACAGATTATGCATATGACTCGTACATTGCATACTACTGACCGTGAATTGCACTATTTCTACGGTGCTCGTGCATTGAACGAAGTATTCTACCTGGAAGACTTCCAGCAGCTTGAAAAAGACTTCTCTAACTTCCACTTCCATCTGGCACTTGACCGTCCGGATCCTGCTGCTGATGCTGCAGGCGTGAAGTATACAGCTGGATTTGTTCATCAGGTAATGTATGAAACATATCTGAAGAATCATGAAGCTCCTGAAGATATCGAATACTACATGTGTGGTCCTGGTCCGATGTCGAAAGCTGTTGTTAACATGCTTGATAGTCTGGGCGTTGAAAGCTCTTCAATCATGTATGATAACTTCGGTGGATAATCCGCAGAATTTATGACATAATGAAGCAAAAGGCTTTCAGGAAATATCCTGAAAGCCTTTTTTTATGCGGATACGGTTCAAAGGGTAATCAATAGAAAGTGAAATGAAGCTTTATATTACAAAAATGTGAAGAAATTGTTCATTTTGCTATACTTTTCTTGATATACGTCAATAAATGATAGGGGTAGAGCAACTTTCTTTGTAGTTTATTTTTATGTTGTCCAACATATCCTTATCTTTGTGGCGGTAAAAGGAAAAAAAGCTCGAGCTAAGCTAGATTTTAAATTATTTAGGTAACAAAGTTTTTAGGTAAAAGATTTTAAAGGTATGAAAAGATTAGGATTAACATTAGCAGCCGCATTGGTATTTTCAGTTTCTATGTTTGCAGAAGGTGTACAGGACAACAATGCACAGAAATGGAATGGTTCAATCAACAAGTCAAAGCTGACTAAATATTTGAATCTTTCATCTAACCAGCATGAAAAAGTTGCTGACATCTGCGACTACTTTGAACAGGAAATGACTCGTGCAAATTCTTCAAAGACAGAAAACAAAGAAAAAGTTCGTAAGGCTGTTTACGGTAACTTGAAATTGATGAAGCAGACGTTGGACGAAAAACAGTATTCTAACTATGTTCGTCTGATGGCCATGACACTGCGCAACAAAGGCATCGACTTGAACGAAGCAAAATAGAGAGATTGATAAATAAGAAGAGCCCCGGAGAACTTGCATAAGGTTTTTCCGGGGCTTTTTGCATATCAATCAGTTGTCCTGAGAGAGTGATGAGGATATAGCCCGTAAATGTGGATTGTGTGTGATTCATCATGAATGAGAGAATGAAATAAAAAATCGCAAGGACGTTTTAATTAGAACGCTTAGGCATTTGCATTGAAACGCACTTGTGTTTTACTTTAAACGTACTTGCGTTTGGATGGAAACGTACTTGCGTTTTATAGCAGACGCAGGCATGTTTTCCGGAGATAGAACTTATTCTTCGTGATAGTCGTTCAAGCGATTGTCCCATAAATATTTACGCGTTTCGCTGACAACCACTCCCGACAGCAGAACCAATGAAATGAGATTAGGAATAGCCATGAGGGCATTAACCAAGTCGGCAAAGTTCCACACAAGAGCGAGGTTGATGACGGAACCCTCGTAAATCATCAGAATCCACATCAGACGATAGGCAAACATGATTTTCTTTCCACCCAGGTATTCTACTGCTTTCTGTGAGTAATAGGTCCATCCTAAAATGGTGCTGAAGGCAAAAGTGACGATACCAAACGAAAGGATGGGAGTACCGATATAGGGGATTTTGGCAAAAGCCATCTTGGTGAGTGCCGCGTCGCTGGTATAATCAATGTCCGGATAGGCCAGGATACTGCTTACCAGTACGAGACCTGTCAGCGCACATATCACGACCGTATCCCAGAAAGTTCCGGTAGAGGAGACCAGTGCCTGACGTACGGGGTTGCGTGTCTGTGCTGCGGCGGCTACAATCGGTGCGGAACCCAGTCCTGATTCGTTGGAGAATAGTCCGCGGGCAATACCGTAGCGGGCAGCCATCATGACCGTGGTTCCTATGAATCCGCTGCC
>ENA-OQET01001307-OQET01001307.1-human-gut-metagenome-genome-assembly--contig:-NODE-1307-length-11203-cov-2.707114_pt1 | contig 11203 bp, 14 predicted proteins | sample MGYA00242800_ERZ504645 | MGnify/ENA primary metagenome ERZ504645 (study PRJEB26092, sample SAMD00036308) | human gut metagenome | host: Homo sapiens | study: EMG produced TPA metagenomics assembly of... | reverse complement strand
GTCCGGAAGGACCGGAACCGATCACTGCAACTTTATGTCCGTTCTTAACTTCTGCTCCAACAGGTTTGATATCATGTTCCAGAGCATAGTCAGCAACAAATCTCTCCAGCTTACCGATAGAAACAGCCTCGCCCTTCTTACCGCGGATACACTGTCCCTCACACTGGGATTCCTGAGGACATACACGTCCACAGATAGCCGGAAGTGCGGAAGATAAACCGATCACCTTGTAAGCCTCTTCCATGTTGCCTTCTTTGATGTGCTCGATAAATCCCGGAATATTGATGGATACCGGACATCCCTCTACACATTTCGGTTTTTTACAGCCAAGGCATCTCTGTGCCTCTTCCATTGCTTCTTCCTGATTATATCCAAGACATACTTCCTCGAAGTTTGTCGCACGTACCTTCGGATCCTGCTCTCTTACAGGAACTTTTTTTAACATTTTTGCATCTGCCATTAGTTGTCACCTCCGCAATGTCCGCATCCACCGTGGTGGGTATCGCCTTCCTGAAGCTTCAGTAATGCACGGCCCTCCTGGGTCTTATACATCTGGCTTCTCTTCATAGCCTGGTCGAAATCAACGAGATGTCCGTCGAACTCCGGTCCGTCTACGCAGGCAAATTTGATCTCATCACCGACCTGGAGACGACAAGCGCCGCACATACCGGTTCCGTCAACCATGATCGGGTTCATGCTGACAATTGTGTGGATACCAAGCTTCTTGGTAAGAAGACAGACAAATTTCATCATGATCATCGGTCCGATTGCTACACAGACGTCATAATGCTTGCCCTCGTTTGTTACAAGATCCTCAAGAGTCTTTGTTACCATACCGGAACGGCCATAGGAACCGTCATCTGTTGTAACATAAAGATTGGAAACAGCGCCAAGCTCTTTCTCAAGGATAACCATATCCTTAGTCTTGGAACCAAGGATAACATCCGCTGTGATGCCGTGCTCATGAAGCCATTTAACCTGCGGATAAACAGGTGCGGTACCGACACCACCGGCTACGAATACCATTTTTTTCTTCTTAAGTTCTTCGATATCCTCATGGACGAACTCAGACGGACATCCCAGAGGTCCTACGAAATCACGGAATGAATCTCCCGCCTTCAGTGCGGACATCTTAATGGTAGATGCTCCGATCTCCTGGAATACGATGGTAACTGTACCGGCCTCGCGATCGTAATCGCAGATGGTAAGCGGGATCCTTTCTCCCTTTTCGTCAAGTTTCACAATGATAAATTGTCCTGGCAGACAGTGGCTTGCCACACGTGGTGCATGCACAACCATAAGATGGATCTTAGCTGCCAGCGTTTCAGCTTTTAAAACCTTATACATGGTCTTCCTCCTCGCGCAAATTATAAACCTTTATTAATAATACGCTAAAAATCAGCATATGACAAGAGTAGATTTACAATTTCTGTCAAAATTCTTTACCACAGCACAGCGCAACCATGTTAGTCTTATACAACTAATATCATTAAAAGCCACATACAAAACTGGTTATTTCTGTGTTTTTTTCCTTTCGATAAGGGTATACAATCGGTCCAGTGCCTCCCGAATCCCTCCTACTTCATCGATGAGTCCTTCCTTTACCGCTTCCTCACCCTCCAGCATAGTCCCCACATCTTTTACAAGCTGGGAGGTATCCAACATCAGCTCCTCCATCCGTTCTGCCGTGATATGTGAATGTCCGGATACAAAGGCAATGATCCGGTCCTGGATCTTTTCCATATTGCGGTAGGACTGCGCCACGCCGATGAACATTCCGTTCTGGCGTACCGGATGGACCACCATGGTAGCACTTGGCACGATAAAGGAATAATCTGCTGATACCGCCATGGGTACACCTATGGAATGTCCCCCGCCCAGCACCAGAGAAACCGTAGGGATACTCAGAGACGCGATCATCTCCGCAATAGCAAGCCCTGCCTCCACATCTCCTCCTACCGTATTTAAAAGGATCAGAAGCCCCTCGATCTCCTCATCATCCTCAATGAGAGCCAGCTTTGGCAGTACATGCTCATACTTGGTTGTTTTGCTGTGAGACGGCGCGGATTCATGACCTTCGATTTCCCCGATCACCGTCAGAAGCTCCACTTTATGCTTCCGGGAATTTCCATCGAGCACTGCCTGCCCGGTTTCCCGGATCTGTTCGTTCTGGCTCGCTTCCCGGTCCAGTTCCTTCTGTTTTCTCTCTTCGCTCTGTTTTTCCATAAAAAATACCTCCGGAATCTGAAATTCTGGAGGTATTATATGCAAAATATTACTTTCTATTCAGAGATCATTCGTCCCAGTTTGTCCATACGTCAGTAACGTCGTCGTCATCATCAAGAAGATCCAGTGTTCTGTGAAGATCTTTGATAGCCTGATCATCCGTCAGCTCCACATAGGTCTGCGGGATCATGGCGATCTGTGCTTCTACAAGCGGGATTCCGGCTTTCTCAAGAGCCTCACGTACAGCACTGAAATCGTCCGGTGCTGTGATGATCTCAAAGCTGTCCTCTTCCTCGTTGAAGTCCTCAGCACCTGCATCCAGAGCTGTCATCATCAGCTCGTCCGCATCCATCTCGCCGCACTCATCCTCAAGCTCTTCCTTATCGATGATGATCTGGCCCTTCTGGTCGAACATAAAGGATACGCATCCCTGTGTTCCGATGCTTCCGTTACCCTTGGTAAACGCGTTACGTACATTACCTGCAGTACGGTTCTTGTTATCTGTAAGAGTCTCTACGATAATAGCAACACCGTTCGGACCATATCCCTCATATACAGCCTTCTCGTAGCTGTCTGCAGAATCCGCACCTGCTGCCTTCTTGATTCCACGATCGATCGTATCGTTCGGCATGTTGTTCGCTTTTGCTTTTGCGATGACATCACGAAGCTTGCTGTTGTTTGCAGGATCCGGGCCGCCGGCCTTTACTGCCATAACGATCTCACGGCCGATGACTGTGAAGATCTTACCCTTCTTGGCATCATTTTTCTCTTTCTTATGTTTGATGTTGGCAAATTTTGAATGTCCTGACATGGTATCTTCCTCTCCTTGTTACCGTATATTTTCTTTCGTGCCCTGCTCATTTTGGGTACCGTTTTACATAATTGCAACTCGGTTTAATATAGCACTTATGAAAGATTTCGTCAAGAATCAGAAAACAAACCGGTCAAAATTCCTCATGTTCTCCTAAAAAGTCAGTTCCAGACTGATCTCAAGCGCATGATTCACCTTATCAAGCATAGCACTGTCCAGATGACACACCTTATCCTTCAGACGCCGCTTGTCGATGGTGCGGAGCTGTTCCAGAAGGATCACGGAATCCTTTTCGATCCCGTAGGCGGATGCATCGATCTCAATATGTGTCGGCAGTTTTGCCTTATTCATTTTTGATGTAATTGCCGCACAGATCACTGTGGGACTGTGACGGTTGCCCACATCGTTCTGGATGATCAGCACCGGACGGATGCCGCCCTGTTCACTGCCCACTACAGGTCTTAAGTCCGCGTAAAAAATATCCCCTCTTTTTATAACCACACAATTCACACTCCGATTCTGGTCCGGCTTATTTTCAAGCCGTATTCCTTTTTACAGATAAGTATTTCCACAATTTCTTTGTGTATACCATGCGTGGTACTTTTTTACCGGCCTTATGTCTGACCCGGCGTTTTCCGGATCCGGGTATTTACGGATCTACTGGAAAAAGCTCTCCTCTTCTCCGCATTCCTTACCGTCTTTGATATAAACCCGCGGAACACGTTTACTGATCCCGCAGACAAATTCATAGGAAAATCTTCCGGAAAGATCTCCCAGTGTCTCCACACTGATAAATTTCCTCTCCATCTCTTCCCATCAGGGTGACCTCGTCCCCGGCCTTCACCTCCGGGATATCTGTGACATCAACCATAAACTGATCCATGCAGACCCGTCCGAGGATCGGAGCTTTTTTGCCCCGGATCAGGACCCAGCCCTTATTGGAAAGCTGTCTCGGATAGCCATCTGCATAACCTACGGGGATCGTTGCCATTCTGGTAAAGCGTTCTGTAACAAACGTTCCTCCATAGCTTACCGCTGTTCCACGTTCCACATTTTTCCACATAGGATACATGACTTTTCAGCTCCATTGCAGGTGTCAGCTTCACAATATCACGTTCTACCTCCTCTGACGGATAAATACCGTAAATGGTGATGCCGGCACGAACGACATTGAGATTTGCTTCCGGAACACGGATGATACCTGCACTGTTGGAGCAGTGACGTACCGGAATATGAACGCCTCTTTTTTCCAGAAGCTCTGCAAAACGGAGATAACGGTCCAGCTGCACCAGTGCAGGAGAACGGTCGGTCTCATCCGCCCTGGCAAAATGGGTAAACATTCCCTCGATCACCAGATTCGGGATTTTTGAGATTTTTCGATCTTTACCGCATTTTCCGGAATATCCGCATATCCGATCCTTGTCATTCCCGTATCCAGAGCCAGATGAATATGTACATTTTTTCCAATGCGTGCACCTGCTTTTGCATATTCTGCCGCTGTATTAAGATCCGATATGGTGATCCGGATATCATTGGCTGCAAGTTCCTCATAATATTCCTCAAATACAAGGCCAAGGATCAGGACAGGCTTGGTGATCCCTGCATGCCGAAGCTCCAGTGCCTCCTCTGCAGTAGCTGTTGCAAATCCCCAGATATAGTCATAGTCCTGGATCAGACGGGCAATAGCTCTGGCTCCATGGCCATAACCATCCGCTTTGATCACAGCGATGATCTTTGTTCCTTCTTTGACATTTTTATGCATTTCCTCAAAATTGTGGGCAATGGCGTCCAGTGATACCAGTGCTTTTACTCTCTCGTATTTTTTCATAATTCCGACTCCTCTTCACCTATAGCTAATGCCCTGGGCAGATATTCTATGATATCTCCTGCCAGCATACTGCGCTTTCCTTTTTCAGCGGCTGCAAGATCACCGCAAAGTCCGTGAAGATAAACACCTAACGCGGCCTTTAAAACCATTGAAGGCTGTTCCTCCGTTTTCAGATACATACATAACACTGCTGCCAGAATCCCGGAAAGCACATCTCCGCTTCTGCAGTTGCCATTTCCGGAATTACCGGAAAGATTCAGATACATCTGGCCCTTTTTCATCTGCGATCAACGTACATGCATCCTTCAATACGCACACAGAGCCTGTTTCCGCAGCACATTTCAGCGCAGTATCTGCGATCTCATGCTGGATCTCCTGGATCGTTCTGCCACTGAGCCGGCTCATTTCTCCGATATGCGGTGTCAGGACTACATGCTCTCCCAGATACTGATACCACTGTGGATGTGCAGCCAGAAGGTTCAGGCCGTCCGCATCCAGGATCAGCGGCTTTTTCTCCCGGGCAGCCGCCGTGAGAAACCACTGTTCTCTCTCACGGCTGGCCACTGATGTTCCAAGTCCCGGTCCGATCACGATCACATCACACCAGGATAGAAGCTGTTCATTGGATTCCTGATCAAAGCGGCTGCAGACCATAGCCTCCGGAAGGAGTATCTGCAGTGGGATCCTGTTGGCTTCCACAGTCTGGATCTTCACCATTCCCGCACCGGCACGAAGTGCTGCACTGGCGCTTAAATAAGCGGCTCCGCACATTCCCTCACTTCCGGTCACAAAGAGCACTTTTCCGAAGGTACCCTTGTTTCCGCCGGGATCACGTTCCGGAAACAGCTTCAGATCTTTATTTTCCAGACAGGCGGCAGATGCAGTCACAGCTTCCTGCTCATAGATCCCGATATCGGCGGTAACGATCCTTCCTGCATACAGTCTTCCCGGATAAAAGCAAAGACCTCTTTTCCGGTAGGCAAATGTGACAGTCAGATCGGCGCTGAAGGCAATTCCCATTTCCAGGCCAGTATCTCCGTTCACTCCTGACGGGATGTCAACTGCGATCTTTTTTGGCCCTCGCACTGTTCATCTCATGGATGATATCAGCATAATGCCCCTCGATCGGACGCGTCAGGCCTACCCCAAACACGGCATCTACTATAGTAGTATATTCACTCCACTGCGGGTTATTCACCTCCGGGACACGATAACCGGAAGCGATCTTATACTGAAGAGCTGTCTCTCTGGTCATTTTATCTTTGTTTCCGACCATATAAAACTCTACCCGGATCCCCTTCAGATGGAACAATCTGGCAACTGCGATACCGTCACCACCATTGTTTCCGCTTCCGCAGACTACCAGGATCCTTTCGTCCTTCTGGAGATACTTTTCTGTTTCCTCTACCACCTTCAGTGCCGCCCGCTCCATCAGAACCTCGGAGGGAACTCCGATCTCACGGATCGTTGTGGAGTCCAGATCCTTCATTTCTTTGCAGGTAACAAGCTTCTTCATTCTGTCTTCTGCCTCCCCTCTGTCATAGAGAAAGCTGCCGTTTCCGGCAGCTTAACAATTCTTACTTATCCACATGTTCCTGCCTGTATTTGCTGAGATTATAAGACAGTGTCATCAGACTCTCGGAAAGATGAACGTTCTCTACGATCACATCATCCGGTGTCTCAAGATCGAGATGTGCAAAATTCCAGATTGCCTTGATCCCGTTCTCTACCAGGATATCTGCCATTTCCTTGGCTTTATTCTTAGGAAGTGTCAGGATCGCGATCTCCACGTTATTCTCTCTCAGGAAAAACGGAAGCTCACTGAGCATCTGGATCTCAAGTCCACGGACTGCGATGCCCTCAAGCACAGGATTTACGTCAAAGATACCAACCAGCCTGAACCCGCGCTTCTCAAAATCCACATAATTGGCAAGTGCCTGTCCCAGATTACCGGCACCCAGGATGATCATCGGATGAACGGTATCCAGTCCCAGGATCTTACCGATCTCTGTATAAAGATAGTGTACATTATAGCCATACCCCTGCTGCCCAAAACCGCCAAAATTATTAAGATCCTGACGGATCTGAGAAGCTGTGGTATGCATCTTCTTACTTAATTCATTGGAAGAAATACGTTCTACATTATCTTCCATCAGCTCTCCTAAGTAGCGGTAATAGCGTGGCAGACGCTTAATCACCGCTTTCGAGATTTGTTTTGTCTCCACGATAGTTTTCCTCCTTACCTTACACTAGGTTAATTATAACGAATTGACATTTTCCTGTCAATTAAAGTTGTCTATTCTGTACAAATTTCTTTATATTTTTTCTAATAATTGATTTTTTCTTTGAAATCCCGGCAGTTTCCGTTATAATAGGTGGAGGATTTTTCCCTGTTCAGACATAAACAGGGGTGATTCTTTATACAGGAGGACAGTTTTTATGATTTTATCATGTCAGAATATATGCAAGGCCTTTGGCGAAAAAGTAATTTTAAATGATGCATCCTTTCACATTGAAGACCGTGAAAAGGCTGCTCTGATCGGATGCAACGGTGCAGGAAAGACCACACTGCTGCGGATCATCATGCAGGAGCTTTCTGCTGATTCCGGTACCGTGGTGCTTGCCCGGGATAAAAATATCGGCTATCTTGCCCAGTACCAGGATATCCACGGACATCATACCATCTACGAGGAGCTTCTTACCACCAAGCAGCATATCATCGATATGGAACGCCGTATCCGCAATATGGAACAGGAAATGAACACCGTGACCGGTGATGATCTGAACCGTCTGATGGAAACCTATACCCGTCTGACTCATCAGTTTGAACTGGAAAACGGATACGCTTACAAAAGTGAGCTGACCGGTGTCTTAAAGGGTCTCGGCTTCACGGAGGAAGATTATGACAAGCAGATCGAAACTCTTTCCGGCGGTCAGAAAACCCGTGTGCGCTGGGCAAGATGCTTCTTTCCAAGCCGGATATCCTGCTTCTGGATGAGCCTACCAACCACCTGGATATGGAAAGCATCTCCTGGCTGGAAACTTATCTTCTGAATTATCCGGGAGCTGATTTTTATCGTCTCCCATGACCGTTATTTTCTGGATAAGGTGGTCACCAAGGTCATTGAGATCGAAGCCGGACAGACCCGCGTATACAGCGGCAACTACTCTGCCTATGCTCTCAAGAAGGCTCAGCTTCGTGACGCACAGTACAGGCATACTTAAATCAGCAGCGGGATATCAAGCATCAGGAAGCCGTTATCGCCAAGCTGAAATCCTTTAACCGTGAAAAATCCATCAAGCGTGCGGAAAGCCGTGAAAAAATGCTGGACCGTGTACAGAGGATCGAAAAGCCTCTTGAGCTCCAGGACCGGATGCGTATCTCGCTGGAACCACGGGTGTTAAGCGGAAACGATGTGCTCCACGTGGAAGCGCTTTCCAAAGGCCTTTCCGGGACAGACCCTGTTCTCCGATATCTCCTTTGATATCAAACGCGGCGAGCGTGTGGCACTGATCGGAAACAACGGAACCGGAAAGACCACCATGCTAAAGATCATCAACGGTCTTATTGAGGCAGATGCCGGCAAATTTTCCCTTGGTTCCAAGGTGCAGATCGGTTATTACGATCAGGAACATCATGTTCTGCATATGGACAAGACAATTTTTCAGGAGATCTCCGATACTTATCCGACTCTCACAGAGACCGAGATCCGAAATATGCTTGCCGCATTTCTCTTTACCGGAGATGATGTTTTCAAGGAGATCTCCGCACTTTCCGGTGGAGAAAGAGGCCGTGTTTCCCTTGCAAAGCTGATGCTTTCCGAAGCCAACTTCCTGATCCTTGACGAGCCTACCAACCATCTGGATATTGCCTCCAAGGAGATCCTGGAGGAAGCACTGGTCAGCTACACCGGTACAGTCCTTTATGTATCCCATGACCGTTACTTTATCAATCAGACTGCGACCAGGATCATGGAGCTGACAAACCAGGCAGTGGTAAATTACATCGGTGATTATGATTACTATCTGGAAAAGAAGGAGGAGCTGACCAGTACCTATGCACCGGGAAGCACTTCTCCGGAGGCACCTACCGAAGAAAAATCGATTTCCGAGAACAAGCTTTCCTGGCAGCAGATGAAGGAAGAACAGGCAAAGAAACGAAAACGGGAAGCCGAGCTGAAAAAAGTCGAAGCCCGTATCGAAGAGCTGGAAACAAGAGACAGCGAGATCGACGAAACCATGGTCCTTCCGGATGTCTGCACCAATGTAGCGGAATGTACAAAGCTGAGCCGCGAAAAAGCAGCCATCGCTGAAGAACTGGAAGAGCTTTATGAAAAATTGGGAAGAGCTGGCCTGACGGTCAGCTCTTTTTTATCCCCTTATGATTTTTATGGAAGCAGCATACCGAGATGCTGTTCAAAGCATACACCATCGTTACGGTCTGTTCCTTCCTCCACCGCATCCCGGATCGATGCCGAGATAAAATCCACGGCCAGCTCTGCACAGGTTTTCATGGAATATCTTTTTACCAGCCCTGCACTGAGCACGGATGCAAAAAGATCTCCTGTCCCGGAATAGCTTCCTCCGGATTTCTCTGCAAATATCCAGGAACTGTTTCCGTTTTCCAGGACAAGATTCCCCATTTTCAGAGGCTGCCCCTCCTCTCTGTGATCCACTCCGGTGATCACAACAGCAGGCAGTGAAAATTTCCGGGCAAGTCCGCACCCGATCTCCCGGATTTCTTCCATCCGCCGGGCCTCTGATGCCCTTTTTGCAGTTCCTTCCAGATCTCCTCCAATTTTTTCTTTTCCGTGAAGAAGGAGGAGAGCTTCCGTAAGGTTCGGTGTGATCACATAGGAACGGCGTGTCAGTTCGCAGAACCGGCTGCGTAGCTCTTCTGTATAGATCGGATAAACCGCGCCGTCATCTCCCATCACCGGATCTGTAAGAATCAGAGTATCCTCCCCTGCAAACGCATCCATAAATTTCAGGATCCTGTCTGCCTGCTTATCATCAGAAAGAAATCCTGTATAGATCCCATCCGGAGAAAATCCTCGTTTTTTTTCCACTGCTCCATATATGGTTCCATATGCTCTGTGAAATCCTCACAGAAATAACTTTCATAACCGGTCTGGTTGCTTAAAACAGCGGTGGGAAGTGGACACGCCTGGACTCCCATCACCGAGATCACCGGGATCGCTGCTGTCAGTGAACATTTCCCCAGCCCGGAAAGATCATTGATCACTGCTATTTTTTTCATGGTAATTCTCCAGTCTTGAGCTTTTTTTTCTGTAATATTATAGAATGAACTGTCAGGTTTACGCAATCATTTTTGGAAGGAAATCATCATACTTATGTTAAATATATCTGCAGAACACAAAAAAGAACACCTTTATCTGGAGGTTTATCACTATTACCGGAAGCTGATCCTGGAAGGCCGTCTCCTTCCCGGAAGCAAAATGCCCTCCCTCCGCAAATGCGCCCAGGAGCTGAAGCTGAGCCGTACCACCATCGAAAATGCCTATCTTCTGCTTGCAGCAGACGGCTATATCATCGCTAGGGCACAAAGCGGCTATTATGTCACCGGCATTGCTTCCAAGCAGCATCTGCTCACCCCCGAAAAACAGGATAAGGATATCACGCCCTGCCTTTATGATTTTGCCTCTTCCGGTGTTGACCGGGAAAGCTTCCGTTTTGATCTGTGGCAGCGTTACATCAAAAGCGCCCTCCGCCAGGGCGACCGTATGCTTTCTTATGGCGAACCCCAGGGCGAAAGCGATTTCCGGGAGGTTCTCGCAGACTATATCCGGGAACGCAGAAATGTGATCTGCTCCCCGGATGACATTGTAGTAGGGGCCGGTCTCCAGCCCCTTCTCCAGATCCTCTGCCCTCTGATCCATGAACGGAAAACCGTTTCGTTACCCACACCGTCCTTCACCACATGCAGCACCATCTTTCAGGATTACGGCTTTGATGTCCATTACCGGGACAAAAGCTGCGATGTGATCTATGTTTCTCCTGCTCACATGACGAAATGGGGCGAGATCATGCCGGTAAAACGACGCCTGGAGCTGATCCGTCATGCGGAGATCAATGACCATCTGATCATTGAGGATGATTTCGAAAACGAATTTGTTTATTTTCAGAAGCCGACGCCTTCACTTTTCGGTCTTGCAGGTGGTGAAAACGTTGTCTATATCGGTTCCTTTTCCAGGTTGCTGCTGCCCTCCATCCGTGTCAGCTTCATGGTACTGCCACGCTCTCTCGGAAAATATACAAAAAAGCAGCCTTTATATCAGACTGCTTCCAAGGCAGAACAGATCGCGCTCTGCCAGTTT
>ENA-OQET01001306-OQET01001306.1-human-gut-metagenome-genome-assembly--contig:-NODE-1306-length-11212-cov-4.072801_pt1 | contig 11212 bp, 12 predicted proteins | sample MGYA00242800_ERZ504645 | MGnify/ENA primary metagenome ERZ504645 (study PRJEB26092, sample SAMD00036308) | human gut metagenome | host: Homo sapiens | study: EMG produced TPA metagenomics assembly of... | reverse complement strand
TCTCTTCACTACACAGTGAAGGCTCTGCTAGGCATATAGCAGTTTGATTTGAAATCAAACATACACTTGGCTTAATGATTGAAAGACCGATTAAGCGGCTTTGTCAATAAAAGTGTGTAAGTTTTTTTAAGAAGTCAGATAAATGATGTTTTTGACCGCCTTTGGAGTGGAGCGTAGCGAAACGAAAACTGAGTTCTTTCATAGGGAAAGAAATTTGGATCAAAAATAATTATTGGCACTATATTCAGATAGGATTTGATGTTGATTGTTCAAAATATCCGGGCGGAGTCTATGATTTACTTTATGCATTGCTGTTCAATGGCGATAAAGCGTTGGTGTATAATTATCTGTCCGAGGACAATCCTATTATTTATTCATACGACAGCACTTTTTGATGCAATATGACAATGTAGGCAATATTAACTTCAGCTTTGAAGTTGACAGAAATAAGATTGAGGACGTTTTCAAAACGGTTGTCGAGTTGTTAAATGCGGCAAAAGACGGTCGGTTTAACTTTGAAGCGAATCTTAATTATGAGATGTTTAATTGGGAACTGGATTTGGATAATCCGGATAATTTGAATTGGAATATGGCTTACTACAACCATATATTAAAAACGCAGCCGATAGATTATTCGGATGAATTTTACGGCAGGTTCAGAGTAACTAAGGAGCAGATAATCGACGCCGCAAAGTATATTTTCAGAAGATGCAATATGACTGTTGCCGTAAAAGGGGACAGAAAGAAAATCAATGCGGAGGCCATTGAAAAAATTTTGGAGTCGCTTGATTAAATGACATAGTAGGTGTAGTGATAATACTTGAGCAGTAAGATGTAAATCTTGCAGTTTTTTATTTTAACTATTGGCTCAATCAACGACTCTGCTGCATACAGATGTATCGATTATTATATTTGTTTGTTCTAGTCCAAATCGGCATAGCATAAATCAAATCCCCTGAAGATCGAAAATTTCGATTTTCAGGGGATTTTTCTATGATTTTAAAGTTACTGTACGATAAATGATATTGCTTTCTGCAAATAAGTGCGTATAATGTCGTAGAGTTATCTCATCAATGAAATAACCATATTCCTATTTTTCGCCTAATTATAGCACAATAATCCTAAATTCGCAATGACTATTTAGCAAATAGACTCATTTTTATTATAAAATTTTTTCATTCTAAAAAGTGATGAGGAAAATAGCGTAATATCAACGTTTTTTTGATGCTTGTCCCGAATATACACAACATTTATTTTTTTCAAATAGCCAAAACAAATGACGTTGGAGGTAATTTTTATGTCAGCAAAGAAGCAAAATGCCGTAATTACTGTAAGACAAATCAAAAGGTGTTTGCCCCCTGCTAATTTAAATCCTGCCGGGCACAGAGACAGCAAAAATCTACGGGTAAAAGTAACTGTCGTAAACGCTCAATCACATGAAAAAACGCTTGAATATTACTGCAAAGACTGGCTTTCGGTAATAAAAACAAGGATAAAAGACTCGACATACATTAAATATTTCAATATTGTTAATAACTACATCTTACCCTTTTTTGGGTGAGATGCATCCGGAAGAAATAAATGACCTTGTTATTATGAAATTCGGAAACACGCTTTTGGAATCGGGATCAAAGAACAATAACCCGCTTTCTCCCAAGACTGTAAAAGATATACTGCTTGTTTTAAATTCTGTGATGAAACACATTAGACTTTTTTATAAGCGTGATCTCCCGCCGGTAAACATAACATACCCGAAGCGTCCCAAAAGAGATATAAGAGTCCTCACCGCCGAGGAGCAGAAAAGGCTGGTTGAATATTTGACAGTTGATATCGACAACTGCAAATTCGGGGTCATACTCGCTATGTATACCGGACTTAGGATCGGCGAAATATGTGCGCTGAAATGGGGTGAAATATCAATAGAAAACGGTTTGATACATATATGTCATACCATGCAGCGACTTCAAAAAGCCGATTCAGACATCGGAAATAAAACAGAGGTTCTGATAAGTTCTCCGAAAAGCGACTCTTCCGACAGATGGATACCAATGACTGATAATGTGCGTGAATTGTGCACAGCAATGAGAATAGGATCGCCGGAGGCATATGTCTTGACCGGGAGCAGCATGCATTTTATGGAACCCAGAAATTTGCAGTATCGGTTCTCAAAGTACACAAGGGATTGCGGAATAAGCGGTGTCACGTTTCACACATTACGTCACACTTTTGCGACACGATGTGTTGAAGTTGGCTTTGAAATAAAATCATTGAGTGAAATTCTCGGCCACTCAGATGTTAAAATAACGCTCAACAGGTATGTTCACTCCTCATCGAAGATGAAAAAAGAGAATATGGACAAACTTTCAACAATCGGCTTCTAAAATCGAATCAAAGCTTTATTTGATGAGATAACTCTACGAAAACTGACAAGTATTGTGTATAAAACGGGTGTTCCCATTCGTTTTTTTATATTTTTTATGAGCTGTTTGACAGCTATGATGCCACTCGGGTGTCATATAGGAGATTTGTGGGGAAAACAGGAAGAGAGGAGACCGGGAATACTGAAAAGCGAGGGGCTTTTCGGTATGTGGTTGCTATGGAAACGGGAAACGCACAGTATTTATCAAATGCGGCAGAGGTCTATGTATCTGAAATTTCGAAAAGAATTTGTCCTGGGCTCATAAGAGCTTCGGGAGAAAGGACATATCGGTTTTTCAAACGAGCCTTCGATTTATCGAAAGATAATATCGTGGGTCTCGTTTTGTTTTTATTGGAGTCTGTATTTAAGATGAAGTCGGCGCGTTGCCGGAATAAATCGCACGCATTTGCCTGTATATGTAGGACGCTTGGATTGGAATCGCGATGCGTACCGCAAGTATACAGCTGTTCTTTTGCAAAGGCAGGTGCGGAATGATGGAATATTCTGTTTTGATGTCGGTATATGCAAAAGAAAAACCGGAGTATTTTGATGAGGCGATTCAAAGTATTTTGGATCAGACCGTCATGACAAATGATTTTGTGATAGTTTGCGACGGTCCGCTGACAGAAGAACTGAATACCGTGATTTGCAAACATCTGTCGAAGTATCCCGAAATAATAAAGCCTGTTCGCCTGTCCGAAAACATAGGAACCGGGGCGGCACTGAATGTCGGTGTCGCGCATTGCCGCAACGAGTTGATAGCCAAAATGGATTCAGATGACATATCCGTGCCGACAAGATGCGAACGGCAGCTAAAGGAATTTGCCAAAGATAAAGAGCTAACGGTACTCGGCGGAAATATTATTGAGTTTACGGATAATACAAATAACCCGATAAGCAGACGGCTGGTTCCGTCTGATAACAACGGGATAAGAAGATATGCCAGACGCAGGCAGCCGTTCAACAATATGACGGTCATGTATAAAAAAAGTGCGGTTCAAAAGGTCGGCGGTTATAAAGCAATGACGCGCGGGGAGGATTAATGATCTGTATATAAGACTCCTACTGAATGATTTTTATTGCCGAAACATTGATGAAAGCCTGGTATATGCACGGATAAAGGACAAGGGATCGGACAGAAGAACCTCATTTGCCACTTATCGCGGATTTATAAAAACCAGGTGGTATGCTTTGAAAACCGGATATTCAAGCATATGGGATTTTGCAGTTGCCTGCGGCGCACAGACAGCAGTGTTTTGGCGCCGAATTTTTTACAGGAGTATATCTATCGAAGAATACTTCACAAGCCGATGGAATCCGATCAAAAAACAACCGGCACCAATGGAAAAAGATTTATCGGTGAAATCGATACAAATTTTTGATACAGATAAAATGGAGGATAGATCGCAGGTATGGGAAAAGGAAAAAGTCCGTTCAACACATTGGATAACGGCGAGATAACATTGTGGAGTGCGCTGCGGCTGTTATTGGGTAAGTTCTATTGGCTGCTGCTCTCAGGAGTGCTTTGTGCGATGACGGTTTGGCTCATTACAACATTCCTTATTGCTCCGACATATGAGTCGAGAGTGAGCTTTTATGTCTATAACAATGCAGATAAGGCTGCTCACGCGAGCACAGTAAACAACAGTGATCTTCAGGCCGCAGAGAGTCTTGCAACGACATATTCCAAGATACTTGAAAGCAACTCGGTGCTCGACGCGGTGCTAAAGGATCTCGGAGACAAATCGGACTTGAGCAGAAAAGATCTCAGTGAGATGATTGATGTTTCAGTCGTTTCCGATACGCAGCTGCTCGAGGTTGTTATCAAATCCAACAGCGCGGAATTTGCCTGCGATGTAGGAAAATCATTTGCAAATGTTGCGCCGACCGAAATAGTCAGAATAACCAAGGCGGGCGGAGTTGAAGTTGTTGACCGACCGGAGGTCGCTTCGGAAAAATCCTCGCCGAGAACCGTCTTTGATACCGCAATAGGTTTTCTCATCGGCGTCGTCGGAATGGCGGTCGCGCTTATACTTAAGATGCTTTCGGATACAACGATATATCTGCCGGAGGATATAGAAAGTATATCCGGCGTAACTGTTTTGGGTCAGATACCCGAGATAGACGTGTCCGGTGATGAACATACTTATTGGAAACTTACGAAAGGAGGGGTGATACGCTGTGAAAATAAGAAAGATAAAGATGATAAATCGGAAAAAAACAACGACTGATACAGTTTCCGTCAACAGGAAAAGGCTCATAAACAACGATAGCCCCTTTGCGATAAAAGAGGCATATGTAAAGCTTCGAACAAGCTTGATGTTCTGCATGAAGGCGGACAAAGAAGGCCCTTGCAAGGTCTTTGCGATAACTAGCGCGAATCCCTCGGAAGGAAAGAGTCTTACGGCTGCAAATATTGCGATAAGCTATGCGATGCTCGGCAAAAAGACGCTGCTCATCGACGCGGATATGCGTAAGCCCACTCAGCGCAGACTTTGGAAAGTTGATATATCAACGGGTCTTTGCGATTTCCTAGCGGGAATGGGCTCGCTGGAGCTTGTAAGGGTAGAAGACCTGCCTTTGTCGATAGTGTGCACGGGCACAATACCGCCCAATCCGTCGGAGCTTTTGGCGTCGGATATAATGAAGCAATTCATTAAGAGATGCGCAAAAAGTTATGACTATGTGATCATTGATACACCGCCGATAAATACCGTTGCTGATGCACAGATAATTTCGACTTTTGTTGACGGCGTGGTGGTTGTTGCAAAGTCGGGTTCGACGACCTCGGATGAGCTGAGCATGGCACTGGAAGCAGTTGATCGTGCAGGTGGAAATCTGTGTGGAGTGGTTGTCAATGATATGAATATGAAATCGCTTAAATATTCCTACAAATATCGATACAGCGACAAGTACGGTTACAAATACGGCTATAAATATAGCTATAAATACGGACATAAGTACGGATATAAATATTCGTATGAAGATAGGTCCAACAACGCCAAGTGAGTGATACTGCAATGGATATTACTTTTGATTATCATTCCCATATACTTCCCGGATGCGATCATGGAAGTGACGGTATAGAAACGTCGCTCGGGCAGATAGAAATGGCTAAAAGCGTGGGAATAAAAACCATATGCACGACCCCCCATTTTTATCCGCACAAGGAGAGTGTGGAATCATTTCTTGCGAGGCGGCAAAGAACCTACGAAGCCTTGAAAGCAAATCTGCCGGATGGCGCGCCGAAGATAATTCTCGGCGCTGAAGTGCTGATCTGTGACGGAATGGATCAGCTCGACGGACTTGATCGCCTGTGTCGGCAGGGGACAAATGAACTGCTGCTCGAGCTGCCGTTCTACAAATGGCCCGATCTGGTATGGGAGACGGTCGAACGCCTCAACGATCGGGATGATATACGGATAGTCATCGCTCATGCCGACAGATACCCGCCGGAAGATATAGAAAGGCTGATAGACGAGGATATTCCGCTGCAGCTGAATGTTGAATGCTTCAAAAATCCTCTGCGGCGAAAGCGGTATATATCCTGGGTCAAAAACGGATATGCGAAGTACCTCGGCAGCGATATTCATATGCTCGGCAGTGGATACCGCGATTGGGAGAAGTGTAAAAAGCTGCTTAAAAAACATATATAAGAGGAGCAAAATGGAGAATCTTACGCAGTCCGCAGATACGCTCAGTGAGCATCAGAAGCTGCTTCTTTCCATGCTGAAAGACTTTGATGCCGTGTGCAGAAAACATAATATTCAGTACATGCTTTTTGCGGGCACTGCATTGGGGGCAGTCAGGCATCGCGGCTTTATTCCGTGGGATGACGATGCGGATGTTATTATGCTGCGCTCGGAATATGAGAGGTTTTTTTGAATGTGCCGCGAAAGATTTTGATACCGGGAAGTACTTTGTTCAGCGGGAGTTCAGCCCACATTGGCCGATGCAGTTTTCAAAGCTGCGGCTCAATAATACGGCGTGCATAGAGAAATATCATCCGAAAGACCCCGAAATTCATCAGGGCATATATATAGACATTTTCCCGTGTGACAACCTAGCGAATAACAAAACAGTCAGAAAGCTTCAGATTTTTGGCTTCGAAAAATAGTAATTGCAAAGGCGCTTTACGCCCGCGGATACGAGACTGACAGCATTGCGAAAAAATGTTTTATGCAATTTTGCCGCCTGCTTCCCCTTGAGCCGTTCAGGCGGTTCTGTGTGCGAAGTAAAGACAGCGGCTCTGATATGGTACATTCGTTTTTTGCGGCAAGCAAAAAATATGAAAAAAGCGTTTTCCCGCGCGAATGGTTTGAAAAAACAGTGCGGGTACCGTTTGCGGATACTCAATTTCCCGTGTCGAGTCACTGCGAAGAACTGCTGACCGAGCTTTACGGCGATTATCTGAGAATACCGACGCCCGAGGAAAGAAAGTGCAAGGAGCACGCCGCAATCATAGACACCGAGCGCTCTTACAAGGAGTATCTTGACGAACAGCAAAAAATGAAAATAGATGTATACACAAGAAGCATCAGATAGCCAAATGAATTGAGGAAAAATATGGAACAGAAAACAAAATCGGTCAATAAAAAGAAGCTGATAGCGGTTCTGGCAGTGTCTCTTGCCGCTGTTGTTGCCATTGTGGTTGTTGCGGTGGTTATGATCAAAAACAGAGAAGCTCCGGATGACACTTCCGTGGCTGCAATATCAACGCCGGTTGGTAACTTCACTCTTCCGTCGGAGATTGTGCAGAAGATAGATATTGAGGAAACCACCGACAATAATGTCTACCGTGTGGGGTTCTACGGAACCGTCGGGAACAGCCGTGTTCTCCTGTTTGAGCTTATCGTCGGCGGGAGCAAAGGGGATTATCTCCTGGGCAGCGCACCGGACAAGCATGGAAAAATGCTTGATGTGCGGCTAAATATCAGCGAGATAAAGGCCGATCCGTCGTGGTCAGATGAGGATGTCGAACAGCTTAATCTCATGCAGTCGTGCGTAAACGATATAATCGACCAGCTCAATAACATGAAAGGCTTTGAGAGAACGCAATGAAAAGCAGCATGAGCAAAAAAATAAAACGAAAAATAGGCGCTTTGATTTATTACACATTTGCCCAAAAGCTTCCTCCGTCGTATAGCGGCGCAAAGCTCGGACAGACGGCATGGCGCAGATTTTGCGGAAAGCTCATGCTTGAAAACTGCGGCGTTGGGGTGAACATAGAGAAAGACGCAGTCTTTTCTCAAAAGGTCACGCTCGGCGATTATTCGGGCATAGGCATCAACGCAAAGATATACGGCGAATGTCATATAGGCAGCTTTGTTATGATGGGTACGGATGTTACTGTCATTACAAGGAATCACAGGTTTGACAGAACGGATGTACCGATGATGAAGCAAGGCTTCGAGGAAGAAAAGCCGGTTTATATCGGAGACGATGTATGGATAGGTGACCGCGTTATAATTTTGCCGGGCGTACATGTCGGAAACGGCTGCGTTATTGCTGCGGGCAGCGTTGTGACGAAGGATGTGGCACCTTATACTGTCGTGGGCGGAGTTCCGGCGCATTTCATAAAAGGGCGCTTCTCCGAAGAGCAACTAAACTTATGAAAAGATAAAGAGGGTAATATAAAGTGAATCAGATTATAAGACAAATAGCGGAGCAGGGATACGGTCAGGTGCTCTATAACATCTTTTTTGCCGCGGGATTTGTGGCGGTGTTCCTGTTTGCATTGATTGCCGGCAAGAAATATAAGATTTCCAAGTGGAAAGCATTGGTATATGTGATATGCGTATATACCATTTCCACACTGTGGATGTTTGTGCAGTGTTGGATCGAAAACGGATTTAAAGGTTGGGGCGGAAACAACATCGTGCGCACGTTTGTGTGGATTCCTTTGGCGGCATGGCCTGTTAGTAAAGTGCTGAAAATCGACTGGGATCGTGGTTGTGATTTTGTTGCTCCATGCGTTCCGTTGGTGCAGGGGGTGGCTCATTGGGGATGCTTGTTTGTGGGTTGCTGTCACGGCTATCCTTGCAGTTGGGGCGTATATAATCCTTTGCTCGAGCAGAATGTATTCCCCAGCCCTGCTTTAGAAGCGCTGGTTGCGTTGGCTGTTTTTGCCGTTGTCTGTATATATGAGAAGAAACAAGACTATAAGCCGAATGGTTTGGCATATCCTCTGATGCTGATGTTATTTGGCTATTCCCGCTTCCTGCTGGAATTCCTGCGTGATAACCGCAAGGTCATGTTTGGAGTTTCTACTCTCGCAATCCATGCACTGTTCATGGCTTTGGTCGGTACAGCAGTGTATGTCACAATAAAAGAAAAAAATCAGAAAAAATCAACCAAAAAAACGGAAAGGAAGAAGAGAAGATGATAAGAGATATTTGCAAGCGCTTTATGTTGTTGTTGCTCTGTGTATTGATGATTTGTACACTGTCGCCAATAACTACGTTTGCGGAAAATGAATTATCCGGCTTATCCGACACCACAATTGGATTGAGTGCAACCAATGCCGATAATTGGAGCGCCAGTGTTACAACCATCAACGGAAGTATTGCCGGAGATGGCTGCAATGCGTCAACGACAACATTGACAATCACCAATAAAAAAACGACGAAAGCGATGCTGTCCTTTGATTATACTGTCGTGATAAGCGATGGTGGTGCGATCTTGGTGAACGATACCATGGTCACAGCAAACGGCAGCTTCAGCAATGAACTTGATGCCGGAGGAATGATTGAAGTTGAAATCAGATCCAGTGCAAGCAATACTGATGACACCAAGATTACCATGACCAATGTGAAGTTGGTGTCTAATGTGACTGCAACTACGACTTTCCTGCCTGCCGAAAACGGCAGTTATACAGTTGACGGCAAAAAGGTTACGGAAAAGTTTTCGAAAACCCAAAGCTCAACGCAGGCATATGCGCTTGTTGCAACTCCTGCAAGCGGGTACAAGTTTTACGGTTGGTACAGCGTAACCGAAGATAAATTATTGTCTACAGATTCACAAACCAGCCTTAATATCGATGCAGACACGACAATTATTGCTAAGTTTATTTCTTCAACGACACCGACGTTTGATGTTGACGGCAAATCTTTTATCGATCTTGAAAAGGCTGTAGATTATGCACACAAGAATGGTAAAAAAATTAGTTACGTTAGTTGAAGACGGCTCAATAAGCGGAAACTATACCATTCCGTCGGGCATTACGCTGCTGATTCCCTTTGATGAGGCCAAGACCTGCTATACCGCGACTCCGACAGCCACTAGATCCACAGCGGCAGCCAAGCCTTTCCGAACGTTGACCATGGCAGAAGGCAGTTCTATTACGCTTGCAAGCGGATCGGCTATCAGTGTCGGCGGACAGTACTATGCGGCCCAGGGCGGTTCTAAGGGCACAATCGTCGGCCCTTACGGCTTCATAAAAATGAAATCCGGCAGTGCCATCACCGTGCAGTCCGGCGCAAACCTGTACGCATGGGGCTTCATCTCCGGCAGCGGGTCTGTCACCGTGCAGTCCGGCGGCTCCGTTTACGAGTGGTATCAAGTTCTGGACTTCCGCGGCGGCACTGCCTCCAGTGCAATGGGTAATAAAGTGTTCCCGTTTAACCAGTATGCGGTTCAAAACGTGGAGGTGCCGCTAACACTTCATGCCGGTGCAAGCGAGACGGTTTATACTGCGGTATATGCCATGAGACAAATCTATACCACATCAATCCCGTTTATTGCCGACGATGGCATGTTCAAGCTTGCTTCCGGAAGCCTTACCAAGGCATATGACGGCAGCACGGACAGAGTTATCTATACGGTCAACGGCGAGGCCGAGGTCAACAGCTTGAACCTGAAACTGGCGGGCACGAGCGTCAACTCCAGCAGCTATGTTTTGCCGCTTACAAATAATATGACCATAAACCTGACCTCCGGCAGCAAACTGACTGTCAATCAGACGGCGGCTCTGCTTCCCGGCGTACAGGCGTCAATTGCAAAGGGCGCCGAATTAGTGGTACCCAGCGGAAAGAGCATCTATATCTATGATGTGGACGAGTGGGGCAGCTATTGCAGCGGTGGCGGAAATGAACATTTTGTTCCAGTGGTCTACGCACCCGGCAGGACAGGCAAGCGCGCACCGCTTGCCGATGCAAAGGTGGATGTCAACGGAAAGCTGACCGCAATCGGCGGCATTTATACCACCGCAAGCGGTGCGGACATCTGCTCCTCCGAGGGAACCGGTCAATATGTCCGGCATGGTGCACCCGGCACGGAAACAACAACATATCAGTATACGCAGAGCGGTTCCGACGTGACAGCCCACAAGATTCCGATCACCCCCGCAAGGCTTCACAACGCCGACGGCAGCTATGCCGACACGAAAGACGAGAGCTCGGGTACTACATTCTATTATTCAAACGGTGTGTGGGGAACTGCCAAGCCCTGCGATCATAAAAATACCGAAATCCGCAACGCGAAGGAAGCAACCTGCACCGAGCCCGGCTACACCGGCGACACCTACTGCAAGGATTGTGGCGAGAAAATAGGCACCGGCACGGCTATTCCCGCCAAGGGACATACGGAGGTTATCGATCCTGCCGTTCCGGCGACCTGCGAAGAACCCGGAAAGACCGAGGGCAAGCACTGCTCGGTCTGCAACGAAGTTATTGTCAAGCAGGAAGTTATTCCCGCCAAGGGACATACGGAGGTTATCGATCCTGCCGTTCCGGCGACCTGCGAAGAACCCGGAAAGACCGAGGGCAAGCACTGCTCGGTCTGCAATAAAGTTCT
>ENA-OQET01001303-OQET01001303.1-human-gut-metagenome-genome-assembly--contig:-NODE-1303-length-11227-cov-2.023243_pt1 | contig 11227 bp, 11 predicted proteins | sample MGYA00242800_ERZ504645 | MGnify/ENA primary metagenome ERZ504645 (study PRJEB26092, sample SAMD00036308) | human gut metagenome | host: Homo sapiens | study: EMG produced TPA metagenomics assembly of... | reverse complement strand
CTTCTGATGCCTTCGACATGGCTTCCAGTGTACGCGAGCGCTCCGTCCAAAGTATGAAGCCGCCTCACGATCTTTGAATCGACCTCACGATTCCGTGATTTCGTCGCACAATCTTGAAGCTCCGTCTGCACAACTCGCGATTTGCGGTCTTTTCGCGACTTGTGCAATACGAAACCACGGGTTGCGTAGTAGGCGGTCACAACTTTGTATTGTCAGTATTGCCCGTATCGTCATCTTTCGCCCAGCTGAAGGCGATTACGGCGATCGCGGCAATATTGAGCACATTGCTGATGATTTCGACATTGGATGCCGAGAGAAGACCGGCAATGGTGATGTGCGAATATTTCAATCCCAACACGAGCCAATCCAGCGCGCAAATGGTGGTAGTGCAGATAATGAACAGCGGCGGGTAGCTGCGCGAAAGTCGCACGAATGCGATGATCATCAGTCCCAAAACGCACCACAGCGCAATCCACAGATGCGTCCCCAATGGCAGCGAGGCCTGCGTTTGCGCGGGAAGTCCGGTTACGATCTCCAATCCGCAGATGAGTGCCGCGACGGTAACGAAATACACGATCCACTGAACTGTCTGCCGAATCATCTTCAACCCCCTTACTTGAGCCACGCCACCTGATATAGCCTGCGTCAGCACTTGCGCTCCATCGCGGCGTAGCTTAAGTTCGTGCTTCGCGAAGCAAAGAATCAAGTGCGATTACAGAAAAAATGGAGTCCGGAGGCTGAGGTGGTTCGGAGCGTTATTATGGGGGTATGGTTCCGAAGAACTGCGACGATGGCGTCAATGTGGGGATTCTTGATAATGACGCATGCGCGTTGGAGATGATGCGGCTTCTGCTGCAACGGTCCGGCAGCTCGATGCATGTTGTTTGGACTGGCATGACGGCGCAACGCACGCTGGAACGGGTGACGTTCGAACAAAGTGCGGACTCGCTGTCAAAAGCCAATGTTCTTGTTATGGATCTTGCGTTGAACGGTATTTCCGGCGTCGATGTGTACCGGCAAATCAGGTGCCGCAATGCATCGTTGGGTATTGTCGGCGTGAACTCGTATCCGCTGGACCAATATCGTCAGCAGCTTGCTTCCGCCGGGGCTCAAGGGTTGTTCTCCAGGCGGGATATCTTCTCACCGGCTTTTGCAAAAGCTATTCGGGAGGTGGCTTCGGGAAAACGCGCCGATTGCCCGGGCGATTTTCTTTCAGCGAGAGAATCTTATGAGCATCTTCGCATCGTTTCCGAAAAAGACGAACGGATTATTTCCAAGCGAGAACTCAACATACTTTCTATGTACACAAAAGGATTAACTACTGAAGAAATCGGAAAATATCTCAATATTTCGTGCGGAACAGCGCTTTCTCATGTTCATCATGCTTCGAAAAAATTAGGTGTGAGCAAGCGGATCGAAGCTATACGCTTTTGCCAGCAACATCATCTTATTCAAGAATAAAATAGGTGAAATTCAGAAAGTGCTGCCATGGTCGACAGTGCACTGAAAATCATCCGCAATCGAAAATATCTCTTAATTCTTATCGCAACTTGTTTGATAATGCATTTCTGTGCACTAGCTGATTTGCTTCTCCAAGCGAATGTCAGCATGAATCTCATAAATATTTTTATGATAATTATTTCGCTGATTCCACTTGGTATTATTGCTTTTCTGCCTCGATGCGGCAGTTGGATAATTCTTGCCATTTGGTGCGTTTCGCTATTCCCCTGCGATTTGTGGAATCCTCTGCCGGAGGAATACATGATGTCATGCATGATGGCGATTGGGGCGCTTGGTTATTGTCATCTTGGGCAAAAGTTTGGCGGTTGCCGCTGTGGTGGCGGGAATGAGCTGGCTATTGCCTGCAATGGATGACAGGAAAACTGTTTCCGCGAATGTTATTTCTTCACAGGAATTGTTGTACATGGTTGCGTTGCTGGTTTTGGCTGCGCTGATCGGCGGTTTTATTCGGCAAAGTCAGGCTCAGGCGGAATTGCATGGCCTGCTTCAGCGGCAGCGTGAGAATCTTGAGATTGCACATGCCCTGCATGATTATATTTCCAACGATATAACCGATGCTTCATTGCTGCTTGGGCAGGCGCAAGAAGGCGATTTCACTCGCATTGCAGACGCGATGCAGTGCTTCGATGATGCTTCGGCGCGTTCGCATGAGCTTATTGCGCGACTTGAACCTACGCAATTTTCCGAAAAGCCGCCGCACGACGCGATATCGTACGCCACAGTTCCAAAACGTTCTTCGGCCGCCGTTTCTGGTGAGATCATGCTTAATGAATTACGGCAGACCGTGAGCGAAAAACAGGCAAATCTGACCGCGCTTGGTCTCGACGGAATAGTGTTGCTGCCAGAGATGATTCCCGGCAGCGATGATGTCGTCACTGAGCATCTTCTTCTAGGATTGGCGAGGGAACTTTTTCGAATATTGCCAAGTATGCCGACGCTCATTTTGCATACGTTCTTACAATTGAAGTTTCGTGTGACGAGTATGCGGTCAGGCTGCGCAATGCCATTGCCGCCAAACCTTCCGCGGTTTTGGATGGCACTGGTCTTTCTCGCTTCCGCAACCAGCTTGTGGAACATGGAGGTGAATTGCTTGCCGGCGTTCAAGAGGAAAATGAGATGTGCTGGTGGGTTATGGAGGCGCATATTCCCCGAAAAGCCAATGTATAAGGCGCTTCCTTTCGGTTTCCGTGAGATTCCCGGTTCCGCCAGCGCGTTCAAGCCGATACCCCAGTCTGAAACAATCTGATTGTGCACCTGACAGTTGTTTTGTATGGCAAAATGCCGTACACTATCAATATGGCTACAACATTTGGCAATAGAACATCGCGCTTGGATATTCGGCTGACTGCGGAACAGCGCGCGTTGATCGAACGCGCCGTTTCGCTAAAGGGCTCCACATTGACGCAGTGGACCGCGCAGCATTTGCTGGAAGCCGCGCAGAGGGAAATCGAAGAGGCTTCGTCGCTGAAGCTCGAAAATGAAGCGTTTGACGCGTTTTTGCGCGCGCTTGATGAGCCTGTTCCCGCCGAAATGGCTGAGCTCATGCAGAGGGAACCTCAATGGGCATGAGTGGTGTTGATGGCACTGGCGCGGCTGCGGCACGTTTTCTTGAACCCCGACGACTGCAACCGGGTGAAGAACTCGGCTCGTTCTCTTGCAGTGTTGAGCTCATCGACGATTGGGCTGCGAAACATGCGTCTTACGCGGCAAAGCAAGGAACCGCGGTTCCGTACGTATGCTTCACCACAGACGGGGATGTCGCAGGCTTTTATGCGATAAGCGCCTATTCGATCGATCGCGAGACCGTGCGGGGAGGGTGGCTTCGGCGAAATGTCCCTGCAAAAATTCCCGCGATTCTATTGGGAATGCTGGGCGTGGATTCCCGCTTTCAGAAGCGGGGCTTGGGCTGGATGTTGCTGCAGGATGCTGTGAAGAGATCTCTTGCGGTGAGCCGGCAAATTGGTTCCCGTGCGCTTGTCGTCGATCCGTATGATGATGCTTCGCGAAGTTTCTACCAGCATTTCGGTTTCCGTGAGATTCCCGGGTCTGGCAGTTTGTTCGTCAGATTAAGATCGTGAGGTCATAGGGGCCGTTTGTCTCGAATGATGGATGTTTTTATTCCAAAAAGACTTGTTCGGGGGTATTTGTGCGCCGTTGGCGAGCGCACGATTTCGGATTATGCAGAAAAAGCAGAATCGTGAGGTCGAAATTTCAAGATCGTGAGGCGGCTTCACACTTTGGGCGGAGCGCTCACGCGCACCGGAAGCCCTATCGAAATCATCAGTAATGTACTCAATATTGCCGCGATCGCCGTAATCGCCTTCAACTGGGCGAAAGACGACAATACTGGCAATACCGACAATACAAAGTCGTGACTTTTCGTTTACACGCAACATGCGATTGAGACTGTCTGCACAACTTGCGATAGGGCTGAAATCTTCGGGATATGCAGACGGAAATTGCGGATTATGCAGACAGGATATTTGATTAGGGGGTATCTGAATCTTGGAAAACCAGCAATCGGGGGTGTTTGATGGAATGAAGCCGTCTGCACATCCGTATTTTCTGGTCGTTTTATTCAGATTTGCAGACACGGAACGCGGGATGTGCAGACGGCAATTAAATATGCCACTTCTGCTACTTGGTTACACCCAAATTAATCAGACTGCCATGGTCGATTCTCGCACAACTAGTTGGCCAGGAATCTCAACATATCGAGTCCAATTTTCTGTATGTCCACGTCCCTCAGCAAGATCGTCGATCTTGTCCTTCAAAAGATCAACAGCCTTCATGCCCACTGAACGGAAATCCTGGCGAATAGTCGTTAATCCCGGATTCCAAATCTTGGAGATAGGATGATCATCGAATCCCACTACGCTGACGTCTTCGGGAACTCTTCGACCAACATCGTTAAGACCGCGGATTATACCCATCGCCAGCTCATCATTGCCCGCAAAGACAGCTGTTACATTAAAGTCCCGCCCCAGCTTTTGACCAATTTGACGACCAGTTTCGGGATTCCAATCAGCCTCAATGGGAGCCGGCGCAGGAACTCCCGCTTCCTCGCATGCTTGTCTCCATCCGTTTAATCGCGTATAGCCGCCGCCACCCCCTGGAATGGCAACATGGTATACGGTTTTATGCCCCAAGCGAAAGCAAATATTTGGTCACCTCATAGCCACTCTCTCGCTCGCACAATGAAATCTGAGCAATTTCCTCTTCCCGATCGCCAGCGATCATCACCACAGGTAATTCTGGCGGAAGATATGCAAAAGCTCATTACCGACCTGATCGAAATTTCAACAGAATCACGCCAGCGGGGTTCTGATCAAGACATGACCGCACGCTGGATCTAAGCTTATTTCTGCTGGAGTCAGCAAGAATACCAATCGTGAGCGAATAGCCTGCTAATCGCGCTTTCTCTTCGATTCCCCTCAATGCAATGCGATTGACCATACAAAGTGGTGTTTGTAGACAAAACAGCAATTGCTTTGGTCTGGTCTTTCACTAAGGCACGTGCGATCGGATTCGGACGATACCCTAACATATCGATGGCCTTAGCGATCTTTTCCCGTTTCTCAGCGCTTACTCGTTCCCTATCATTAAGGTATCGAGATACCGTAGGAACCGATACTTGCGCTAGCGCAGCAACGTCCTTAATCGAAGCAGCTTTCGCCTGCCTACTCCTGGCCATTGTTCACCTCTTCGTATGATTGCGTACTTCTCTCTCGGGAAGTGATATAAAATACAATCCTATTCCCTAAATCACCCGGAACAAACCATCTATTTCTTCAGAAAAACGAAGAACTATCCGGATGCCAACCCCTTACAGTCCACTGCATCCGGATAGTAGTATCAATTACTTCACAGCACCTCCAGTAATGCCGCTAATAATCTTTCGCTGCGTAAACGCAAAGATAATTAGCAATGGAGCACTCATCAAAATGATGTATGCGAAAATAAGGTGCCAGTTATTCAGATAAAGTCCAGCACTTGCCACGTTGTACAAGTTCAACGGCAGCAAATCCATCTTTCCGGACAAAATGAACAATGAGTAGAACACATCATTCCAGATATACAGTGTCACAAGAATCGTTGCAGTAGCTAGTGTCGGCCCAAGCAGTGGGAGAATGATCGTGAAAAAGATACGCATCGGCTTAGCACCATCCACACGAGCCGCTTCTTCCAAGGAGATCGGGATTGTTCGAATGAATCCGGTAACAAAGAAGATTACCGTTGACATGTATATGCCGATGTATACACCGACCATGCCAACCGCAGTTCCTGAAAGACCGATAATCTTCAACAGCATCATGACAGTAACCACAGCCGGAGGAAGAATCAAACCGGAGATACCCAAGGCATACACCACAGCCAGAGTCTTCGTTGTGCGACGTGCAAGAATCCACGATGCCATGGATCCAAACAACAGAGCCAAGAACACAGATGGAACCGTAACCACAATAGATCCGAAGAATGCGGAAATCATTTTACCATCTACTAGCACCGTCTTGAAATTCTCAAGAAGATGCCACTTACTTGGCAAACTCATGTTAGGCACTATGGCTTCAGCCTGCGTCTTACCTGCAGTAACTACTAGCAACCAGAACGGAATTCCCAACAAAACAGCCATAACAATGACCACTAGAATCCCATGAATAATTCCATGAACTTTTGATGGCTTATTCACCATGACCGAATCGTTGGTCTTAGGTGCAGCACCGTACGTTGCAGATGTCATAGGATCTTCGCTTCCCTTCTACGCAGGTACCAGATCAACGGCACTGCAATGATCATGACCATGATGAATAGCACAAGGCTCATCGTTGTGGACTGCGAATATAGTCCTTGGCCAAAGGTTCGCCAAATGAAGAGGTTGATGATTTCAGTGGTACTTCCAGGGCCACCTTGAGTCGTCGCTTGGACGATGTCGAAGCCATTCATAGAGCCCAGCAGAGATGTCGCCACGTTGAAAGTAAAGGCTGGGGCCAAACAGCGGAAACTTAATACGCCAGAATGTTTGACGCCTATTAGCACCATCTATTGCAGCCGCTTCAATCACATCAGAATCGATGGTTTTTAGACCAGCCAAGAAGATGAGCATCGATAGTCCCATCCACTTCCAGCCGTGAATGGCTGCCACAACAACGATTGTCCAAGTTGTAGATCCAAGCCAAGCTATGTCAATATTCTGTCCAGTGATAAACGACAGAATCTGGTTCAATGCGCCATCAGACTTAAGTACTGCTTGCCAAATGTAGCCTACAGCGAGTGCCGACATGATGACCGGAATGAAGAACATCGTACGAGCAAATCTATTGATTCGCGTATCTTCCTCAAGAAAGACAGCCAACAATAGTCCGAAAGTATTTTGGAATATTGCGACCAGCAACGCATAGATTAACGTAATGCGCAAGTCTCGCAACAGGTTGCCTGATTTAAAAAAGCTCTATGAAGTTACTGAAACCTACGAAATTAATTGTTTTAGAATATGCCGACCAATTAGTAAAGGCATAGATTAGATTAAGGATTGTTGGGACAAAAAATGAAGATGAGGAGCATGATATAGGCAGGCAGAAGGTATCGAATCGGATAGTTCTGACGCATTAGCGCTTTCTTGCTCTTGCTTCCTCCTTCTTTTTCTGCGTTTGGCACTACTCGTGCCGCAGATTGTGTTGACATTGTTCCCCTACGCTTATCTTTTTGTTTGGAGGCTGGGCGCCGTTATTACCTGTTTTACGACGCCCAGTCAATCAGATATCTTGTTCCACTATTTATGTTCAGAAGCCCTGAACACCTTGAGCTTTGGCCAGTTGAGCGAACTGATCCTGCGTTGCCTTGGCAACGTCTTCAGGACTCTTCGTACCGTTGATCATGTCGGCCAAGTTGATGTACAGATCCGGATTGGCCACAGCCAAGGACTGCATGGAACCGACAGAATCCTTAATGGAATCAGCGGAGTCGAGCAGTGCCTGAGGAACGTTGTCAGGAGTATCCACACCCTTGATAACGGACACAATACCTTGATCTTTGACGAAAGTGGCGTAATCTTCGGTCATCCAATAGTTAATGAACTGACGAGCTGCGGCTTCTTTCTTGGAGTCACCAGTCTTAAAAGCAACAACAGAATTATTCTGTTCCGGAATCACCGTACCAATATTGCCCTCGGACGAGAGCGGGAAGAATCCGATGGTTTCATCCAGCGCTGCCTTGTCATTACTTGCTAGGGCGGCAATTTGATTAAACAGCGAATTCACGCAGATAATCATGCCGGTCTTACCATCCCACAGAGCCTGAGCTTCATCGGTATCCTTGGCGGAACCAGCGTTTTTGTTGTAGAGGCCTTCATCGAACAGAGACTTGTAGTTGCTGATGGCCGTCTGGATAGTATCATCAGTGAACTTCTCCTTGCCGGAATTCACACGATCCCACAGACCATCTTGAGCAGCTTCAGCCAGCTGAATCTGCACTGAGTACTGGGTTCCCCCACTGGGAGCCACCCATTTCAAACAGTGGAGATTCCACTCCATCGATATCGGCATCCTTGATTTTCTTGGCTGCCTCAACGTATCCATCCCAACCCTTGGGAATATCTGTGATCCCGCCTTCTCAAAGACTTTCTTGTTATAGAACACACCCATCACTGGCGGAGTGGAAACTAATGCCGCATATCGCGTACCATCTACTACGCCACCTGCATCGGCGATGCCGTCAGTGTAATTATCTACCCATGGAGCATTGTCCAGCTTCTGCAGTTTGTCTTGGGCTATGAAGCCCGCAAGCATGGACTGTGTTGGCTGCCAGAAAGCCAAATCTGGAGTATCCCCCGTCGTGGTTTTAGTCTGCACATTCTGCTCATACGGATCCGGAATAGTTTCCAGTTTGACAGTAGCGCCAGTAGCCTTCTCGAAATCACTGACAACCTTGACTGGAATCTTGTTAGAATTCTGCGCCACCCACATAGTGAGTTCAACGCCATCAAGCTTTTGTGTAGCAGTAGGCCAGTAATCCTGTGCTCCCGTGTCCGATTCACTGCTGCTATCAGCAGTAGGATTCGAGCAGCCGGCAAGAGCCATGGAAAGTGCTGCACTCGTTGCAATCACCGCCATCAGACGAGACTTTGTGAACATCTTCATTGATATCACCTTTCTTATTAATTCCTTATATGTTTTTATTTGTCGCGTTTTCTTATTCAACTTCTGCAGTCAACAGTGTGTATAAGTTGTTTCACCGCCTTCCCCTGTAAGTTGAAAAGTTCTAGAAACGTATTCATGTGGAGGAATACGCACCGTTAATACAGCCTGCTCAGAATTCCATTCCGTGCTCCACGGAGTGAATTCATCCGTCACCGGGAAAATGGGCTTTACACAGATATCCTGATATTGATACTGCGGTACATGTAGCTTCGCTATCGATTGCGCTTCATTGACGTTCCTGCCCCATACCGTGATCAGAGACTGCGAATCATCGCGCAATCCCAACGCAATCACCGAATCATTCCACATAGGCATTCCCAATGGCCAGAAAGGCACCGAACTGTTCAAATAAACTGGCTGAAACGAAAACGTCGGTATGCCTGAATACCGTGCCGCAGAATTGCTTTCTGCGACTTATCCATACGATTGATATATCCCGATAGGAAGAAGCGACCCAACAGTGTTGTGTTGATATTGAACGCGGTTTGCTCCGCATTCATTGACGACTGAGGATAAGCCCAGCTTGCGGCCTGTTCTGGCGCCACCATCACCGGAGCGGTTGCCGCAATAGCTGGATACAACCGATAATCCTGTTGATCGGACGTGGACTGCACCTGGAATCGGGACGTTTGTGCATAGTCCTCTCGCATCCCTCCAGAAGAACAATTCTCAAGAATTACATGGGGATATCTTCTATGTATACCATCGATCCAATCTAGATAGGCCCTGTTATGTTCAAGCATGCCGTCACCAACTGAATCGGCCTGGTAATCCGTTCCGCTGCCAGGAGAAACATTGTAATCCATCTTGAAATAACCGATGCCATAATCGTTGACAAGCCTGTCAATCACATCATCCAAATGCTTTCGGGCACTACCATCGCGCAAATCAAGAATATATCGTTCCTGCTCCACAACGCGATGCCCATTACGTTGGAAGAAAGCAGAATCTGGAAGCTTTTGAGCGACCGGCGATTTGACGCCAATAACTTCTGGCTCTAGCCAAAGCCCTGGAATCATACCAGCATCTTTAATGGCATCCATAACTTTCACGATGCCTTTGGAACCAGGAAATCTCGTCTTCGAAGGGAGCCATTCACCAACACTTGGCCACCAGTCTCCAGAATCGTCATACCATCCACAATCTACGACAAAAATTTCACAGCCAACTTCCGCAGCACCGGAAATCAGCGGCAACAGCTTCTCCGTGGTGGGATCTCCGTTGATGGTATTCATGTAATCGTTGAAGATAATGCGCGGCTGCGTCGTCGTACTATCGACTCGACGGCAAGCCCTCCTATATTGCGTAAGATTCGCAATCGCTTCCTGTTGAGTTGAGGCCAGCACAAAAGAAGCAGGAACTGTGGTGAAGCATTCATTCGGATCCAACTTCTTTGTCCACGCGTGGTTTATATTAGTGGGTCCGGATACTGCAAAGTAGCCATCTACTGTATTATTGCCCACTTCCCAGCGCCAAGCTCCGTTATGTTCAACCTGGAAAGCCCACACAGCTCCGGCATCTTTGTTTTCAAGGAACGCCAATGGTGCCATACTGCCGGTAGACCATGCACCAGTCGACACAACGGCATGCTCACCACGGGGATCATGGCCCGTCATCTCCTGTTGGAGCATTGGGAAAAAGTCATCAAGCTTTCGCTCTTGCCAACGTCCTTCACCCAGCCAATCAAAATGACCTTCCGTCAACACCCACTCGTGAGTCCAAGATGCGTTACTATGCACAGATCCCATAGGAAGCACCAAACTGGTCACAGATTCGAGAACAAGCGGGGATACGCCTTCATTAGTGATGCTTACATATGAGCGAATGACTGATGTTCCCTCCACAATTTCATATGTCATCTGCACACACGCGCAAGACTCCTCATCTTTCATATTCACATTCAACCGGTGGAGTTTATCCACCACTGTTTCCTCATATGAAACGAACCGGAGTTCCTTTCCAACAGTAGTGTGAATCAAACGATCGCAAGCAATCCAGTGTCCAGTACCAGCAAACATGATCTCAGCCAGCGGTAACGGACGAGCAAAATCACGACTCACTTCACCCGACCGCACACTTTTCATCACAACGTGATCTGCCGCATCAACCTCAAAGTAAAGCGTGACAGCACCAGTTTTCCAAGAAAAGTCCTGCACCACGACGTACCTCCCATAAATGTAGATCACCTCACTCCTCCCAGCTATGCCACTGGAACTTCAGGCGATCGGATTCGCAATTCGCAGCAGATACGGCCTCTTTACCAACTACGAACTTTTATGTCGATAAGTTCACTATAGCGCGATAACGTTTTCACGTCAACTTATAGCCAGAATTCACAGACACAATTTATATATACACAAAAATGGCTTTATTCCAACGTTTTTTACAATACCTATAGTCTTCATTAGTAGTATCTAAGACAACTCTGATACCGTTTTTTATTATAAAATTGACCCTCAGGAAATCACTCCCCGAGGGCCAATCCATATCATCTCGCATTACGCAAGAGA
>ENA-OQET01001300-OQET01001300.1-human-gut-metagenome-genome-assembly--contig:-NODE-1300-length-11235-cov-3.329942_pt1 | contig 11235 bp, 13 predicted proteins | sample MGYA00242800_ERZ504645 | MGnify/ENA primary metagenome ERZ504645 (study PRJEB26092, sample SAMD00036308) | human gut metagenome | host: Homo sapiens | study: EMG produced TPA metagenomics assembly of... | reverse complement strand
AAAGCGGTACGCGAGCTGGGTTCAGAACGTCGTGAGACAGTTCGGTCCCTATCCGGCGTGGGCGTAGGATATCTGAGAGGAGCTGTCCTTAGTACGAGAGGACCGGGATGGACGGGCCGCTGGTGCACCGGTTAGACTGCCAAGTCTATAGCCGGGTAGCCAAGCCCGGAAGGGATAAACGCTGAAGGCATCTAAGCGTGAAGCCCCCCTCAAGATGAGATATCCCATCCGAAAGGAGTAAACCCCCTTGAAGACGACGAGGTTGATAGGGCAGGGGTGGAAGTGTGGTAACACATGGAGCTGACTGCTACTAATAGGGTGAGGGCTTGACCAAGAAAGCATGGTCAGAATTGATTCGGTTGGTTGTCAACATGTATGTGGTTTTGAAGATAAGATAATATTAGGAGCAGAGAGATCTGCTTCTTTTTTTGTATATTAGAAAGGAATCCCCATGTCCTCAATCACACGAATCAACCGCGACGATATGCTCGAACTCACCCGTCGAATGACAATTGCCCGTACATCCATGACACGCATAGCTGGCAGTTACATGGACGCAGATGGATTTATCGATGGAACCTTCAATACCAACTTCCTAAAACTGAAAAACTCTGAAAAAGAAAAAAACCTTACTATAGCCAAGGCAATTCCGTTCGCGCAAACCAACCAGAATCTCAAACGCTATAAAATTCCTAAAGAAGCATATGCATTAGGTGGAATCCGTCAGCTCCTTTTGGGAATCAAATCCTGTGCTCTCAAAAATGATGCACTTTTGGAATCTTTTTATGACTACATTGCAGAAAATTACCATACAAATCATGATTATGCAGTATATCTCTTCCATAATACTTATGATATCCCTCTCAAAGCAGCCGATCACGAAAGCCTCTGGGAATCCGAAGAAATCTACGAATATATCATCTGTGCAATCTGTCCGGTTTCCGGTGATTATGAACCTGGTAAACCAGAATGTGGTTTCATTTTTCCGGCATTTAATTCCAGAACAGAAGATCCGGACTACATTGATATCTACCAAAGTAATCCGGATTTTCCCCAAAAAGACTTATTAAAAATATTACAAATTCCTGAGTAAGTATATTTATGCCATCATGGGCATGATCACGTGTTATTTCATCCAATGGAAGACAATCAGACAGATGTTTACTATACAGGCAATGGCGATAAAATATATTGGACTTTTGGAATCTCCGAGCCCACGAAATAAAGTAACCGTGCTTCCAATTGTTCTTTTTTTACGAAAAATTAGTCCTGAAGCAGAGCTTTTTCTACGTTTTCAAAGCCGATACGCTCAATTGTTTCTGCAAAACGTTCTCCCTTCAGGCCGTTATCACGGAAAAATAAAATTGCTTTTTCAATAATATTCAGCGCTTCTTCTTTGGATGCGAAGATTTTACTGAGAGATTTTCCGCGAGTAAATTTTTTTCCCCCAGCGTCCACCGATATAAATTTTATATCCATAAATACCATTTGCAATTGTATGGAACGGACATTTTCCGACACAGCGACCACAATGTCGGCACTGCATCTCGTCAATTGTGATTTTTCCATCTACGACTTTGGCAACACCATTTGGACATGCTGCTTCAATTGCGCATTTTTTGCAGCCTTTGCAGAGTTCACTGTTTACTTCAGGAATACGCTGACCGATAATGCCGACATCATTCAGATTGGGTTTTACACAGTTGTTTGGACATCCACCTACTGCAATTTTGAATTTGTGTGGCAGGGCAACATCCTGAAATCCTTCATAAAAACGTCGGTAGATTTCCTCAGAAAGTGCATAAGAGTCAAGCAGCCCATACTGACATGTCGTTCCCTTACAGGAGACAACCGGACGAACTTTTGCACCGGTGCCACCGGTCACTAAGCCTTCTTTGGCGATAAATGCCTGAAACTCTTCAATTTTATCATAGGGGATTCCCTGAATTTCAACAGAAAGCCGTGTGGTGTATAACAGATTTCCATTGCCGAATTTTTCGGCAGCATCGGCCATACAGTGATGTTGTGCGGCGGTTACCTTTCCGTTTACGGTGAGTACCCGTGCAGAAAACAGATCAGTTCCTCGATTGTTGAGGAAGCCCATCCCTTTTACTCTTTTTTCATCTTCTTTACTGATTGTTAATGCTGACATTAGTAAATTCTCCATTCTGTTTATTATTATAACTGTCTATAGATAGTAATTTTTATTTACAATTCATAATATACCACTTGAGTATGTATTTGAAAAATGATATTATTTTATATAAATAATAGATATTTCCTATATATGCAAAATGACTGGAACAGAACAATTCTATAAATACGATTCCATAGAGGAGAGAGGGAAAATGACGATTCGGCATTTGAATATTTTTGTTGCAGTGGCGGATTATGGTTCCATGAGTGCAGCTGCAACACATTTATATTTATCTCAGCCAACGGTAAGCCAGGCGATACGGGAACTGGAAAAACATTATAATGTTTTGCTGTTTGAACGCCTGGGGAAAAAGCTGTATCTTACAGAACGGGGGGAGCTTCTTCTGCCGAGAGCAAGAGAACTGGTCCGCCAGTTTGAGGAAACAGAAGAATTGATATTGAATCAGGGCCAGTCATTAACCCTGAAACTGGGTTCAACGATCACAGTAGGAACCTGTCTGACTCCGCGTTTGATTCCTGAACTTCAGAAAAGTTGTCCTGATGTAAAAGTTTCTTCGTATGTAAGCAACACGAGAGCGATTGAACAGAAATTACTGCGTTCTGAGCTTGATGTAGGAATTGTAGAAGGAGAAATTTATTCTCCTGATCTTCATGTGCTTCCAATCGTAGATGATCGCCTTGTTCTTGCAGTGGGGAAAGAACATCCTTTTTATTTAAAAAAAGTATTGCATGTGCAGGATCTTGAGCAGGAACAGTTTGCAATGCGAGAACAGGGGAGTGGGACACGGCAGTTGTTTGAAGATTATGCGACACGGCATCAGATTTCTTTTCAGACAGTATGGGAGGCAAACAGCCCTGGAACATTACTTAATGCCGTGCTTTATGATGGTGTCCTTTCGGTGATGTCTTTGCGGCTGATGTATCACGAGATCAGAAATGACAGTATTCATGTTTTTCAGAATGAAAATGGCGAGTGGAATCGGAAATTTAAACTTGTGTATCACAAAAATAAATTTCTGACGCCTGCGGTCCATGAACTGGAAAGAATCCTGCATTCCTATCGAAACGTAGAGATACCGGAAAATGCTGGAATATTGAGATAAATACGAAGGGAAGTTTATGAAAAAATATCTTACGATAACAGTAAGGGAGCAGATGCAGGGAATGACTGTTGAAAAAGTCCTTTATGATTATCTGGAACTGACCAAAAAGCAGGTCAGTCGTGCAAAATTCCGCCCGGATGGTATTTGCAAAAATAAAATACAGTGCAGAGTAACAGAGAAAGTTTCTATGGGAGATGAGATTTGTATATGCCTGGAAACAGATGAAATACAGTCTGCACAGCTGGTTTTGGCAAAGATTCAGGGAGAGAGACTGCGTATTTTGTATGAAGATGAAGACATACTGGTAGTAAATAAACCGGCAGGAGTGTTAACGCATCCGGCGGGTATGCACTATAGTGATAGCCTGGCAAATCAGGTTGCTGCATATTTTCAGGAAAGAAATCTTTCAGTCTGTATACGTCCAATCGGCCGACTGGATAAGGAAACATCCGGAATCGTTTTGTTTGCCAAAAATCAGGTTGCAGCACAGAGATTGCAGGAACAGCGTGAAACGGGAGTCTTAGAAAAACAGTATCTTGCTTTGGTGGATGGAAACCTGCCGAAGGATCAGGATGATATTTGGCATACGATAGACTTTCCGATTAAAAAAATTGGGAATCATCCGCTTCGAATGGAAGCAGTAAAAAAGAGCAGCAGTGCAGAAAATGAAAAATACATTGCACATCAGTTAACTGATTATATAAATTGTTTTCAGGCAGTGACACATTATCATGTCCTTTACAGTACGGATAAATGGTCGGCAATAAAGTTAAAACTGGATACAGGACGGACGCACCAGATTCGGGTGCATATGCAGGCAATTGGACATCCACTGCTTGGTGATTCCATATATAATACATCAACAATGAACCGAGAACAGTGTACAATTTATCGTGCAGCATTACATGCCTGGAAAGTAAGACTTCGACAGCCATTCAACGGCAGGAAGATAGAACTGGAGGTACCTGTGCCGGAAGATTTTAAGAAATATGGAGGTTTTTATGTCAGCTCAGGTTCGTGATATGACCAAAGGATCTCCGGCAAAACTGATTCTGCTTTTTGCAGTACCGTTAATGCTGGGGAATATTTTTCAACAGTTGTATACAATGGTGGATACGATTGTTGTTGGCCAGGTTGCCGGTGTACAGGCACTTGCAGCGCTTGGCGCAGTTGAGTGGATCATGTGGATGACACTTGGAGTTTCTACCGGTGTTACGCAGGGATTCTCAATCCTGATCTCGCAGCATTATGGGGCAAAGAAATGGAATGATCTGAAAAGACAGTTGCCCATAGTTATCTGCTTACCGCAGTGACGGCTACACTGCTCCTTCTGATCAGTCAGCTTGCTGCCAGATGGCTCCTTGTTCTGTTTAAATACACCGGATAATATTATTGGAATGTCACTTGATTTATCTCAGAATCGTATTTGCGGGATTCCGATCGTAGCGGCCTATAATACTTTTTGCATCTGTGCTACGGGCACTTGGAAACAGCAGGACACCGTTGATCGCAATGATTATTGCAGCATTTTATCAATGTAGTGCTGGATCTTAATTTTTGTCGCAGGTTTTAACTGGGGTGTGGCAGGAGCTGCACTGGCAACCGTTACCGCACAGGCCTTTTTCTGCGTTTTTACTGTTTCCTTAGTGTTCGTAAAAATTGAAATCGTACATACAGACAGGGACGATTTTGCAAAAGTCCCAGGGTTGAATCGAAAATTATTTGGACTTGGAGCGCCAATTCTGTTTCAGAACGTGATCATTTCTGTGGGTGGGCTGGCTGTTCAGTTTGTTATCAATGGATATGGATTTTTGTTTGTTGCCGGTTTTACTGCGACAAATAAACTTTACGGAGTATTGGAGATGGCAGCAATCTCTTACGGCTATGCAGTGGTCTCCTATGTTGGACAAAATCTGGGAGCTGGAGAGATCACGAGAATCAAAAAAGGAGTTCATGCGAGCTCGTTTCTTGCCTTTCTTACATCTGCGTTTATCAGTATAGTGATGTTTCTTTTTGGAAAGACGCTGCTTTCGATGTTTATTTCCGGAGATCCAGAGCAGACAAGTCAGGTACTGGCAATCGCCTGGCATTATCTTTCTATTATGGCATCCTGCCTGTGTATCCTTTATTTTCTGTATGTATATCGTTCTGCATTACAGGGGCTCGGAAATACCATGATTCCGATGTTGAGCGGAGTGGTAGAATTTTTTGTCAGAGTCGGTGTGGCACTTTTACTACCGAAACTGATTGGTCAGAATGGGATTTTCTATGCAGAGATTGCAGCGTGGACAGGAGCTGCTGTTTTGCTGATGATCAGTTATTATATCAACATTCGCAAATTTGCCTGATGCATGAAAATTTGCTATAATCGCATCAGAAATTTTGATGGGATCGGGAGACAGAAAATATGGAACAGACACAAAAAGACAATATCATTAAGAAGTTGATTGATACACATACAACGGTTTCCACGATGGAGAGCTGCACGTCAGGTATGATTGCATCTACGATCACAGATACAGAAGGAGCATCTGCAATCTTTCCGGGAGGATATGTGACATATCTGAATGAAACGAAAATTTTTCATCGGCGTGGAGGAAGAAATCATCCGAAAGTATGGTGTGTACTCAAAAGAATGTGCCGAAGAGATGGCGAGAACCGTGCAGGAAAAAATGCATACAGACATTGCCATTGGAATAACCGGGACGACCGGAAATATTGATCCGAATAATGCAGACAGTATGCAGGGAGTTGTGTATTTTTGCATTCGCGTAAAAGATAAAGAAAATACTTTTGAGGTGCATGCAGAGGTTGCAGGAATGAATCGGCATGAGATCAAGCAGATGTATACGGATATGGTATTTGAAAAACTTCAGACACTTGTGATCTAGGATAAAAGAGTGTATATTGTAGAAAGAATTATAGTAGAAAATATAATCTGGAGGAAATGATAATGAGTATCAAAGAAGAAATTCATGGATTAACAGATGAGATGCTGACAAATCTCGGAAGACTGGTTGCAATTGATTCACAGCTTGGAACTCCGTCAGAAGGGAAACCGTTTGGGGAAGGTCCGGCCAAGGTACTGGAAGAGGCACTTAAGATTGCCGATGAACTTGGGTTTAAGACTGTAAACCTGGACAATTACTGTGGATATGCTGAAATGGGCGAGGGCGAAGAAATCGTTGGTATTGCCGGACATCTTGATATTGTACCGGTTGGTGGAGACTGGACTTATGATCCATTCAAACTGACCAGAGAAGGTGACCATGTCTATGGACGTGGAACTACAGATGACAAGGGTCCGGTTCTGGAAGCACTTTATGCAATGAAACTGCTTCGTGATTCCGGCGTAAAACTCAATAAGAGAGTTCGTTTGATCATGGGATGCAACGAAGAAACTGGATCAAAATGTATGGAACATTATAACGAAGTTGCAGAAGAAGTATCCTGTGGTTTTCACACCAGATGCGAACTTCCCGTGCATTCATGGTGAAAAGGGAATGGTGATGATGACAGCATATTCTAAGAACACCAGGATTATTTCCATGAATGGTGGCTTTGTTTCTAACGCTGTCTGCGATACCTGTAATACCGTTGTTCCGGCGGAAGCAGGGCTGAAAGAAAAACTGGAAGCAGCTCTTGCTGAAACAAAACTTCAGGAATACAAAATAACAGAAGAAAACGGTGAGATCAGTATTTACGCAAAAGGTGTTCCGGCACATGCCAGCACACCGACTCTTGGTGTTAATGCAGCAGGTGTGACATTTGAATGCCTTGCAAAAGCTGGATTCGAAGATGACTTCGTAAAATTCTATAATGAACATATCGGAACGGCATGCGATGGCTCCGGACTTGGTCTTAAATTTGAAGATGAGTACGGAGAACTGACTCTGTGCAACGGAATTGTTAAGACAGAGGACGGAGTGGTTTCCTGTACGATCGATATCCGTGTACCGGTTACTCTTAAGGGAGACGAAGTACGCAAGATGTGCGAAGACAGACTGGAAGATGAGAATGGACGTATCGAGATCCATATGATCGGTGATTCCCTGTTTTTCCCGAGAGAATCCCCGCTCGTAAACGCTCTGTACAAGGCATATGTAGATGTGACCGGCGATACAGAAAACAAACCAATGGTAATCGGTGGTGGAACTTATGCGAAGTCACTCAAGAACATTATAGCATTCGGACCGGAAATGCCGGGAATTGATTATCGTATCCATGGGGCAGACGAATTTATTCTTGTATCAGGAATGGAAGAAGCTGTGCTTGTATATATGGAAGCAATCAAAAATCTTCTTGCAATTTAATCAAATGAGGATTTGTGATATCTGTTCTGACAATGAAAGACAGTTTTCTGTTTTTGCAATCCTGATCTGGCAGATGAAATGTCTTTAAGCAGGATTTTGTCTGCGTAATCAAATAATATAAATGGGTAAAAAATCTGACAGAAATGGAGAATTAAATTATGGAGTTGTTGCGGATAGAAAGGTCGGTATAATGCACGTTTACAGATATGGAAACATGGGGGCAGATATTGTTCTAATTCAGTTGGCTGGTAATCATGATATATCTGAAATCAAAGATGAAGTAGCAGAAATTCAGCATCTGACCTCTATGGATTTTGAACTTATTGCAGTGAAAGTTGATGATTGGAATAAGGAATTGTCCCCATGGAAGACTCCTGCCGTATTTGGAAATGAAGATTTTGGAGACGGAGCGGTACAGACATTGGAAGAGATTTTGCTATTATGTTCAGATAAAAGTAAAACGTATTATATTGGGGGATATTCTCTTTCAGGGCTGTTTTCATTATGGACTGCCTGTCAGACAGATCTGTTCTCCGGAATTGCGGCAGCATCGCCGTCTGTCTGGTTTCCGGGATTTATAGATTACATGAAAGAGTATAAGATAAAGAGTAAAAATGTATATCTTAGTCTTGGAAATAAAGAAGAAAAAACTCGAAATCCTGTTATGGCAAAAGTAGGAGACTGTATCAGAGAAGGGCATGCATGGATAAAAGCAGAAGGAGTGAACTGTACGCTTGAGTGGAACCAGGGGGGACATTTCAAAGAACCGATGACTAGAACTGCGAGGGCATTTGCCTGGGTGATGCAGCAAAATAGAAACGAAAGCAGAGTAGAGAAGGAGCATCTATGAAAACACGTGAAGAGGTGCTGAAATTTGGTCTATCCTTTAAAAATGTATATGAGGAACGCCCGTTCAAAGATTCAAACTGGCAGTTGGTGCGTGTGAAGGAAAGTAAGAAAGCATTTCTCTGGATCTACGAAAAAGACGGATATATCAATCTGAATGTCAAGGTAAATCCGGAGTGGCGTGACTTCTGGCGATCGGCGTATGATGCCGTGATCGCAGGTTACCACCAGAATAAAGAGCACTGGAATACCATCATTTTGGATGGAACTATACCAGATAAAGATATCAAAAGAATGATCGCGGAAAGCTATGATATCATCACAGACAGCCCGACAAAACGAATATACGAGGCAGTCAAAAAGATTCCAAAAGGTCATGTCGCAACCTATGGAAAGGTTGCAGAGATGGCAGGTAATGCGAAGATGTCAAGAGCAGTGGGAAATGCTCTCCACAAAAATCCGGACCCGGAACATATTCCGTGTTTCCGAGTTGTGAATGCGAAGGGAGAACTTGCAGGGGCATTTGCGTTTGGCGGAGAACAAACGCAGGCAAAACTTCTTGAAGAGGATGGAGTAGAAGTGATTGACGGTAAGGTTGATCTGAAGAAATATGGAATTGAGATGATTTAGAATAAATCCAGTTTTTCTTGCGAAAGAGCAGTTTGTGTGTTATCCTTACCAAAAAATATAAAGGGAATGAGGTTCTCCCTAAGTAATAAAATTACTTAAACCGCTTATGAAAGCTGATGACTTCTGCGAGTAAATGAACGCAGAGAGTGTCAGCTTTTTCTGCGTATATGAGGAGGAAAATTATGTTATTAAGTATTTCGCTGATTCTTATTTTAGGGATGTTTATGGGATGGATATGCCAGAAAATCAAATTGCCGAGTTTACTTGGCATGCTGATCACCGGTATTGTTCTGGGACCATATGTGCTTAATCTGTTGGATGACAGTATTCTTGGAATATCTGCAGAACTTCGTAAAATAGCATTGATCATTATTCTCACAAGAGCAGGTCTTGGACTGGATCTATCTGGGCTTAAAAAGATTGGAAGACCTGCTGTTCTTATGTGTTTTGTGCCTGCGTCTTTTGAACTGATCGGCATGATTTTGCTGGCACCAAAATTAATGGGATTAACCGTATTGGAGGCGGCTATTATGGGGGCAGTACTTGCGGCAGTTTCACCGGCTGTTGTTGTACCCAGAATGGTGAAGCTTATGGATGAAGGCTATGGAGTAAACGAAGGAATTCCACAATTGATTCTTGCAGGTGCATCCGTTGACGATGTGTATGTCATAGTTCTGTTTTCTACCTTTGTTGGGATGATGCAGGGGGAAGGTGCTTCCATACTTAAGTTTGTCAATATTCCCATTTCAATATTCTTGGGAATTGCAATAGGATTATTAATTGGAGTTTTGTTAGCATATTTTTTTAAGAAGATGCATATTCGGGATACGTCAAAGGTTCTTATTATTTTGAGTATTTCGTTTTTACTTGTAGTAATGGAAGATAAATTGTCAACTCCAATTACATTTTCAGCATTGATCGCTATTATGTTTATCGGCATAGGATTACAGAAAAAGAGGGAAACTGTTGCAAAAAGACTTTCTGTAAAATATGGAAAGCTATGGGTTGCGGCAGAAGTCTTTTTGTTTGTGCTTGTAGGAGCAACGGTAAACATCGGATACCTTGGAAAAGTCGGAGTGAAGGCTCTGATTGTTATTATTGGTGCATTGGTATTTAGAATGTTTGGCGTATTTGTATGCCTGTTAGGAACAAGTCTTAAAAGAAAAGAAAGGCTGTTTACGATGCTGGCATATACACCGAAAGCAACTGTCCAGGCTGCAATTGGGGGGATTCCGCTTGCATTAGGTTTTACCTGTGGAGATCTGGTACTTACAGTGGCGGTTCTTGCGATAGTACTTACGGCACCGTTGGGGGCACTTGCCATCGATTTGTCGTATAAGAAGTTATTAAATAGATAGAGACGATTGCAAGTTTAGAAACGTAAGGAAAAAGAGTAGTGACACATTTTATTCAATAAAATTTTGTTTGTGAATGGAGAGAAAAGCAATGTTCAGACCGATTCGAAGAAAGAAAAAATGAAATGGATATTGATGCAGCAAAATGAACTTCTGCAGTGCAGCAGACGAGGGGTGCTTGCAGTAAATGGGGATGATGGATATCCTTATGCAGTCCCTGTCAACTATTTTTATGACAGCGATGCAGGAAAACTATATTTTCATGGAGCACGTGTCGGACACAAAGTAGATGCCTTAAAAGCCAGCGACAAGGTATGTTTTACCGTTTACGGAAATGAAACCATCAAAGAAGAGGTGTGGGCACCGTTTGTACAGAGCACAGTTGTATTTGGCAGATGCCATCTGGTAGAAAAAGGAGCAGAAGCAACAGAAATCCTGAAAAAGCTTGCGGCGAAATACTATCCGAATGAACAACTGATCGATGAAGAAATAGAACGTTCGGGAAAAGCTGTACAGCTTTTTGAGATAGAAATTGAACATATCAGTGGTAAAGAAATTCAGGAAAAGTAAATCAAACCAAATATTAGTTTGTCTGGTATCGAACTCAGGGTACCAATTTTGATACCCTGAGTGGTACCCTGCTCTTTTCGGGCAAAACAAAAGAGCCTGAATGCCATGATTTTAAAGGCTTTCAGACTCCTAATGAGCAGGGGATGAGAGAATCGAACTCCCACCAGAATTCCCGAAAGCCGCATAAAATAAGGGGATTTATATATATAGGTGGGTCATATCGGGTCAGATATTTATAAAATCTGACCCCTGTAATACGAA
>ENA-OQET01001298-OQET01001298.1-human-gut-metagenome-genome-assembly--contig:-NODE-1298-length-11243-cov-2.818100_pt1 | contig 11243 bp, 12 predicted proteins | sample MGYA00242800_ERZ504645 | MGnify/ENA primary metagenome ERZ504645 (study PRJEB26092, sample SAMD00036308) | human gut metagenome | host: Homo sapiens | study: EMG produced TPA metagenomics assembly of... | reverse complement strand
AGTTCAACTTGGTTCCTATCTCAAGCACAATAAATGGTCCCGCATCTTCTTTGATCTAACGATAGATGTTTATGAAGATGAAATGGAAGATACTATTGAACAACCTGTTATAAGAGTAAAACAAGTCAAGAAAAAACCAGTTCGACAACCTGAACCAGAGTATATCTATGAAGAAGAGGAAGAAGAAGTGGAAGAAAAAGAACCTTATACGCAGCCTCAGGTATCCATTCGTCTAGGTATTGGAATCTATGCTTCATTAATGGTATTCCCTATCTTAATTCAGATATTCTCCAATTATTTTGCAAGTTATGATCTACAAACGGTCTTTGCGACACAGGATATGTTCATGCTGTGCATATTTACTGCGCTTGTATGGACCGTACCAGTATTCTATTTATATTACGATCACCCATATGCAAAAAGAATTGTTTTGATATGTGCGATCCTGGAAGTCTTCTGCATTCTATTCTATGCACCTAAATTCATTGGATACTATGTAGACAAAGATCCAGAATATCCATTACGAGTCTTCATCCTGTTTATTTTAGTTGATGCGATTCGTTATGGTGTCTTATTCTACTGTTTAAAACCATTATTACATATCGAATCACCAACTCATATAGATGAAGATGATGAAAATTAAAAGAAGAATCGTCGTGATCTTCTTTTTTTAATTAGTCTAAATTATTAGGTTCCTCATTTACCATGATAGGCAAGGAAATTTCAATAGATGTTCCTTCATTTCTTTCGATTTTAGCGAAATGGATCCATTGTAAATTGAACAATATGTTTAACTATAGCCAAACCAATTCCTGTTCCGGCTACAATTTTAGATCTTTGTTTATCAACACGATAGAATCGCTGGAAGACTTTTTCCTGATCTTCTTTTGATATTCCTATGCCTGTGTCCATCACTTTGATCAATATATTATCAAGCCTTTCTTTTATAATGATAATGATCTTTCCATTTGGCTTGTTGTATTTGATGGCATTGCTGATAAGATTATATAAAATTCCTTGTATATGATCTAAGTTAGCATATACTGTTACATTCTCGCAGGAAGCATCAATATCTAAATTCATTGCCTTTGCCTGCACACTTAAACTATTCAACACATTTTCTAACAAATCTTTTAATTTAATATGAGATTTTTGTACAACGTAATCTTTTGCTTCTAGTTTTGAGATTGTTAATATATCATTGATCAATTTGGTCATATGATCACTTTCTTTTAAGACACAATCTAAACAATGATCGATTTGATCAGGATCTGTAATCGCGTGCTGTCTTAAAAGCTCTGAATATCCTCGTATTGATGTTAAAGGTGTCTTTAATTCATGTGAAGCATTGGTAAAAAATTCTTGTCGAATTTGTTTTTCTCTCTCCAAATTTTCTAAGTTTTTAGCAATTTGATTATTCATTGTCTGTAAAGCATCTGTAATCTCCTGCAGTTCAGAATACGAATAGTTTTGAAACTCAATTTTTTCTTTTCCAAAATCAGCTTTACGAATCACTGCTGATATCTCCTGTAATGGTTTAAGAATCGAATCAGCCATACGTTTTGACATAAGCCATACAAAGAAAAAGGCAATCACAAAAGCGATAAAAAAGGATGGCAATAACATCAACGCCGATTGAGAAACACCTGAAAATGGCATAGCTAATCGAACATAAGTTTGTTCTTGTGCATCGTATTCAGCTACATAAAGATAATTTTGTTCCATCGTTTCAGAATATCGAACACTACTTCCAGTTCCATTTTTACTTGCTTCTTTAATTTCTTCACGTTGAAGATGATTCTCATTGATCGAATCATCAAAATTATCATATAAAACTTCTCCATCGGATGATATCATGGTCAAACGTGTATCTTTATCAAATAACTCTTCTCCAATCTGTTGACTTTCTTCGAAATTCGTTTGAACAATGATAGACAATTCATCATTTAAATTCGAAGTTTGTTGATTTAAAGAAACATAGTACAATACGCCATATAAAATCCCAAAACCAATCACAAAGCTTAAAGATAAAATAATCAAAAAAGAGCGGATGATCTTATTACGCATTTTGCTCACCCGCTACAAATCGATATCCTACCTGACGAACAGACTGGATACAATTATTATAATCAGAACCTAATTTTTTTCTTAAAGAATTGACATGAACATCCAATGTTCGACTCTCTCCAATAAAATCATACCCCCAAACCTGGTTGATCAGCTCTTCTCTTGGAATAGCTCTGCCAGGATTTTTGGCAAGATATTTTAATAGTTCAAACTCTTTAAATGTAAGTTCAACACTCTTGTCATCAATCTTTACGATTCGCTTATCTAAATCGATAAACAATTTATCGATCTGGATGATTTTTTCATCTTTCTTACTACGTCTCAACAATGAGCGGATGCGTGCAGCTAATTCTAAAACGCTAAAAGGTTTTGTCAAATAATCATCTGCACCTAGATCCAATCCCATGATCTTATCTAGTTCTTTATCTTTTGCACTTAAGATCAATACAGGAATATCCTTAAGACGTGGTATAGAACGAATGTACTTTAAGATATCATACCCGTTCATTCCCGGCAACATGACATCCAAGATCGCAAGATCTACCACTTCTTTTGTCAAATAATCATAAGCATCCTGACCGTTATCAAAATCTACAAGATCATATTGATAACTTTGTAATGTCAATTTTAATAACTGACGGATGTTTTCATCATCTTCAACAATCAAAATTTTTGGCATCTATTTGCCTCCTTTTAAAATTTTTCTTCCTCTTCTACAACATACTTGGCCAAGTTTTCTGCATGGTCACTGATACGTTCATAATCTGACACAGAATCCAAGAAAATAATTCCTGCTTCAACTTGACACTTTTTATCGATAAGGCGCTGAATATGACCTTCACGCATCTGATCTTGCATCTTGTCAACTTTCGTTTCATGTTTTTCAACTTTTTCAATTTTAGTGACATCAAGATCAGCGCGTAAATCAAGTGCCCATCTTAAAGTTTTATAACACTGATTGCTAATAATTTCAATATCATCTTTTGCACTTTGTGAAAAAGCATCTTCTTCAAGATCTTTTGCCATATCGGCAATATTACGACAATGATCACCTATTCGTTCTACATCACTGACAGCCAAAAGAGCATGTTTTACCTGCAACTGCTCTTTTTCACTTAATGTTGAAAGATCCATCAATGAAATAAATTCAGAGAGCTGTCGTTCATATTCATTGATCTTTTTTTCTAAATCATATATTTTGTCAATATTTTTCTTTTCTAATAATGCATCTTTTGTATATGCTATACTTTCCAACGCTAACTGGCCCATCTTTTCAATTTCACGATTTACACGAACCAATGCAAATGAAGGAGTTTGTAATAAACGTTCGTCAAGTTTAACCAATACTTCACCTTCATTTTCACTTGCTGCCTCTCCTTCAACACTATCTTTGATGATAACTTTAGATAGGCTAACAAGTTTATTTGCAAATGGGAATAAAATGATTGTAGTACATACATTGAAGCAAGTATGAAAGATAGCCAATTCTGTACTAGTCACATTGCTCATAGCCAAATCTGGTCTTGCGATAAATATAAACCAACAAATAGCTCCAAAAATAATAGCTCCAATACAGTTAAATAACAAATGAATTACAGCAGCTCGTTTTGCGTTTTTGTTTGCACCAACACAAGAAATGATGGCTGTAACACATGTACCAATATTCTGACCCAATGCAATGAAAACTGCAGAACCCCAGTTTACAATACCGTTCATTGCCAATGCCTGCAAGATACCCATTGAAGCAGAAGAACTTTGAATAATACCGGTAACACCTGCACCTACCAATAATCCTAAAATTGGATTATTTCCAATAACTGTAAATGCTTGTGAGAAAATTGGTGAATCTGCATATGGTTCAATTGAACCAGACATTGTACTCAAACCTAGGAATAAGATACCAAAACCAACTAAGATGTTTGCTCCATCTTTAACTTTTCTTTTTTCGGAAAACAGCATCATTCCGACACCGACAACCAATAGAATTGGCGCAAAGAAATCTGGTTTCAACAAACTTCCCCATTCAGACATTGAAACAAGCCATGCAGTCATTGTTGTACCAATATTGGCACCCATGATTACACCCACCGCCTGTGATAAGTTCATGATCTGTGCATTAACAAAGCCAACGACCATAACCGTAGTTGCTGATGAACTCTGAATGATTGCGGTAATCAACGCTCCAACCAAAACACCTAACAATCTATTATTAGTTAATAGACCTAACAGTTTACGTGTCTTAGAACCAGCCGAATTCTGAAGACCCTCCGCCATGATCTGCATACCATAGATGAACATACCTAGTCCACCAAAGAACAACATAATGTCCTGCAATAAATCCATTGTCATATATTTTCTCCTTCTTAGCTTTCCTAACCTTTATTTAATACAGCCTGTGCTTTTTTCATAGACCGATATACTAAATCTCGTTTCTTGTCTAGAACAAGTTCAAAATCTCCAATCAACTCTTCGACATAAGCGTTGAATCCTTTTTTGAATTCGTAAACCCCATAATCATCGGCACTCTTGTCAAAAATGCCACTTGTTCCATAGAAGTTATATCTTGTCATATGCTTATCTAAAGCCTTCTGTATTTGTCTCCATTGGATCGCATATGGGCCCATAAATTTCTTCAGATTTTCATCTGAAGCACTCAATAAATATATTGCTTCATTATTCTTCCAAACAAACATAGCGCCTGCTAAATATAATTCAGATCCATATTGTTTTTTAAGCTCATTTGCTTCCTGAATCTTTTTCGTTGTAAGATCGATACCTTCTTGAGCTACCTTCAACTTTTTTGTAAATTTCTTAGAATTTGGTAGTTCTTCCAATTTTTTTTTCAATCTCTGTTTTTTCATCTATATAATCTTGTCTTTCTTTTGTAAGACTTTCCTTCAATTCTTCTACATTAAGACATGCCATGACCAGTTCAATCGTATCTTTCCCAAACAAATCGTGCATATCTTCAAAATAAGATAATGGATAACTGTCAAAATGTCTTCTCTTTGATGTAGCATCCAACATGTCCTTAAATAAGTAGAAATCCTTCTTTTCTAGTGTCTTTACATGAATTGGATATTTTAAAGATCGATTGATGCTCCAGCGCGTCTGTTGATCCATTTCCTTTAACAGGGTCGGTGCATCTTTGTCTTTTAGATCAAGCACCATTGTCCATCTTGGCTCTGTAGTAATATCAAAGCCTCGACTAATCCTTTATGGCTACACCCAAATCAATAATGTATCAATGATTTTTTGATTATTGAATCCACTTTCAACAAGGTTGGCATCTTTATCTCTTTGAACATATTGCACATATGGATTGAAATGTAGATATATACCATTTTGCTGCTGCAGGTCTTTTTTTAGCTCTGTCACAAAAAAACCGTAAGAGATCTTCGTTGGTATAATCAATCAAGAAACCTCTTAAAGCATGGTAAATATACATCTTTCCAATTGTTGGATAACCTATGATACAACTTGCCGCTAAGATCATGTCTGCTTCTTTGACACCGACAAATTGTAAACTACATCCTTGTTTTTCTTTATATATACCCATTGCACTTGTTTGCCAAAAAGTGCTGTCAGGACATTTTTCTTCAAAAGAATCAATTCATCCTTTGTTAAATGAACAAATTTCATGTTTCTTCCTCTTTCTACTCGCAGAAATATTCTAACACGATTTACATATATAGACAAAAACATTAAGTAAATTTGATGATTGTTAAATTTATTTTACATTAGTTTTTTTTACATATTTGCTAAAAAAGATGCGCAATGACAAATTTTACCAGTTTTCTGGCATAATTGGCTGTCTTTTGACAAAAAATTGAACTAATTCAGCTTTAGTGTCATACTTAGTTTGAACAAATATAAACATTGGAGATGATAGAAATGGATATACAAAAAAATGAATTTTAAGTTTTGAAGGAGGTCTCTATATGTTTAACATTCGTAAAATGGATTCGTGTTCTTCCAATTACGTTTATCTTAATGTATGCATTAGGCGTATTTGGAATTCTAAGTGGTGTGTCATTACGCAATGATGCTTTGATCCAAACATCGCAATTATTCTGCACATATTCAATTATTCCATCTTTTATCGTAACATTGATTTTTTCATTCATTAACATTGAAAACAAAAATACGAAACTGCTCATCTATTCGATCTTATTTATTATCTTAGCTGTCGGTCTTTTCATTTATATCCAGAATAACAACTATGAATCCATGGAAATGATGCAGAATTTCATTTTATTTCCTATTTTATTCATTTGTGTTTTATTGATCGTCTTCTATGAAATTAAATTTCTTAAAGATTGATTTTACCTTTCTTCCATATAAAAAGATAGTCAGTTTGATCAAGTGACTATCTTTTTTTGTGTCTTATTTTTCAATCAATGATTCATTCCAGTGTTCGTTTGGTTCAACACCTAACAACTCACATACAGTTGCAGCAATGTTGCTTAGACCAAGATTGTCTTCATGTTTTAATTTAACATCTGCACCATATACGAAGAATGGAACACGATTCAAAGTATGAGAAGTCTTAGCTTTTAAAGGAGCTCCTTCTTTCTTAGGTTTTTCATACATTTCATCCGCATTACCGTGGTCAGCTGTTACCAATAAGATACCATTTACTTTATCAACGGATTTGATGACACGTGCAAGAGCTAAATCGACAGATTCAACACCAATGATCGTAGCAGGAAGGCTTCCTGTATGTCCAACCATATCTCCGTTTGGATAGTTAGTACGTAAGAAATCGTATTCTCCACTTTCGATTGCAGCACAGAATTGATCTGTAATTTCTGCAGATTTCATCCAAGGACGCTGTTCGAATGGAACAACATCTGATTTGATTTCTACATAAGTTTCTAAATTCTCATCAAATTTCTCGCTTCGGTTACCATTCCAGAAATATGTAACATGACCAAATTTCTGTGTTTCGCTGATTGCATATTCACGAATTCCGTGCTTGCAAAGTTCTTCAGTCAATGTGTATTTGATCTTTGGTGGTTCTGTCAAATATTTATGAGGGATGTTAAGGTCTGCATCATACTGTAACATACCAGCATACAATACTTTTGGATTCTTAACACGATCAAATTTATCAATGATTCATCTCCATCAAATGCACGAGAAGTTCTAATGCACGATCCCTCTAAAGTTGAACAAGATAACACTATCACCGTCATCAATTTGTTCCAACTGGCTGACCATCTTTGGCAATAACAAATCCTGGAAGATCCTGGTCAATAACACCTAGTTCATTACGATATGTTTCAATCGCTTCTGTTGCACTTTCAAACTGACGGCCTTCACCCATTACATGAATATGCCATCCTTTTTCTACCATAGACCAGTTTGCTTCATAACGATCCATGGTGATCTGCATACGTCCTCCACCGCTGGCAATGCATGCATGGAAATTATCATCATTTAATCCAGCCATGAAGTTCTCAATATCATCAATATATGTCAATGCACTTGTTTCTGGAACATCACGTCCATCCAATAATGCATGAACACGTACTTCTTTGATTCCTTCTACTTTTGCCTGTTCAATCAAAGCTTTTAAATGATTAATGTGAGAATGCACGTTACCATCTGATAACAATCCGATAAAATGCATCTTGTGATCTTTTGCGTTTTCAGCTAATTCTTTCCAAAGTCTTTGAATTAAAGATCTCTTTGATTCGATATTCTCGTTAACTAATTTGGCTCCCTGAGAATAAATCTGTCCACATCCAATTGCGTTATGACCTACTTCTGAGTTACCCATATCTCCATCTGATGGCAATCCTACCGCAAGTCCGTGTGCACGAATTGATGTGTTAGGACAATTTTCCCATAAATAATCTAATGTTGGTTTGTTAGCTAAAGCTACGGCATTTCCTAGATTGGATTCATTGATTCCAACACCGTCCATAACTACTAAAATAACCGGTCTTTTTGTCATTTTTTATCCTCCATATTATCGAAATAAATATACCACTTATAACTTTTAAATTCAATTTTAAACGCTGTTGTTTAAAGGCTATTTTACGGATACTTTCCTTCTCTTTCCTTTTAATTCTATAACTTTTAAACGAAATACAGTTGTATTTTTAACAGGCTTCAAACTAAATGGAAATTCAGAAACATGATAATGTTTCATCAGTATCTTTAATCCCTTTATTTTTTATCTTCACTTACTATTTCAATGAATCCTTTTCCAGTCACACTTTCATATTCCATCGTACATGACATTTTTTCATCATTCAATACGAGCTGATGCGCATGATCCATCTCAAAACTCGCTCTATTATCTTTTTGAATCAGATCCAGTTTCTTACCTTCCTTGGCACAATGAAAGTATAGGTATAGCTGTCCATCTTCTATATCCATTCCAAAATTTAATGGAACCAAATAAGGATAGCCTTCATCGTTTAATCCTAAAACCAGACTGTCGCACTTTTTGATGATTTTTACAATTTCATCAAATTCTTTGATTTCACGATCTCTTCGACGCATTTTCCAATCCTCCTTGATAACTTTTGATTCTTTGTACTAAAGTCGTCTGACGAATTCTTTTTTGTTTTAGCTTTACCTGTTTTTCAAACAAAGGTTGATTTCCAATCAAGATCAATTCTTTTTTTGCTCGTGATACGGCTGTATATAAAAGTCGTTTTTCTAACATATATCTTGCGTTTGGTTCTACAATACAAATCACGCTTTCATATTCAGACCCTTGGGCCTTATGAACACTGATACAATAAGCATGATTTAGATAATATAGAAAATCGCTGGAAAAGTCGACGATCGTATTGCCAAAATCAACGCTTATGACATGATTAACTCGATCAACTGTATCAATTGATACAATGGATCCAATATCCCCATTATATACATCGTCATCTGGCAAGTTTTTCAACAACATAACTTTATCGCCTTCGCGAAATATCGTAGTTTCCAACACGAAACTGTTTTTTAAATTTGATGTGGATTGTATAAAGCCTGCATATACACATTGATCGCATCGATACCGGCAACACCTTTATACATTGGCGCCAAGATCTGTAGATTATCCATATCTTTATTGCGAACGATTTCATCCAGACATTCCATAATATCTTTGGCATCTCTTTCAATAAAAGTGACCCCATCTTCATAGAAGCATCTTTCCTCTTTACGAATTTGACTTGCCAAGGTTATGATTCCGATCCTTCGCTTTGACGGAAAATCTTCTCTAGATGAATGATTGGGCAAATATGGCTTGCAATAAGATCTTCAAAGACTTTGCCCGGACCTACACTTTCAAGCTGATCTTCATCCCCAATTAAAAGAATTCGGCAATATTGTGGCAGTGCTTTTAATAACTGTGCAAATAAATGCGTATCAACCATGCTAAACTCATCCACAATCAAAAAATCAATTTCCAATGGGTCTTCTTCATTCTTGGCAAACGTATTATCATCTTTATTCCATTGCAACAAAGAATGGATCGTTCTTGAATCACAACTTGACAGCTGAGCCAAACGCTTGCTGGCACGTCCGGTTGGTGCACACAATTGAATCGTTGCATCTGGAAAAAAAGAACGACAGATATTCAAAATTCCTTTTACAGTCGTTGTCTTACCAGTACCTGGGCCTCCATTTAAAATAAAAAAGCTCTTTTCAAAGAACAAACGAATGGCCTTCTTTTGTTCTTCATCATATTCAATCGCATAACTAAACTCGACTTCTTTGATTTTTTGTTCCAATTCCATTTCATCAACTGACTCAACTTCAAAGATATGCTCAAACAGATGGCGTGCTATCGAAATTTCGTCATCATACAAACTAAAAGGATAGACTTTCCCTTCTTCTATATGAATACTTTTTTGAACAGATAGCCGCTCTAAAGAAGCTTGTATATCTTCATTTGTGGCACCTTTACATCTTTCCATTAAACTGACTAAAGTGATATACGTATTTCCGCTCATCATTGCAAGCTGTCTAGCTGTTTCATAAATATAGGCATCTAGCCTTCGATTATCATTTTTATCAACCTGAAAACCATCTGCCAATTTTAAAGCCGATTTATACCCAAATCCATAAATCTCATAATACGGTAAAAAACAATTCTCTTTTAATGTATCTAAAACCTTATCTTTATAAGTATCTTCCAACAAGCGAATCTTTCGATCATCCAAACCAAATTTCATCAACTGAATATAGGTATCATTAAAGCCTTCAAATTCTTCAATACCTTTTTTTATGATATCGATACGCTTTTGATTCAATTTTGGAATTTGATACAGAATCGAATAATCTTCCTTAATCTGTTCCAAACAAGTATCGCCTAATAGTTCATAGATTTGCCTGGCGGTTTGTTTACCAATTGTAGGAAATGCATCGGAAGATAAAAAGTGTATGATCGCATCTTCATGCGTTGGCAATATCTTCTTATAAGATTCTATCTTAAACTGTGTTCCATATTTAGGATGACGAATATACTCTCCACTTAATTCATATTCCTGATCTTCCATAGGATCAACGATGCGTCCAGCACCAGTAAATAAATGATAGGTATTTGTCTGTGAAAAACTGGCAACTACATAGTGCGTTTCCTTATTTTCAAAAATGATATATTCAAGTTTTGCTAAAACGCTATCCATTGATACGCTCCTGGTATGTACTCAATATTTTTTCATTTAAATCTTGTCCATCTACATAGACTTCTTCGATAACACCACCGCCAATACATTTAAAGCCATCATAGAATACGGCTTCCTGACCAATAGTTACACTAGCAATCTTTTGTGGATAGCTCACTAGTGCAGTAGTTTCATCAAGGACTTTAAGATAAATGTCCTGATCTGGTTGACGATATCTAAATTTACATGTGCATTTTTCAGGAATATCATTCTTATCTTTAACAATCCAGTTAATTCCTTTGACAAGACAAGAATCAGAATACAACCACTCTTTATGCGTATGATGACAGACAAATAGAACATTCTTCTGCACATCTTTCCCAATTACAAACCAAGGCCCTTTTTCATGATCGATATTCAGACCTTTTCTTTGTCCAATCGTGTAATAAAGAACACCTACGTGTCTACCAACAACCTTGCCTGTATCAACATCTACGATATTCCATCTTGACTAGGTAAATAATTAGATAAGAATTGTCTAAAATTGCGTTCCCC
>ENA-OQET01001295-OQET01001295.1-human-gut-metagenome-genome-assembly--contig:-NODE-1295-length-11272-cov-2.583311_pt1 | contig 11272 bp, 12 predicted proteins | sample MGYA00242800_ERZ504645 | MGnify/ENA primary metagenome ERZ504645 (study PRJEB26092, sample SAMD00036308) | human gut metagenome | host: Homo sapiens | study: EMG produced TPA metagenomics assembly of... | reverse complement strand
TTTTTAAGACTCCGTCACCAGATGCTTCCGTATCTGTATACCATGAACTACAGAGCATATAAAGAGAACACGCCTTTGATCTTGCCAATGTACTACACATATCCGGCAGAGCAGGTGGCTTACACAGTGAAGAATGAATATGAGTATGGAACCGCATTTATTGTAGCGCCTGTTACGGAGAAATCTGTCCAGGGCGTTGGAAGAGCCAGGGCTCATGTATGGCTGCCAGAGGGTACTTACATTGATTTCTTCACAGGTCTGGTATACTCCGGCGACAGAGAGATGGATATGTACCGTGACCTTCATTCCATACCGGTTCTGGCGAAAGCAGGTGCCATTGTGCCGATGACTGAGGAAATCTTTGGACAGGAAGCAGCCAGAAATCCGGAAACTATGACCATCCGTGTATACGGCGGTGCAGACGGCAGCTTCCAGCTTTACGAAGACGACAACGAGTCCAACGCTTACCTGAAAGACGAGTGCGTTCTCACAGACATGGATCTGAAGTGGAGCATTGGCCGCTTCGTCATCCACAAGGCAGCGGGCAGGCTGGAACTGATCCCGCAGAAGAGAACCTGGACTGTAGAGTTCTGGGGTGTGAAGGACACCGAGGTTACCGTAGAAGTGGAAGGTACAGAGGTAGAAGCTTCTAAAAAGTACGATGAAGCACTTGGCTGCCTGATGGTAAGTGTTCCGGAAACCGCTGCAATCTCTGAAATCATCATTACTCTGGGAACTCCGGAGCTTCGTGAGAATGATGTGAAAACCCAGGTATTCAACCTTCTCAACCAGGCTGAAATCCCATACATGGAGAAAGTAGCCATCATGGAAATTCTGGACAAGAAAATTTCCAATGCCGCCAAACTCACCCAGCTTACCGCAATGCATCCGGAAGAAGGAATTGTGGGAGCAGTGGGAGAGATTCTGACTGCGATAGAGTAAGATATAAACAGAATATGAAAGACAGTAAAAAGCCCGGGAGTATTTGCTCCCGGGTGTTTTAATAAGCTGTTATTTAAGGGAGAAAACAGTCCGCATACAGCATTGAAGTGTTTTTTTATCTGTTAAGCATTTAAAATCAGCAGTAAATCTCTGGAGGAATCTGTGCAAAGGGAATCACATCAGGCTGTCTGTCAGGGTGATCGGCGATGATCTTCTCCATCCAGACCATATTGTACCAACGCCCGAACTTGTAAGCGCATTTGTGAAATTCTCCTACCATGGAATACCCCAGATGCTGATGAAACTGAATGCTGTTATGGTTCAGATATTCGTCATCCACTACAGGACTGGCGATGCAGGCATTCAGGTTGGTCATATTCTGGGCGGCAAGCGCTTTTTCCAGAGAAGCGTAAAGCGCCTTGCCGATTCCGGATTTTCTTTCGGATTCTCTTACATAGATGGAAGTTTCCACAGACCAGGCATAGGCTGCCCGGGCGTGGAGCGGTCCTGCGTAGGCGTAGCCTGCAATTTCAGTACATGCACTGCAGTTCCCTTCATCCTTGATGCCTGGTGCGGAGCTGTTTGTTTCCCGTTCGGCTACAAGATAAGGATAATGCTGTAGTGTGTGTGCAATCCGCTTCCGGAATTCTTCTGCAGAGGGAACTTCATATTCGAAGGTAATTGCAGTGTGCTTTACATAAGGTGCATAAATGGAAAGGAGCGCCTCTGCATCTTCTGGGGATGCCGGGCGGATGATAACTGGTAATGACATGGCAAGATTCCTCCTTTGTAGTTGCAAACGAAAATTTTAGTTATAGCACATATGATGAAGTGCAGTCTTATTTTCGTAAATTTCGTTTTAACAGATTTTCAGCATGTTTTCCAGAGCAAACAGCTTATCAGCAGCAAGTAAATCTTCAAACGCATTCAGGTTCAGATCTGAATGCTCCAGCTCTCTGGAGAAACGGTAACAAATATCTATCTGGTCTTCCAGACAGAACACCGTCCATTTTTCAGGTAAGCGCCCATATCCAGCTCATGAATCAGCAGGGTACAGACCACAGCCATTTTTACCTTGGCGAAAATTTCGCCGTCGTAAACAGCACCGCAGAAATATGTGTAAATCCAATACACAAGCAGCTGCTCTTCCTGAATATTCCAGTCCGGGTAAGCCTTTTCGAAATCAGCCCGGTTCTGAGAGTAAACAGAAGCGGGGGAGATACCGGAAGACTCTGCACTGCTATAAAGCGCCTGTAAAATTTTTCTTCAGAAATTCCTGCCAGCCCGGTCTGAGAACCTCCATTTGGGGAACAACCGCCTTCCACATGGTCTTCAGAAGTTCATCTGGCGCAGCCATTTTTATTCATATGCTTCTGCACCCTGGAAGTAAAGGCTTCGCCATATCCGGAGGCTTTATGGCGCTCCCGGATCTCTTCCCATTTGAAAAGCTGGTTCCGGTCTACACAGCGCTGGAAATCACTGGCTGCAGCCAGTATTTTCCACATACGAAGCCGCATGGGAATCTGCCGGTTCTGCAGCACCTCAAGAAAGTATTCCCTGGTATCTTCAAGGGCAGTGAAAAGCATATAGTCAAAATCATCATAAGTTTCTTCCGGGGAGGGAACCTCCGCTGTCTGGAAGGTTACCTTTTCCCTTCTGCCAAGCAGAATCCTGGCTGCCTCCGGACAGGAAAGAGACAGGGAATATTCCCGCAGACCTTCAAATTCTTCGATGTGCCGCGGATATTTTCGACAGGTATCCCAAAGCATTCGTTTTCCAACCTCGCTGTAGATGTCGCAAAGACTGTCCTCATTTAAAAATGCACACCGCTTCTCATACTGACGGAAAAACCTTCTCCTTTCCAGTCAATATCATTATGAAGGCGATTCCGGAAAGTACCCTTCACACGCTTATATTTTTTCAGGCTTTTGTCGTCAATGACGATCTGCCAGCCGGAACAGCAGGTGTCGGGACAGGCACCTGCAATACAGGAAAACTCTTTATAATAATCAGGTCTTGTAATCTCCATAAAAAACCTCCTGGTAACAGTGATCAGTATATTTCAAATACAACTATTGTAACGGTATTTCAAAGCTGTGTAAATCCTCTGGACAAAAAAAGTTATAGATGGTTGACATTCATGCGGTGGACTGTTAAACTCATATAGGTAAAGTTAGGATCGGAAAGAACTTAGGCAGCTATTGACCAGTCCGCGAACGATAGCTTTCTGATACTTGCACTGCGATAATTAAATCTTGACAGTTCTGTTGAAATTTCCAAAACAAATTTTAAGAATTTCAGACCGAAGAAAAATTCACATGAAACGACAGAAATATCAGGACATGATAGCACCCATATTATAAAAGCTGTCAGCTTAACAGTAAAACGGAAACTGGCGTGGGGGGGGGTACCTGCACCAGCGAGGGAAATTATAAAATGAGTGAAGTTATAACTAAACAAAAGATTCTTATAGCGGATGATTCAGAAATGAACCGCGAACTTTTAGCTGCAATTCTGGAAGAGGAATATGATATCATACAGGTGAACGACGGTGTGCAGGCAGTTGACTGCCTTCAGAGGCAGGCCGAGGAGATTTCCCTGCTTCTTCTGGATATTGTTATGCCCCACATGGATGGTTTCGAGGTTCTTTCTTATATGAATAAAGAACACTGGATTGATGCTATTCCGGTTGTGATTATTTCGTCAGAAAATTCACCTATTTACATAAAACGTGGGTATGATCTGGGCGCCACTGATTTTATCGGAAAGCCCTTTGATGCAAATATGGTATTACGCCGTTCGGCCAATGCCATACTTCTTGGAGCCAAGCAGCGCCGAATGACCAGTATTGTTTCCAATCAGATTTACGAGAGAGAAAAAAGCAGCAAGCTGATGATCAATATCCTCTCTCATATAGTGGAGTTCCGCAATGGGGAGAGCGGACTTCATGTGCTGCACATTCAGACAATCACAGAAATGCTCCTTCGCCAGCTGGTTCAGAAGGAAAATAACAGATATGCCCTGAGCAAGGAGCAGATCCGGATGATTACCATAGCCTCTGCGCTTCATGACATTGGCAAGATCAGTATTCCGGATGAAATCCTGAATAAGCCAGGCAGACTTACAGCCGAAGAATTTGCAGTAATAAAGGGACATTCCATGGCAGGAGCCAATATGCTGTCAGAACTGCCGCTTGACCAGAAGGAGGAGCCTCTTGTCAAGACTGCATACGAGATCTGCCGCTGGCATCATGAACGCTACGATGGAGGCGGATATCCGGATGGATTAAAAGGGGAAGAAATCCCTGTTTCAGCACAGGTTGTGGCGTTAGCTGACGTATATGACGCATTGACCAGTGAGAGATGCTATAAAGATGCTTATTCCCATGAGAAGGCCATCGAGATGATACTGGCAGGACAGTGCGGTGCATTTAATCCGTTGATGCTGGAGTGCCTTCTGGATATTTCTTCTTCCCTGAAGAAAAAAATGGGCTATAAATCCAAGGAAAGGTATGAACAGACAGACCTTTCTGATATTGCTAGCAGATTTCACGATTTTGAGATGGATTCCTCAGAGAAAATTGTGCAGCAGCTGGAATTTGAGAGAATGCGCTATAATTTCCTGGCGGAGGGCAGCAGAAATATTGTTTTTACTTATACCATTTCACCGCCGCTACTCACCTTTAACCAGGCTGGCTGTAAACGAAGCGGGATTACAGAACCTTCATTTTCCCCATTGCAGAGCGGAGTGCTGAAAGATCTTGTGGAGGAGCAATCCCTGAAACGGCTTATCCGGAAGATTACCCAGGCCACCCGGGAAACACCGGACGTGACAAGCAATCTTTGCTCACAGATGGAAAAAATCCCTGCCACTACCGGTGCGAATGCAGGGTGATCTGGACTGATGGTGCTGAAAAAGGCTATACAGGCGTTGTTGGAAAGCTGACAGATATTACGGATGATTATATGGTTATGGAAAACGTCCGGGAGGAAGGTTTGAAAGTCCTGGAAAAAGACCGCAGCGCAGAATTTTCCGGTTTTTATGACCGGTTTAAGAAATGCGGCTTCTCTACAGATGGAACGGAAGCGTGGCTTCTGCTTCAGTACCTGCAGATACCCTATGATCTGGTCCGATATGTAGATCCTATAACGAATAAGGTTATCCATATAGAAAAAGACGGAAAAATGTGGGAGAGTGAAACTGCCTGCTCAGACATATGGAATTGCCTGGAAAAATGCAGCAACTGTATTTCCAGACTCAGCATGCAGACCGGGAAGCGCATGACAAAGCTTGAGGTTGCAGGGGAGGATCCGTATCAGGTGGTATCCATGTATGTGGAGATTGACAGGAAGCCCTGCTGTCTGGAGATGGCTTCCAGGATAGATGGTGATTTTATGCCCGATGGGTATTCCAGGGATGAGATCTTGTCATCTGTAAGGATTCATAAGGAGAAGGTTTATATAGACCCGGTAACCGGAGTTTATAATAAACGCTATTATGTGGAGAAGCTGAGCAAAATGGACAATGCAGCAGCTCTTATGTTTGCGGATATTAAGAACTTTAAAAGGATCAATGAGAATTTCGGACATCAGGCTGGAGATGATGTGCTGCGCCAGGTTGCAGGTGTGCTTCGGGATGTTGCGGCTGGTAAAGGCGATGTGCTCAGATATTCCGGCGATGATTTTGTGACAGTATTTTTTAAGGCTACGGAAGAGGAGCTTTCCGAAATCCAGAAGGAAATGTGCAGAAGAGTAGAGGCCCTGAGATTTCCGGAGCTGCCTGGAGTGCAGCTGAAGCTTGTTACTGCCGGTACCAGTATACCAGGCAGGGTAGAGGAAATGCTGGAGCAGGTAAGAATATAAGAAGAAAGTCCCGGCGGGCAAAACCGCTCGGGACTTTTGTTTTTCCTAAGTGTGTTTGATTTTTCAAACAGGTTCTGGAATGCAATATTTACAGAATATCTCTTCTCTTAATGTATCCAGGAAGTGCCGGATCTGAGACAACCTCCTTCACATGAAGGATTTTGACCATCTTGTCTACTACCTGATTCTCTACATGTACGCCCTCACCAATTTCAGCACCGGAAAGAACTACACTGTTTTTGATCACGGCATTCTTGTGAATAATGCAGCCACGGCCGAGAATGGAATTCTCAATGGTTCCCTCCACCCGACAGCCGTTGGAAACGACAGAGTTGCGGATCTGGGCGGTTTCATAATAGTGAGTCGGACAGGAATCATTGGTACGGGTATAAATTGGCCATTCCGGATCGAAAAGTGTCTGTGCAGCCTTGATATCGATCAGATCCATATTGGCGTTGTAATAGCTCTGGAAATCTGTGATGGAAGCGAAGAAGCCGCGGTGGGAAACTCCTCTTACATCCAGCTCATTATGCAGCTCATTGATAATGTCTGCAAGAGTAAAGGCTGAAGAAATTGCCTTTGCCTTGCGGATCAGCTCGATAAACAGATCCTTCTTCATAATGTAAGTGTCCATGAAAATATTGCGGTTCTTGGCATTTCCGTGGTTTGGCTCAATGGAGAGCACACCCTTCTGCTTGTTCAGATTCAGGATATTACAGTTCAGATAAGCATCCTTCGCATTGTCTACTGCGTGATAAAGCAGGGTAATGTCAGCCTCAGACTGGATATGTTGCTCGATCAGCTTGGAAAAATCAGCAGTATAAACCATGTAATCTGGTGTGATTACCACATATGGATGATGCATTTCTTCGATGCATTCCATATTTTCGTAATAGGAAGCAATATCAGTGTTATAGATATTGTTTCTCTGGTCGCTGTCAGTGAAAAGAACCTGCAGCCGTCCGCTCTTTGAGTTAATGTTATAATGACGTCCGGTGCCGATATGAGAAACCAGAGTTCTTGGTTTCTCTTTCACGTAGACCTGAATGCGGTCAATGCCGCTGTTGCTCAGGTTGGAAATCGGGAAGTCGACCATACGGTATCTGCCCAGGAATGAGAAAGCTCCGATTGGACGGTAGTCCTCAAGTCCCTCTACACGGATGTTTCTGGATGATGAGTTTACAATTCCAAATGCTTTATACATATTATTCGGCCCCCTTTACTCGTCTCGCAATCAGCTCGATGTGCTCACTGTCAGCACTTCCTACAAGAGCACCCTTGCCGATGTTTACGCCATTGGCAACAAGGGCACGTATTACGACAGCACCATCCTCCACAATGGCACCCGGCATAAGTACACTGTCAATTACCTTTGCACCTGGTCTCACCCTAGCTTCGGTAAAGACTACGGAATTGGTAACCTCGCCTTCAATTACACAGCCCTGGGTTATGTAAGCGTTCTGGATCCTGGCCTCTGTGCCAATATACTGCGGAAGTGCGGTTACATCTTCGGTGTAAATTTTCCAGGTAAGGTCGCTTAAATCCAGCTCATTATCCGGGCTGAGAAGATCCATATTTGCTTCCCAGAGAGAATCTATGGTTCCAACATCCTTCCAGTAGCCCTTGAAGCGGTAAGCGAAAAGACGTTTCTCATCGCCAAGAAGAGTAGGGATGATGTCCTTGCCAAAGTCATGGTTGGAATCCGGGTTCTTCATATCTGCAAGAAGCAGCTTGCGAAGAAGCTTCCAGTTAAAAATATAGATACCCATAGAGGCAAGATTGCTCTCAGGTACCGGCGGCTTCTCAACAAACTCGGTGATACGGTCTGTCTCGCCGTCAGTGTTCATAATACCGAAACGGCTGGCTTCCTTAAGAGGAACCTCGATAACGGCGATGGTAGCATCGGCCTGTCTCTCTTTATGGAAGGCAAGCATCTTGTCATAATTCATTTTATAAATGTGGTCACCGGAAAGTACCAGAAGGTATTCCGGATCATACTGATCTATAAAATCAATGTTCTGGGAAATCGCGTCGGCTGTTCCGCGATATACGTCGAGTCCGGTGTCTGCTTTCTCACGAGGCGGAAGTACATATACACCGCTGTCCTTGGAATCCAGTCCCCAACGTCCGCCGGCTGCCACATAACTGTTCAGCTCAACTGACTCATACTGTGTCAGTACGCCTACTACATCGATGCCACTGTTGGCACAGTTACTGAGGGGGAAATCAATGATACGGTATTTACCGCCGTAGGAAACTGCCGGTTTAGCCACTTTGTTGGTAAGATCGTGAAGACGGCTGCCACGACCGCCTGCCAGAATCATTGCTAACATACTGTTCTGTTTCATGGTGAACCCTCACTTTCATTTCTTTAAGGCTGCTGTTCGCGGAAATGTATCTGCAAACAGGAATGCTTTAAGCTATATTATACAATATTTTTCGATAAAAATACAATTTTTTTGTGCAAAAATATTGTAAAATCCAGATGAAATTTAGCCAAATTATTTACTGGTAATTCTGTAGACTTTTCACAGCTTCAATGTCTTCCTGCTGTACTTTCAGGTTGGAAGTGAAAGTTCTGCCATCTGGTATGGTGATCTGAACTTCGATCACGGTTCCTTCGGAAATGCCGGCCTGCTGTACGGCGGAAATAAATTGTGGGAATTTCGGGTGACGCCTTGTAAAAGCGTTCCACAGGTTCTTAAGTTCAAGTAATTTCATGGGGTTAATTGCCATTTTTTTTATCCTTCCTATCAAGCGCCAGAGTGTGTTTCAGGCACGCCCCACTTTGCGGTATATTTTGCCCGAATTCGGTTGCCGTAGCCCGCTATGGCGCCCTCATCCGGACAAAATCTCCCACAAATTGTGACGCACATCTTGCAGAAAGCCTTTTTCAAACATGCTCTGGGACGATGAAAACGGTTCCCTCTATAACCGATAAGTCCAATTCTTTACTGCTTTAATTTACAGATGTACGCTTGATGTCTAAAGTATACCAGAAAAAAATCTGCACTGCAATGAAGGGCTCAAATATTCACATATTTAGCGAAAGTTCACAAAAGCGACTTTACATGCTATAGGAAACATTGTTATAATAGACGAAAGCCAAAAGCTGATTTTGGATAAAAAAGAACGTGAAAAACAGATGAAGTGCGATATGAAGGAGAAAGAAAAAATATCAAATTTTTGCAGCGAGAGGTGTGAAGATGGAAGAAAAAAAGAGGTATAATCTTGGAGTTCTCATCGGAGGAGTGCATACCTATTTTCCAAAAGAGCATATCAAGGGGATTTCTGAGGCGGCGGCAGAGCTGGATGTAAATGTCTGTTTTTTTCCTGGGAACCCGGACGAAGGACTTTTTTGAAGATGTTCTGGGCAGCAAACAGAAAAATTCCTATGACTATCAATTTAATACCATACATGACTACAGCCTGATCGGCGGACTGGATGGTCTGATCATTAATTATGGAACACTGGGAATCCAGCTGCGGGAGGTTGATCCCAACGAATTTGCCCGGAAATATAATGGGATCACCACGGTTTTTTCTTACAGAAGTCGTGGATGTGCCCAATTGTCACTCCCTGATCTGTGACAACAAAGGTGGTATTGCGATGGTCATTTCTCATCTGGTGGAAGAGCATCATCTGTCCAGAATCTTGTTTATGGCAGGACCGGAGCATAACACAGATGCCATTGAGCGCAAGGAAGCTTATCTGGAAACCATGAAGAAATACGGGCTTCCTGTAACCCATGGAATGATTGCCCAGGGGGACTATTCCGAGTTTGTGGACAAACAGGTGGAATACCTTCTGGATAGCAACCCGGATGCCCAGGCCATTGTATTTGCCAATGATGAGATGGCTTTTGCCGGCTATCGTGTCTGCGAGAAGCGTGGGCTTGTGGTTGGCAAGGATATTATGATTACCGGATTTGATGACTGCGAGCGTGCATCCGGGATGGAACCGCCCCTTACTACAATTCAGCAGGACGGAGAGCTTATGGGTAAAATGGCAGTCTACGATCTGGTGAACCGCCTGGATGGAAAAGATCCCGGAAAAGAAGCGGTATCCAGACGCGTGCCGGTTTCTTTTGTAAAAAGAGAGTCCTGCGGCTGTGTGTCAGAGGATGTTTCGAAGAAAGAGACACCCATGGGGCTTGGTGCCCAGGTGCACAGGCTGAATAAGACCATTGCCGGAATGAAGCTGGAGCTGATCAGTTTCCAGAGGAAATCCTGGTTTATTCCGGTTCTTGCCCGGGATTTAAACGACTGCATGGATGACGAGCAGGCTTTTCTGAAGGAAATTATGGAGAAAATGCGGGAGCTTCATACAAGATGTACTCATCTTTTTCTTCTGGATGAACCGATTGTTTACGATGGCAAACGGAAGTGGACCTGCCCTTATAACCTTCATCTTGCTGCCAGCTATGAGAATGGCAGGATCATTACCAAGGCGGCTTATGAAAGACCTCTGGTTATGAAGGAAAACGGAATCTGTGATCTGATGGAGAACGAAGAGCGCCACCAGTTTATGGTCTTTCTTCTTTTTTCCGGGGAGAAGCAGTATGGACTTCTGGCCTGTGACATTGATCAGGAGGATTTCCCGTTCTTCTATGTGATCAGCCTGCAGATTGGTCTGTCTCTGCATTATCTGGAGATAAGCAAGGCAGAGGCGGCCAGACGGCTGGAGATGTCCAGAGATATGGAAGAGATTAAGGAGAAAAACCGCGTTCTTGGTATTATTTCCGAGTATGATGAGCTGACCGGACTTCTGAATCTGCGCGGGTTTATGGAGCACACCAGGCGGGTTTGCCAGGCTGGGAATGGCCAGCGGGCATATATGATCTACGGTGATCTGGATCACTTAAAAGAGATTAACGACACCTGGGGGCATCCGGCAGGGAACTTTGCCCTTAGGAGTGTTGCCGAAATATTAAAGGGATGTCTGCGCAGCAATGATATTCTGGGCCGTGTGGGCGGTGATGAATATATTATCATGCTGGAATGCGAGGAAGCCGACTTCGGAGAGAAGTTCCGGGAGCGTGTGAAGATGGCATGTAAGCTGTTTAATGAAAAATCCGGCAAGCCTTTCCTGGTGGAGATTTCCCTTGGAATTGCCGAGTTCCGCCCCAATATTTCAACAGATATCCAGCAGGTGATTTCCTTTGCAGACCAGCAGCTTTATGAGGCGAAGAAGCATAGGAAGAAGTCGGTGAGCAGGGCGAATAATGAAGGCGCGTGAGAATTGGGAGCTTGTGATGCCACCCTTTAGAGCGGTATCACAAGCCCCTTTGTCAAATCAAAGAGAAACCACCAGCTGAACTCAACATCATAAACTTAAGGAAAAAAATGGAAAGGAATCTGTTCGCAGGTTCCTTTCATTGTGTTAAAATATAGGCAGGGGTGTATATGATTAAATCTTATAAAACAAGATTTCAAAAGTTTTCTGCATTATTATCTGATCCGGAAAT
>ENA-OQET01001294-OQET01001294.1-human-gut-metagenome-genome-assembly--contig:-NODE-1294-length-11280-cov-3.831615_pt1 | contig 11280 bp, 12 predicted proteins | sample MGYA00242800_ERZ504645 | MGnify/ENA primary metagenome ERZ504645 (study PRJEB26092, sample SAMD00036308) | human gut metagenome | host: Homo sapiens | study: EMG produced TPA metagenomics assembly of... | reverse complement strand
TTTTTTGCAGTTATTTGTAAAGAACTGCCGCTAGCAGATCTTTATGACAATTCCGGATCATAATTCCGGCTAAATATTGGCGAGCTGCTGAACCGCATCTCCGGAAAGAAATGTCTTGCAGTGTTCTTCCAGGAACGCGAAAGTTGCGCCGGACGCTCTTTCTAAAGCGCCATATTCAGACAACATATTGCAGATCCGATTGAAATCTGCGGCGGAGTGATCGGACCGGGCAAGTGCCAGCAGATACATCTCCTCCTGTTCGTCTTTGTATAAAGTATTGGAACCGTGGTACATCGGAGCCAGAAGTCTGGCGGCTTTCAGTACATTCTCCATCACAGGGAAAGAAAAGAGCCGGATATTGTTACCCGAATCCTTTTTTTCTGTATCATCACCGGAAGCAGATGTGGTATCCGAGGCAGACTTCACTGCCTGTGCTTCAAATGATTCCTGAACCTTTCCGAGCAGATCGAGTAAACCTTCTGCTCCTTCCAGCTTGCCCGGAGTATTCTTTTTCCTGGCATCAGCAATGGAAGAAGGTGCAAATTTTGAAAATCTGGTATCGAGTTCCTCAGGATCCTCGACTTTTGTAATTATCAGCACGATCGAATCGGCGGAAGGGATTGCCTCTATCATGAGAGGAATGTCTTCTGCTTCGAATCCGAATTCGAAGGCTGCCTGTTGCATCATATCGCGGAAAAGTGATTTTGCTTTTTCGGTTCCGTATGCCAGTTCACTGAGCTGTAACTGACGGTCAGCCAGATCGGCGCGTGTCAAAGTACAACGGATCTGGTTGTCACTGAGTTTTTTCAATCTTCATAATCATCACTTCCTTCTAAAATAGTATATCATAGAAAATGTTTGATGTTCAATAAATTTAGTATAAACAAAACGGAATAATAAAATGAAAAAAAGACTTGATTCTTCAAAATTTTTATCAGATATAATGACGCTACTGGAAGATAGGTTTTCCCTGATAACTATGTTGTTAGAACCAATAAGGGAGAATTTCTTGAATTTTAATTTTGGGGACGGAACAGAACGCCGTACCAGGCATTTATATTTCAATTCCACGTTCCGGGTGGGATGGATCTATCAAAAGCAAATCAGATTACACAGCCGTTTCAGGCAGACATTTCACAGTATAATTTTGACATAATATGAAAAATATTTAATTGCCGGGGACTATTTCCAGTTGGAAACATAATTTGTTGCTGCATAAAAACAGCATTGTATCACGGGCATCTCCTTCGCTGCAGATATGCGCAACATCCATAGTTATCATCCGGTAAAAAGGAGGAAGGAACATGGGGGACAATGACGAATGGAAGAATATGTTCCAGGAACTGACAGGCTATGAAAAGAAAAATATAAGCCTTAGGATCAATGGAATACCAGCCAGCCCCATGCAGATTGTACAGGCACATACGATGTGTGAAAATCAGGCATATATGAGAGATTATGTGCTCAATGACAAAGGTGATGTAAAAGAGTTGTGGTTTCAGAATATAGCAATTTAATCAGGAAAAATATGTAAATACCCCGCAGATTAAGACGAAAGTTTTAAGGAAAATGTCGAAATATAATGACGTGTATCTTACGTTTTGTTATAATGTGACCTGTAGGAGGTGCAGCATGGAAGACAGAGGAAGAAGTAGCCGCACATATGAAAACCGAAGAACATATGGAAAATCACAGGAAAGAAGACCGTCAGACAATCATCCGCCAAGAAGACAGAGAACTCCGGCGGAGCGTGCGCGTATGCGGCGGAGAAGAAAAAGACAACGCATGATACGATTTGTCCTGTTGATCATATTAATCATTGCAGCAATTGCAGGAATCATTTTGTGGAAACGTTACAGCCCATCAAAAGAACAATATGATATGAAGAAATATTATGGGATAGAAAAGGATGGACAGGTTGGTATCACGGTGGATAATAAAGTCGTGGAGGCAGAAGGGAAACTGGCAGGTGGAAAAGTATATGTTGCATATAATATTGTAAGAGATTATATCAACAGCCGGTTCTACTGGGATCCGAATGAAAATGTTCTGTTGTATATGCTCCCGGAAGATATGATATCGGTAGATGTCGGCAGTAAGGATTACTCTATATCCAAAAAAAAGAAAAGCGAAGATTACGTTATTTTAAAAACAGAAGGAAACACAGCATATATTGCATTGGATTTTGTCCAGCAGTACACGAATATTGATTATGAAGTGTCAAATAATCCGGATCATGTTATGATCAGGACAAAATGGGGAAAAACGGATGTTGCAACTGTGAAAAAGAATACACAGGTGCGTTATCAGGGCGGAGTAAAGAGCCCTGTGCTGGCAGAACTTAAGAAAAAAGATGAAGTAACAGTCGTTGAGAGTGAACAGAACTGGAAAAAGGTACGCACAGCAGATGGTGTGATCGGATATGTAAAGAACAAGACTCTGAAGAACGAAGAAAAGAAGAATATTACCAGAAAGTTTGAAGAGCAGGATTATTCTAATATCAGCAAAGATTACACGATCAATATGGCATGGCATAATGTGACGAACCAGGATGCGAACAATGCGGTGGCGCAGAGGATCGCCCAGACGAAAGGGCTTACGACACTGGCTCCGACATGGATCCATGTGGCAGATACGAACGGTAACATCAGCTCTATCGCATCGGCAGATTATGTAAGTTACGCACATAAGCAGAATGTGGAAGTGTGGATGACCGTCAGGGATTTTGACGGAGGCATCAGTTCGGAGCAGGAATCTTACGAACTGCTCAGCTATACATCCAGACGTGAGACTTTGATCACGCAGCTGATCGCAGAGGCACTCCGTGTCGGCGTTGATGGTATCAATGTAGACTTCGAAAAGATTTCCGATAAGTGCGGAGAACATTATATTGAATTTATCCGTGAATTATCGGTAAAATGCAGACAGAACGGACTGGTGTTGTCGGTGGACAACTATGTTCCAAAGAGCTTTAACACACAGTATGACCGTAAAGAGCAGGGAATTGTAGCAGATTATGTAGTGATCATGGGATATGATGAGTATTATGCAGGTTCGCCTGAAGCAGGTCCGGTATCTTCTTACAATTATGTAAAAGAAGGAATCACAGAGACGTTAAAAGAGGTTCCGGCGGAGAAGGTTATCAGTGGCATTCCGTTCTTTACACGTCTGTGGAAAGAGACTCCGAAGACGGAAGAAGAATTGAAGAGTGATAAAGGAACGGATGCGGAACAGTATTCTACAACCGTAGAGAGTGATGCATATGGCATGGATAATGCACAGGCCATCGTCAAACAGGCCGGAGTCGATACGACCTGGGATAAGAAGGCCGGACAGAACTATGCCACATGGGAAGCAGACGGATCCAAATATGAGATCTGGATGGAAGACAGCAAATCAATCGAAGCAAAGCTCAAACTCATGAAGAAATATAAGCTTGCAGGTACAGCTGAGTGGTCTCTTGGACAGGAGAGTTCGGATATCTGGAATCTGATCCAGAAATATGTCAATTAATCAAACAGAATAACAGATAAAATATCTCTTGCAGTCATATAGTAGAATATATGAATTGCAGGAGGTATTTTTATTTGTGGAAAAAAATAGAATTTGCAATAGTATTGCTGCTGCTGGCGGTACTTATCATGATGAGTAATCATCTGGAGGAAATGGTATCAAGCGGAAGGGTTACAGGAAGGAATCCATGTATTGTCCTGGACAGCGGACACGGCGGAGAGGATCCAGGAAAGATCGGTGTGAATCAGGCAAAAGAAAAGGATGTAAATCTGAAAATTGCAAAAAAGACAAAAGAGAGACTGGAGAAAAAGGGATGGAAGGTCGTCATGACAAGAGAAAAGGATGTAATGCTTGGAGATCCGGCTGCAGGAAATAAAAAAATCCATGATATGAAAGCGAGAGTGGAACGGATCAATAAGACGATGCCGCAGGCTGCGGTCAGTATCCACCAGAACAGCTATCAGGATGCGCAGATCCACGGGGCGCAGGTCTTCTATTATTCACATTCGGAAGAGGGAAAGCGAATGGCCGAAGTGATGCAGAAAGCGCTGCTGAAGGCAGATGAAGAGAATACCAGACAGGCAAAAGCGAATGATACCTATTATCTTCTGAAACGGACGGAAGTACCGACGATTATTGTGGAGTGCGGATTCTTAAGTAATCCGGAAGAAGCCGCAAAGCTGGTCAGTCCAAAGTATCAGGAGAAGCTTGCGGAAGCGATCGCAGAAGGAATCCTTGCTTGTATGGAAAACTAGAGTGTAGTATAATAACAATCATGAAAACAATATTAGAAAAAATTGATAAAAATCAAAATAATACAGATATTATAAGAGAAGCAGGACGGATCTTAAAAGAAGGAGGTCTGGTTGCATTTCCCACAGAGACCGTATATGGTCTGGGAGCAGATGCATTGAATGAAGATGCGGCCAAGAAGATATATGCCGCAAAAGGAAGACCGTCTGACAACCCTTTGATCATTCATATCACGAATATGAAAGCACTGGAAAAAATTGTTTCCGAAGTCCCGGAAAAGGCTGTAAAGGTTGCTGAAAAATACTGGCCGGGGCCGCTTACAATGATATTTAACAAAAGTGATATTGTGCCGTACGGAACCACCGGAGGACTGGATACGGTAGCTGTCCGGATGCCGGTAGATGCGATCGCAAGAGAAGTGATCGATGCGGGCGGCGGATACATTGCGGCACCGAGCGCGAATACTTCCGGACGGCCGAGCCCGACAACCGCACAGCATGTAGCAGAAGATCTTACCGGAAGGGTAGACATGATCGTAGACGGCGGGGCAGTAGAGATCGGGGTAGAATCTACAATACTGGATATGACGGTAGAACCACCGATGATCTTAAGACCGGGAGCCATTACAAAAGGAGATGTTCGAGAAAGTGATCGGAGAAGTCACGATCGACAGGACGCTGATCAGACCGGACAGCAGGCAGGTTCCGAAAGCACCGGGAATGAAGTACCGTCATTATGCACCGAAAGCGGATCTGACCATTATAGAAGGTCCACTGGTGAAGGTGACGGCAGAGATCAATAAGCGTGCAAAAGAAAAGTCCTGTGCAGGATATAAAGTCGGCATTATCGGAACGGAAGAGACTGTGGCAGAATATAAGGCCGGTGACGTAAAATGCATCGGAACCAGAGCGGATGAATCAACCATCGCCGCAAATCTGTTCGGGATCTTAAGAGAGTTTGATGACGATCAGGTAGATTATATCTACAGTGAGTCGTTTGATACTGCAGGAATCGGAAGCGCAATTATGAACCGTCTTCTGAAAGCTGCAGGACATCATATAGAAAAATTGGTATAGAATCATTTCACAACAAGGAGGAGAAACATGTCAAAAGTACAGGTTATGGATCACCCGTTGATTCAGCACAAGATCAGCTACATCAGAAGCGAAGAGGTAGGGTCAAAAGAATTCAGAGAGATCGTTGGGGAGATCGCATCATTAATGTGTTATGAAGCAACAAGAGATCTGAAACTGGAGGATGTCAGGATAAAGACACCAATCTGCGAGATGGTGGGAAAACAATTAAGCGGTAAAAAGTTAGCAGTAGTGCCGATCTTAAGAGCCGGACTTGGAATGGTTGACGGAATGCTGAATATGATCCCGTCTGCCAAGGTCGGACATATCGGTCTTTACAGAGATCCGGAGACATATGAACCGGTAGAATACTACTGCAAACTTCCGTCAGACTGTGACGAAAGAGAAGTATTTGTCGTAGATCCGATGCTTGCAACAGGCGGGTCCTGTGTGGCAGCACTTCAGATGCTGAAAGATAAAGGTGTAAAACATATGCGTTTTATGTGTATCATTGCAGCTCCGGAAGGTGTAAAACGTCTGCAGGAAGCACATCCGGATGTAGATATCTATATCGGTGCACTCGATGATCATCTGAATGAGCATAAATATATTGTTCCGGGACTGGGAGATGCAGGAGACCGTATTTTTGGGACAAAATAGTGGCGAGGTGACGTATATGGGAGATAAAAGAACAGATTATATCAGCTGGGATGAGTATTTTATGGGCGTTGCAAAGCTTTCCGGAATGCGTTCCAAAGATCCGAATACACAGGTAGGATGCTGTATCGTCAGTCAGGATAACAAGATCCTGTCAATGGGATATAACGGACTTCCGACAGGATGCTCGGATGATGTATTTCCATGGGCGCGGGAAGGAGAAGATCCTTTAGAGACAAAATATGTATACACGGTTCACAGTGAGCTGAATGCGATTCTGAATTACCGTGGAGGAAGTCTGGAAGGGGCAAAATTGTATGTCTCTCTGTTCCCGTGTAACGAATGTGCGAAAGCGATCATACAAAGCGGGATCAAAGAGGTTATCTATGACAGCAACAAGTATGAAGGTACAGCAGCTGTAATGGCTTCCATGAAGATGTTCGATTCTGCCGGCGTGAATTATCATAAATACCATCGGACAGAACGGGAAATCAAGATTTCGTTATAAAATAAAAAGCAGATCAGAGATCATGAGACAGGTTTGAAAAAAGAAAAAGTTTTCAAGCCTGTTTTTTTAGATGCTTTTTGATAATTATGAAAGGTATAAGACAGATACAGATCATCATATAATAAAAAAACAGAGTAATAAAAAAGAGAAAAATATGAAAAAAAGGGAACAAAAATCATTGTAAATTTTCTGATTCGTGGAATTATTGGGTTCGCGATCATATTTTTTGTAAACGAATTTCTTGACGGACAGGGAATTTCTGCCTGTGTCGGGATGAATCCGATTACTTTTTTGACATCCGGATCCTTTGGATTTCCTGGGGTTGCTCTACTTTACGGTATAACTTTTTATCAAATTATGTAAACATTGCACAAAGATTGAAAACTTTTAAAAAGGGCATAGACAAATACAAATCATCCAGTATATAATCAGCCTACAAGTTACGAAGTAGCTTGCATCTGATTTGTAGTTCTAATTGTTAGATTCAAAAAATTCAAGAAGTATTCAATGCCGTATCGGCAAACGTTTCAGATTTTGTGTAAACGTGTTGAAGGAGGGATAGTATGTGGTAAGCAGAAATCTGGTGATTTGTGACCAGGAAGTGAGATACGCTGCGGCCCTTGCGGAAGTTTTTATGAAAGCGAAGGAGCTGGCACTTGGCGTACAGGTATGTAACAGTGTTGAGCAGACCGTAAAACTGCAGGAGGAATCACCGGTTGATATCCTGTTGATCGGAAGCAGTTATCCGGTAGAAGACAGGAAGAAGATAAAGGCCGGGAATGTGTTCATTCTGGCACAGTCGGAAAATGCAGCACATGAGACAAATGAGAAACTTATCAATAAGTACCAGTCCGGAGAGGCCATTATGGGAGCGGTGATCGAACAGTGTACGCAGTCCGGGGAACCGGAAAGATTTTTCCTTAGGACAGCGAAAAAGCAGAATGTCAGGATCGTCGGAATCTTTTCCCCGGTGCACCGGAGTAAGAAGACCGGGTATGCATTAAAGCTGGGAAAAGAACTGGCAAGGACGTACAATGTATTGTACCTGAATCTTGAAGTATATGGAGGGATCGGGGGACATTTTCCGGATGCCGGACAGACGGTAGCGGATGCACTTTATTATTCCAGACAGGAGAAGAAACACTTAAGAGCAGCTCTGGCAGGTATGGTAAAACATATGGGACCGCTTGACTATCTTCTGCCTATGCGGATGTCGGAAGATCTGAAGGCAGTGGAGATCGAAGAGTGGACAGGGTTTGTGGAACAGATTGCAGAACAGAGCATATATGAAGTCCTGATACTGGATATCGATGAAGGGATCCGTGGAGTATATGAGCTCTTGAGGATGTGTACGGAGATACATGTGGCAGTCATAAAAGAGGAGGTGGCGCAGGCAAAATTATTCCAGTTTGAAGAAGAATTACATCTGATGGGTTATGACGATGTAAAGCAGAAGATGGTAAAAAAAGAGCTGGAAGGATGAGGAAAATGATAGAAGCAGAGCAGCTCCATGCAAGGATATTATCCAGACTGGATATGACAAGGGACATGGAGGACGAAGAACTGACAGAGTTGATCTATGAAGTACTTCAGGAAGCTTCGCAGGAAGAATATCTGCCGTTGGATCAGAAAACAATGCTTGGAAAGGAACTTTTCAATGCATTCCGGAAATTGGATCTGCTGCAGGAATTTCTGGAAGACGAACAGATCACAGAGATCATGATCAACGGGACGCAGAATATATTTATTGAAAAAGCAGGAAGGATCATCCAGTCAGACAAAAGATTCTTATCCAGAGACAAACTGGAGGATGTGATCCAGCAGATCGTGGCAGGATCCAACAGACTGGTAAATGAGGCATCGCCGATTGCAGATGCCAGACTGGCAGACGGATCGAGAGTCAATGTCGTACTTCCGCCGGTCGCATTAAATGGGCCGATCGTTACAATTCGAAAATTTGCAAAAGAAGCAATTACAATGAAAAAACTGATGGAATGGCAGTCAATCAATTCAGAAGTATCGGGTTTTCTGGCTTTATTAGTAGCCGCCGGATACAATATATTCATCAGTGGTGGAACCGGATCCGGGAAAACCACTTTCTTGAATGCACTATCGCAATATATACCCAAAAATGAACGCATCATAACGATCGAAGACAACGCAGAACTTCAGATTCAAAATGTAAAGAATCTGGTAAGACTGGAAGCAAGAAATGCAAATGTAGAAGGAACAGGAGAAGTTACCATCAGGGATCTGATCAAGTCGGCACTTCGTATGAGACCGGACAGGATCATCGTGGGGGAAGTGCGCTCGGCGGAAGCAATTGATATGCTTCAGGCACTTAATACGGGGCATGACGGAAGTCTCAGCACCGGCCATGCAAACAGTCCGAAGGACATGCTAAGCCGTCTGGAAACGATGGTACTGATGGGAATGGATCTTCCCCTTCCTGCAATTCAGAGACAGATCGCCTCCGGTCTGGATATCATTGTACATCTCGGCCGTCTGAGAGATAAGACCAGAAAAGTCCTGGAAGTAACAGAAGTACTGGGATACTGGGAGGAAGAAATCCACCTGCAGACGCTGTATTGCTTTGAAGAAGCATATAAGGAGGCGGTGAATGTAACAGAAGATGAAGAAAAAAGAGAAATCAGGATGGAAAGAAAAGTCAGCGGAGACTGGAAAAAAAATTTGCGAACATTTGTCACCGCGAGAAGCTTATGGCAGCAGGATATCACATTTAAAGAACGTGGGGCAGCCGGGGGAAAGGCTGCCATACTCATTGGGATTACGGCATGGCTTTATTACCGGAAGATATGGGCTGTGCCGGCACTGATCCCGCTGGGGATATGGCTGTACAGAGAGTTTCTGAAAGAAGAGAAAAAGAAAAAGGAACAGGAATTCCAGAAGCAGTTCCGCGAGATGATACAGTCTCTGTCGGCAGCACTGAACACGGGCTATTCGGTAGAAAATGCATTCTATGAAACGCAGAAAGAATTAAAAATCCTTTATCCTCCGGAGGCCCGGATTTCTAAGGAATTATTGGTTATTACGAGAAAATTGCGGATACATATTCCGGTTGAACAGGTGCTGGAGGAATTTGCAGAACAGGTTCTGTCGGAGGATGTAAAGAGTTTTGTAACCGTATTCGTAACGGCAAAGAAAAGCGGTGGGGACATGATCGGTATTATCCGTAATACAGCGAATCAGATCGGAGACAAGATAGAAGTGAAAAGAGAGATCGATACCATGCTCGCTGCAAAGAAATATGAATTTCAGATCATGTCGGTAGTGCCGTATGGAATTATCGGTTATATGTCACTTAGTTTTCCGGAATTCATGAATGAATTATATGGGAATATGGCAGGAATCGGGGTGATGACATTATGTCTTGGAATCTACGCAGGCGCTTATTATCTGGGAATAAGGATATTGAGAATCGACGTATAGTGCGGGTGACTTGTGTACTGTTCATATCCGGAATATTACTGACCGGAGCAGATGCCGTTCGTTCTGTAAAGCAGCTACAACCGGCCATTGAGAGGAATGATTACGGAAAAGGGTCAAAGAAGGAAGTCTTAGATGTAAAAGTCGGGAATACAAAGAAAAAAATAAGAACGGATATAGAAGTATCGGAACGCCGGTATACGACAGAAGAGATACAGGAACTGTTCGGAAGGATCATCCGGAGGATGGACAGGCTGATACTAAATGAAAACCAGACGCCGGATCATGTGGAGACAGACCTGAACCTGATCACAGAGATTCCGGGAGAACCGGTGACGGTCTCCTGGGAACTGGACAGGTATGATGTAATGAATGTTAAGGGCGAGATACAGGAGAAGAATATTGCAGAAAAGGGAACGCTTGTAAAACTGAATGCGGTACTTACTTATACGGAAAATGAAAAAGAACAGGCAGCTTATCAGTGTGTGGTCTGTGTATATCCTAAGAAGTTAAGCGGAGAGGAAAAGATAAAGAAAACAGTACGGAAAATATGAAAAAGGCAGATGAAAAGCAGCGGGAACAGGAAACGCTGATTCTGCCGGAACGTCTGGGGAAAAATGAACTTCGTTATTATCATCCGTTTAATAACCGGGGAATGATTGTGCTCACAATGAGCATAATGATCGGAATATTGCTCTGCGCATTACAGAAACAGAATGAAAAAAAGGCACTGGAAGACAGAAAAAAACAGATGCTTAAGGACTATCCGGATATTATCAATAAACTGACATTGTATCTGGGAGCAGGCATGACGGTAAAGCGTGCCTGGAGAAAGGTAACCGAGGGCTATGCGAGAGAAAAAGAAGAAGGGAAAAAGAGGTACGCATATGAAGAAATGATACAGACCTGTCATGAGATGAACAGTGGTGTGACAGAATCGGAGAGCTATGAGAATTTCGGCAGACGGTGTGACGTTCAGGTTTATATAAGACTGGGGGCTTTGTTGTCACAGAATCTGCGGAAAGGAACAAAAGGATTGACAGAACTGTTAAAACTGGAATCCATACAGGCATTTGAAGAGCGGAAAGCACAGGCAAAAAGGCTTGGGGAAGAAGCCGGGACAAAGCTGCTGCTTCCAATGTTTCTTATGCTGGCGGTGGTACTGGTCATTGTGATAGTACCGGCATTTCTGACATTGCAGATATAGATGAAAAATAAAAGAAAAAGAAGAAAGGGGAATACAGTATGTGGAGAATTCGATATGCATTACAGGTATTAAAAGACGACCGGGGGATCGGGGTGGTAGAAGTGATCTTGATCCTGGTCGGA
>ENA-OQET01001293-OQET01001293.1-human-gut-metagenome-genome-assembly--contig:-NODE-1293-length-11296-cov-3.224998_pt1 | contig 11296 bp, 9 predicted proteins | sample MGYA00242800_ERZ504645 | MGnify/ENA primary metagenome ERZ504645 (study PRJEB26092, sample SAMD00036308) | human gut metagenome | host: Homo sapiens | study: EMG produced TPA metagenomics assembly of... | reverse complement strand
CCAATGGAATTTTAGGCCTTCATAAGCCTAAATAATATATTTTTTAACAAACCTTTAAGGAGGAAAAAACAATGGCAAGAAAGATGAAAACCATGGATGGTAACCATGCAGCCGCTCATGCATCATATGCTTTTTCTGATGTAGCTGCTATTTACCCGATTACCCCTTCATCTGTAATGGCTGAGGCTACAGACGAGTGGGCAACTCAGGGAAGAAAGAACATCTTTGGACAGGAAGTACAGGTTACAGAGATGCAGTCTGAGGCAGGTGCAGCAGGTGCCGTTCACGGTTCTCTGGCAGCAGGTGCCCTGACTACAACTTACACAGCTTCCCAGGGTCTTCTGCTTATGATCCCGAACCTTTACAAGATCGCTGGTGAGCAGCTTCCGGGAGTTATCAACGTATCTGCCCGTGCACTTGCTTCCCACGCACTTTGTATTTTCGGTGACCATTCCGACGTTATGGCCTGTCGTCAGACTGGATGTGCAATGCTTTGTGAGTCTTCTGTACAGGAGGTTATGGACCTTACACCGGTTGCTCATCTTGCAGCAATCAAAGGAAAAGTTCCGTTCATCAACTTCTTCGACGGATTCCGTACATCTCACGAGATCCAGAAGATCGAGACATGGGATTATGAAGATCTGAAAGATATGGCAGATATGGACGCAATCGCAGAGTTCCGTAACCGTGCTCTGAACCCGAACCATCCATGTCAGAGAGGTTCCGCTCAGAACCCGGATATCTTCTTCCAGGCAAGAGAGGCATGTAATCCATATTATGACGCTCTTCCGGCAGTTGTTCAGGAGTACATGGACAAAGTTAACGAGAAGATCGGAACAGACTACAAACTGTTCAACTACTACGGAGCTGCTGACGCTGAGCACATCATCGTAGCTATGGGTTCCGTAAACGATACAATCGAGGAGACAATCGATTACCTTATGGCAGCTGGCAAGAAAGTCGGTGTTGTTAAAGTTCGTCTTTACAGACCATTCTGTGCACAGGCTCTTATCGATGCAATCCCGGATACAGTTAAGCAGATCTCTGTTCTTGACAGAACAAAAGAGCCAGGAGCTCTTGGCGAGCCTCTGTATCTTGATGTTGTTGCAGCTCTTCGCGACAGCAAGTTCAGCGATGTTAAGATCTTTACAGGACGTTACGGACTTGGTTCCAAAGATACAACACCTGCACAGATCGTAGCAGTATATGAGAACACTGAGAAAGAGAAATTCACAATCGGTATCGTTGATGATGTTACAAACCTTTCTCTTGAGACAGGCGCACCACTTGTTACAACACCAGAGGGAACAACAAACTGCAAGTTCTGGGGACTTGGAGCTGATGGTACTGTAGGTGCTAACAAGAACTCCATCAAGATCATCGGTGACAACACAGACATGTACGCACAGGCTTACTTTGATTATGACTCCAAGAAGTCCGGCGGTGTTACAATGTCTCACCTTCGTTTCGGTAAGAAACCGATCAAATCCACATACCTGATCCACAAAGCAAACTTCGTTGCATGTCATAATCCGTCCTATGTTAACAAATATAACATGGTACAGGAGCTTGTTGACGGAGGTACATTCCTTCTGAACTGTGCTTGGGATATGGAAGGACTTGAGAAACATCTTCCAGGACAGGTTAAAGCTTTCATCGCTAACCACAATATCAAATTCTACACCATCGATGGTGTTAAGATTGGTATTGAGACTGGCATGGGACCAACACGTATCAACACAATTCTTCAGTCCGCATTCTTCAAACTTACAGGAATCATTCCTGAGGAGCAGGCTATCGAGCTTATGAAAGCTGCTGCTAAAGCTACTTACGGACGTAAAGGTGATGACGTTGTTAAGAAGAACTGGGCAGCTATCGATGCCGGTGCTAAACAGGTCGTAGAGGTTCAGGTTCCGGAGAGCTGGAAGAACGCTGAGGACGAGGGACTCTTCATGTCTCACGCATCCCACGGTGCTCAGGATGCTCAGGACTTCGTAAACAACATCCAGTGCAAGATCAATGCTCAGGAAGGTAACAGCCTCCCGGTATCTGCATTCAAGGATTATGTAGATGGTACAACACCATCCGGAACAGCTGCATATGAGAAACGTGGTATCGCAGTTAACGTTCCTGTATGGGTTCCGGACAACTGTATCCAGTGTAACCGCTGTGCATATGTCTGCCCGCATGCTGCAATCCGTCCGGTTGCTATGACAGCAGATGAGACAGCTAACGCTCCAGAGGGAATCAAGACACTTCCTCTTACAGGAATGAAAGACTATACATTCACAATGACTGTATCCGCTCTTGACTGTACAGGATGTGGCTCCTGCGCAAATGTCTGCCCAGGAAAGAAAGGCAACAAAGCTCTTGAGATGGCTCCGCTTGAAGCTAACACAGAAGAGCAGAAATTCTTCGATTACGGTGTAACACTTCCTCAGAAGGAAGACGTTATCGCTAAATATAAAGAGACAACTGTAAAAGGCAGCCAGTTCAAACAGCCGCTCCTTGAGTTCTCCGGCGCTTGTGCAGGTTGTGGTGAGACACCATACGCTAAGCTGATCACACAGCTCTTTGGTGACAGAATGTACATTGCAAATGCTACAGGATGTTCTTCTATCTGGGGTAACTCTTCACCATCTACACCATACACAACAAACGCTAAGGGACAGGGACCTGCATGGTCAAACTCTCTGTTCGAGGATAACGCAGAGTTCGGTTATGGTATGCTTCTTGCACAGCGTGCGATCCGTGGCGGTCTGAAAGAGAAGATCGAAGACCTTGTAGCTAACGGAACAAATGAGGATGTTAAGGCAGCTGGTCAGGAATGGCTGGATACTTATGCTGTAGGCGCAACAAATGGTGCAGCTACAGAGAAACTCGTTGCAGCTCTTGAGGCTTGCGGATGTGACAAGGCTAACGAGATCCTTGCACAGAAAGACTTCCTCTCCAAGAAATCCCAGTGGATCTTCGGTGGTGACGGATGGGCTTACGATATCGGATTCGGTGGTGTTGACCACGTTCTTGCAAGCGGACGTGACATCAACGTTATGGTATTCGATACAGAGGTTTACTCCAACACAGGCGGACAGTCTTCCAAATCTACACCGACAGGTGCGATCGCTCAGTTCGCAGCAGGCGGAAAAGAGACTAAGAAGAAAGATATGGCATCTATCGCAATGAGCTATGGCTATGTATATGTAGCACAGATTTCCATGGGTGCTGACTTCAACCAGACTGTAAAAGCAATCGCAGAGGCAGAGGCATATCCGGGACCATCCCTGATCATCGCTTACGCTCCATGTATCAACCATGGTATCAAGAAAGGTATGAGCAAAGCTCAGACAGAGGAAGAGCTGGCAGTTAAGTGCGGATACTGGCACAACTTCAGATTCAACCCGGCTGCTGAGAACAAGTTCAGCCTTGATTCCAAGACACCGGATATGGAGAACTATATGGACTTCCTGAACGGTGAGGTTCGTTACAATTCTCTGCAGCGTCAGAATCCTGAGAAAGCTGCAAGACTGTTTGCTAAGAACGAGTCTGAGGCTCAGGCTAGATATGAGTATCTGCAGAAACTTATCACTCTTTACGGAGCAGATAAGAAAGAAGACTAATTATTGATCAATAGTTACTGTTTATACAGTGTGCTTGCTGATTAAGCATTAGGTGACAGGCCTGCGGTGTTTAGCGCACCGCAGGCCTTTTTTCATATACAGGAGAGACATATATGAAGAGAATTTTTTCGAAGGAGAAATCCCGGAAAGAGAAAAAAGCAGATTTTTATATTCTGTATACGATTGTTTTTGCGGCGATCTCGCTGTTTATTTACAGTTGTTTTTATTTCAATGGAAAATCCCTGATCTGGAGTCATGACGGTGTTCCGCAGCACATCAATGCATTGGCCTATTATGGAAAATATCTGCGGAATGTTCTGCAGACGCTGGTGACGGAGCATAAGCTTTCCCTTCCTATGTGGGATATGCATATCGGATACGGTTCCGATATCCTTACAACACTTCATTATTATGTGATCGGTGATCCGCTGACCTTACTGTCCGTTTTTGTACCGGAAAAAGACACAGAGATCTTATATGAGCTTCTGATCTTTCTCCGCATTTATCTGGCGGGTATCACATTCAGCATTTACTGCTTTTACCGCAAGAATCCCAAACAGGCCACATTTCTTGGAAGCCTTGTTTATATTTTTGCAGGATGGACCATTTATGCGTCCATGAAGCACCCATATTTTTCCAATCCCATGATCTATCTGCCGCTGGTCCTTATGGGAATTGAAAAGATTTACAAAAAAGAAAAGCCATACCATTTTTATCTGTGCGACGGCTGTAGCGGCAATGTCTAATTTTTATTTCTTTTATATGATCAGTATCTTTATGGTGCTGTATGCAGCTTTCCGGTATTTTGGAATATTCCGCAAGCGTTCAGTAAAAGATGTATTTCAGTGGTTCCTGAAATTTGCTGGCTTTTATCTGGTCGCACTTATGATCGCTGCACTGATCTTTTTACCTGTGGTCATGACTCTGTTTGGAACAGAGCGCTTTCAGGCGCAGAATTATGTGCCGCTGTTATATGACCGCATTTACTACGAAAAATATCTCGGCTGTCTGATCGGCGAAAATATGATCCAGTGGGGAGTTGCTGGATATTCCGCAGTCGCAATGGCAGGCGTGTTTGTGATCTTTTCCAAAAAGAAAAAATATACGGGACTGAAGCTGGGCTTTGTGCTTCTGAATCTGTTTTTACTGATCCCCTTTGCAGGTCATGTACTGAATGGATTTTCATACGTGTCCAACCGATGGATCTGGGCGTATGGAATGCTGATCGCATATATCCTGGTACAGGCATATCCGGAACTGTTTACGCTGGGCATCAGGGAAAAACGACGGATATTTGTAATGCTGCTGATATATGGCGTGCTGGCACTGTTTTCAGAATCCGCTCGTACGGAACGCAATATCATGGCACTGATGATGCTGGTCCTGGCTGTGTTTACAGTGGTTTCCTACGGAAACGTATTTACACAGGGAAAATATCTCTGTGGAATGATCGTGGCCGTGCTTGTGACAAGCATCCTTCTGAATGTTTCATACCAGTATTCTTACGAAAAAGATTATCTGTCAGAATTTGAGGAAAAGGATCAGGCGCTGGAGAAGCTTCAGTCCGGACCGGACAAAGCGATCCGGTCAATGGACGATTCAGCGGTTACCAGATATGACCAGTACAAAACGGGCTCTTATGTAAACACTGCCATGTATATGGGAACCAACAGTACTTCCTATTATTTCAGTGTGGCCAATGGAAATATCAGCCGTTTCTTTGATGAGATGTATCTGAATACCCCCTGGGATTATCATTACAGCAGCCTAGACGGACGGAGTATCCTAGATCGTCTTGCCTCGGTGAAATATTTTGCCATCAAAAAAAGCGGATATGGGTATCTGCCATACGGCTATGACAGTGAAGCAGCAGTCACAAAAAAATACAGGATCTACGAAGACGAGGATTCCCTTCCTCTTGGTTATACCTATGATTCCTGGATCCCCAGAGAAAAGTATGAAAAGCTTTCTGTGACCGAAAAGCAGCAGGCACTCCTGCAGGGGGCAGTTCTGGAGGACAGCAGTCTTTCTGAGACAGACCTCATCTTTGACGATAAGAAAGCAGATTTTACACTGGAAGCAGGAAAAGGCTGTAAGATCAAAGACGGAAAGATCATTGTGGCCAAAGAAGGAGCAACCGTACAGATCGGATATCAGGGAGAGCCGGAGGCAGAGGTTTATCTTGTGGCAAAAAATCTGGATTTTAATGCCTATTCTCCACGTGCAGTGGTCAGTGATAAAAAATGGGATTCCATGACAGAATATGAGAAGAATACCGTGCGTTATGAAGACAATAACTGGCGCTACTGGAAAGAAAGCAAGGAATCAGCAGTGGATGTTTCGCTGGGCTCCGTGGACAAGACTATCCGGATCTTTACAGATAAATACAACGGCTACAGCGGAAGACATAATTTTCTTCTGAATATGGGATATAAAAACTATTCTGCAGGAACTATGACACTGACATTCTCCATGCCGGGAGAATATACCTTTGATGATCTGTATGTGGCATGTCAGCCCATGGCTTCTGTTGAAGAACAGACAGAGGAGCTTGGAAAAGAAAGTCTTCAGAATATCAAAACGGAGACAAATTGCATTCGTGGAGATATCACAACCACTTCCGATAAGATCCTGGTATTTTCCATTCCATACAGCGCAGGCTTTACCGCCTATGTAGATGGAGAAAAAACAGAACTTGTGCAGGCAAACAGTATGTATATGGGACTGGAATTAAAAAAAGGCAGGCATACGATCGCACTCAGATATTGTACACCGTATATTGTGCCCGGAATGATACTGACGGTGCTTGGCCTGATCCTGTTTGCCGGGATCGTAATATCTTACCGGCGCCAGGGAAAACAAAAGAAAGGGGAAAACAGGAGAAATGAGCCGATTATCGGTAGTTTTGCCTGCCTGTAACGAGGAACCGATGGTGGAGAAAACCTGCCGGACTCTCAGAGAGCTCCTGGGGCAGGCCGGGATCCGTTATGAACTGGTCCTGGTAGATGACGGTTCCTCTGACGGGACCTGGGCAGCCATAGAAAAAGTATCCAGGGAAGATAAAAATGTGACAGGTGTGCATTTTTCCAGAAATTTCGGAAAAGAAGCAGCAATCGTGGCCGGCCTTGCACAGGCATGCGGAGATGCGGTGGCAGTGATGGACTGTGACCTGCAGCATCCGCCGGAAATCCTCTTGGAAATGTACCGGCTCTGGAAGCAGGGCTACGAGGTTGTGGAGGGCATCAAGAAAAACCGGGGAAAAGAAACTCTTTTTCACAGAAAAAGTGCCGGATTTTTCTATCGGATCATGTCCCGTGCCACCGGCTTTGATATGGAAAACGCTTCCGACTTCAAGCTGCTGGACAGGAAAGCGGTGGAGAGTGTTCTCGCCATGCCTGAGCGCAGCATGTTTTTCCGGGCGGCTTATCATCCTGGATAGGCTTCAAAAGCATCTCCGTACCTTTTGAGGTGCAGGAGCGTGAGGCCGGAGAATCCAAATGGTCTGCAGGAACGCTGATCAGCTATGCGTTTCGGAATATCGTGGCATTTACAACACTTCCGCTGCAGTTTGTAACAGCCGGTGCTGTGGGTTGCTTTGGGTGCTCCCTGCTCCTTCTGGTCTATTCTCTGGTCCGGTATTTTTCCGGGCATGCGGTGGAAGGCTATACCACACTTCTGATCGTGATGCTCTTTATCGGAAGTGCTGTGATGATGAGCCTTGGGATCATCGGATATTATATCGCCAGGATCTATGAGGAAGTAAAACGTCGTCCAAGATATATCGTATCAAAGATCATACGAGGAGGAGATACCAATGAAAAAGTGGATCCTTAAATTCTATGAAATGATGTGATCCGTTATATTTTCTGGGGTGGTTGTACGACTCTCGTAAATCTGTTAAGCTTTTATATCATGAGGGCAATGGGAATCCCGCTGATGAGTGCCAACATCATATCGATCATCCTGGCGATCCTGTTTGCCTATGTTGTGAATTCCAGATTTGTATTTCATGACCGCTGTGAAACATGGAGGGATCATATACGGCCCTTTCTGAAATTTATAAGTGCCCGTCTGGTGACCATGGTCATTGAGGTAGGTGGCGTATGGCTTCTGGCGGAGATCCTGGGATTCCGGGATATGTTTGCAAAAATTCTGCACACAATTTATCGTGCTGGCGTTGAATTATATCTTTAGTAAATTTATTATTTTTACCACAGGTAAAAGGATTGGAGGTAGCAAATGATGACTTTGGATGAGGCAGTGAAGAAAGTCCGCCCTCTGGATGAAAAGGCTATGGAGGGGGCGAGAAAGAGATGGGACAGTATTGCAAAGCCCCTGCATTCTCTGGGAGAGCTGGAGAATATGCTGACACAGATCGCCGGTATCACAGGTACACCGGAGGTACGTGTGGAGAAAAAAGCAGTGGTTGCCATGTGCGCGGATAACGGAGTTGTAGAAGAGGGTGTGACCCAGACCGGACAGGAAGTGACGGCTGTTGTGGCTGAGAATTTTCTGGAAGGGACTACTACCTGCTGTGTGATGTGCCGTCAGTGTGGAGCAGAGCTTTTTCCTGTAGATGTGGGAATGGTCACAGATACAAAGGTCCGTACAGATCTTAAGGTTGCTTATGGGACCAGAAATATGACCAGAGAGCCGGCGATGACAAGAGATCAGGCGATCCGTGGCATCGAAGCCGGAATTGCCATGGCAGAGGAGCTGAAGGAAAAAGGCTATCAGGTTCTTGCAACCGGCGAGATGGGCATTGGAAATACCACCACCAGCAGTGCGGTAGCAGCTGTGCTTCTCGGAAAACCGGTGGAAGATATGACCGGACGTGGTGCCGGATTGACCAGTGAAGGGCTTGTACGGAAGATCAATGCGATCAAAAAGGCGATCGCCCTGAATAATCCGGATCGTTCAGATGCCATTGACGTCCTGGCAAAGGTAGGTGGACTGGATATTGCAGGAATGGCAGGAGTATTCATTGGAGGAGCAGCACTTGGAATGCCGGTTGTCATGGACGGATTTATTTCCTGCGTATCTGCACTGATCGCAATAAAGATCTGCCCGCAGGTAAGTGATCATATCCTTGCGTCTCATGTATCCAAAGAGCCTGCAGCACAGCTGATCCTGAAGGAGCTTGGCAAGGAAGCGATCATCCACGCAGGCATGTGCCTGGGCGAGGGAACCGGAGCTGTGGCACTGTTTCCGATGATGGATCTGTCCTGTGCAGTATATAATTCCATGAGTACCTTTGGTGATATCAATGTAGAACAGTACGAGGAGCTGAAATAATATGCTGGTTGTTGTAACAGGAGGCAGCGGAAGCGGAAAATCTGCTTTTGCGGAAGAAACCGTACTTTCCCTTGGCGAAGCCAGAAGGATCTATATCGCCACCATGCAGGCTTTTGACGAAGAAAGCCACAGGCGCATCCGCAGACACCGGCACATGCGTGCAGGAAAAGGCTTCGAGACAATAGAAAGATATACAGAGCTGGATGAGCTGCTCATCCCGAAGGACTGCGTGGTCCTTCTGGAGTGCATGTCCAATCTGGTTGCAAATGAGATGTTCCGGGAAGGCGGCTTCCACCCGGAGGTGGCAGAAAAGATCACAGAAGGAGTGAAAAATCTTCTTTCCCAGGCAAAGCATGTGGTGATCGTCACCAACGAGATCTTTTCAGACGGGATCCTCTACGAGGAAGAATCAGAACAGTACAAAAAAGAACTGGGGACAGATCAACCAGAAGCTGGCAGAGATGGCAGAAGAGGTTGTGGAAGTCGTATACGGGATCCCTGTATGGCATAAAGGAGGAAAGGAAACATGAAAAGCTTATGGAACATGATTTAAGGCAGCCTTTGCCATGTTTTCAAGATCCCCATGCCCATGGTGGACTGGAAGAAGGAAAACATAAAATATATGATGTGCTTTTTCCCCTTTGTGGGTACTGCCATCGGCATCCTGACCTGGTTTGCAGGAGGGGCCCTCGGTGTACACGTAGCTCTGGAGCCAGTTTTTTCTCGCTGTGATCCTTACTGTGATCCCGGTATTTGTTACCGGCGGCATTCATGTAGACGGGCTTCTGGACACATCGGATGCATTAAGCTCCTGGCAGGAACGCACAAGGAGGCTGGAGATCCTGAAGGATTCCCATGCAGGTGCATTTGCCATTATCACAGCCTGTGTATATTTATCCTCTGGCTGGGAGCCTGGGATCAGCTCCTTGGAAATTATAACGGGATCTGTATCATGAGCCTGGGCTTTATGATGTCCAGGTGTCTTTCCGGGATCGGTGTGATCACATTTCCCAAGGCAAGGACAGACGGGACTGTGGCAGAATTTTCCAGAAATGCGTCAGAGATCGCAGTGCGAAATGTTCTTATCACGATGTTTGTGATCCTTGCAGCGCTGATGATATGGGTAGATCCGGTCCTGGGTGTTCTGGCAGCTGTCAGCGCACTTCTGGTATTCTGGTGGTATCACCATATGGCTTTGAAATATTTTGGAGGGACCACAGGTGATCTTTCCGGATTTTTCCTTTGCATCTGCGAGGTCGTGATGGCACTGGTGCTTGCTTTTGGTGGCACGTTTAATCTGTAATGAAGATTTGGATGAGGTAAAAATATTATGGAAATGATAATCGGAGGCGCATATCAGGGAAAAGCTGCCTATGCAAAAGCACAGTTCCCGGATGTGGACTGGAAATTCGGAGGAGAGATCACAGAAGAGGAGCTTCTGAAGGCAGCGGGTGTTCTGGGATTTCAGGAATACATAAGAAAAGCTCTGAAGGCAGGAGAAGATCTCACCGGTCTGGCAGAAAAGCTGGCACAGCAGGATCCGGATGTGATCCTTGTCAGTGAGGAGGTAGGCTACGGGATCGTTCCGGCGGATGCTTTTGAACGGCAGTACCGAGAAGCTGTTGGCCGGGTGTGCACTGCACTGGCTGCAAAAAGCAGAAGGGTCACAAGAGTGGTATGCGGGATCGGGACGGTGCTGAAGGATGATTAGATTATATCTGATACGACACGGACAGACACCCGGAAATAAGCTTCAGCGTTATATCGGAACAACGGATGAACCGCTGAGTACGGAGGGAAAGGAATTTCTGGAAAAGCTGACCTATCCCATGCCGGAGGCCCTTTATGTAAGTCCGCTCTGCCGCTGTGTGGAAACTGCGGAGATCCTTTTTCCAGGAAAAAGCTTTCATATCATCGAAGAGCTTTCCGAGTGTGATTTTGGAGAGTTTGAGAATAAAAATTATAAAGAGCTTTCCGGAAATCAGGATTATCAGAGGTGGATCGACAGCAATGGAACGCTTCCTTTTCCGGGAGGAGAAAGTCGAGAAGCGTTTAAGTGCCGGAGCCTTACAGGATTTCAGAAGGCTGTCACACAGTGTATCCGTAACAACATAAAGACAGCGGCTCTTGTGATACATGGCGGTACGATCATGAACATTATGGAAGAATATGCGGACAGACCCAGGGCTTTTTATGAATGGCATGTAAAAAAGCGGCGGCGGTTATTTGGCAGAGCTGGAGCCTGCGCTGTGGCAGAAGGGACGGAGAGAGCTCTGTGTCCGTGAAGCATATATGGAGGGTTAAGTTATGAATGAGCAGAAGATCAGCTGGAAACGCAGCGACTTGAAATGGCGCGGAAAACAGGCATTCAAAAAAAGTTAATC
>ENA-OQET01001292-OQET01001292.1-human-gut-metagenome-genome-assembly--contig:-NODE-1292-length-11307-cov-6.359839_pt1 | contig 11307 bp, 7 predicted proteins | sample MGYA00242800_ERZ504645 | MGnify/ENA primary metagenome ERZ504645 (study PRJEB26092, sample SAMD00036308) | human gut metagenome | host: Homo sapiens | study: EMG produced TPA metagenomics assembly of... | reverse complement strand
AATAGCCGCATTTGTGTTTTCATGAATGCTAATCTTTCTTTTGTCAAACCACTCGGTTTTATATCAATTTTAGTATAAACCTGTCCTACTTTATGTGTAGGACGCTTAATATTTACGTATGAAAAAGTTTAAGAAATATGCGGTTTTTAAGAAAAAAGTAAGCGATGTCCGGTCTATACTGTATCAAAATTGAGCCAAAGGGATAAAGCGCGTGCACCCCGCGAATCACTTCGCAGGGTGCACCCAACTAATAACTAACTTTTTACTTTGTGGTTTTACGTAATTTCATATGACTAACACTGCAAAGATACGGTCATTTGCCTATCTCAGCAATACCTATTTGTAGGTATTTTAGAAGCATTCCAGATAAGAACGTTATATTTTCATTTTTACCTCGCTTAGTTCCACCAGCTTATTTACAATAGCATAAATAGTAAGTCCGGCCGCTGAATGAATTTGCAGCTTGCGCGTAATATTCCGTCGGTGGGTGATTACGGTATGAACAGAAATATAGAGTTTTTCGGCTATTTCCTTATTGATCATCCCCCGTACTACGCAACCGATAATTTCTTTTTCTCTCTGACTTAGTGTATCCTGATCGGAATCATCTTCTTCTGCAAAATTCATAAGTACAGAGATTTTCTTCTCCAAAGATTCAACATCATCAAACAGATTAATGCTTTCTTCGTATCCCTTCAACTGATTGGCATCTACAAAAGTGCAGATCAATGATACAATCTTTGTTTCCAGATGAGGATAATGTTCTTTGAAAGCATCCACATCGAACCACCCTTCGAACTGAGGATTCACAATCAGAATATTCGGTGTATGTGCTTCCATACAATGCTGAAGTCCCTCTTTCGATGTCACTTCAATAGTCTGTATATTCATGTCAGGCAGGCGCTTCAGCACCGCAACCAGTCCGCTCCGGACTATCACCGAAGTTTCTGCCACAGCTATCAAGATTATTTCCTGAGATTTCATTTTTCCCCCTTTTCCAATTCCATTATGGCAGGGACAAACAAGTAATCTTCTACCCGATTATGCGATGCCAAATCTTCTTCACAACTAAATATATCGAACAATGTTGCGTTCAACAACTGATTATCGCCGTTGGCCGGATAATACTTAATGATGATATTTTTCAATTCGGTCAGCTTTGCATTTATCTGATCGTGATGACGCGCAAAGACTCCTATATTATATTGGGCGGAACGTTCACCATTCAATAAGCCGCGTACGTAGGTAAAGACCTTCTCATTTTCATACTCCATGTGTTTTCTGACCTCACCTACATAGTCATCGAAAAACTGGAGTATCAGAAACGATACTTCATTTTGAGATGAAAAGTCTATAGCCTTAATCAACTTACGGCGTATGGTAGGCAACTGAAAATCCAGAAAATACGAATGGGCCCGCTGCAGATAATCCATCAAAGCAGGTACAGAAAGCCCGGTCACGTGATCCTGCATACGATTATTTTCTTCAGTCAGAAAATTTACGACAGCAAGAAAAGTGGTACAATCTACTCCATTCATGCTGCATACCTCCTGTACTGACTTATCTCCGAATCCCAGTGATACACCAAAACGACTTAAGACTTGCAACAAAGCATAGTTTTCGCAAATCAAGTCACTCATCTTATCGGTTGGCTTATATATTTTGGTTCCGCACATATTAAAAATAGAATTCATACATTATTTTCGTTTACAAAGTAAGACAATCTATACAGGGTACGCAATCCCTATTTATAGGTATTTATTAAGTTCGGCTGTCCCTTAGTCTATCCAAAGTTTCAAAACTCTTTGCGTCTTTTCGGTTACACGAAAACGATTATCAGTACGTTCATTCACCAGCCATACAATATTCTCTCCCGAACAGACTACATACTGGTTCTCTTTTTCAAACAAAGAGTATTTACGATCGCGCAGATAGTCACGCACTTTTTTGAAACTATGCATACCGAAAGGAACAAACTTATCCCCCGACTGCCACCGGCGCAACACAAGTGGTTCTTTTACAGTATCGGCATCCAAACAGGCAAGTTCAGGATTTCGGGAAACCTCAAAACCATCTTCTATTTGACAAATTTCCTGATGTAAAGTGTAAGATTGATCCTCCTTCGATTCTTCTCTTCTTTTCAGAAATAAATAATCGCGGTCACGCAGTAAAACGTAATTCTCTGAATAAAACAATTTACCTGATTCTGTACCTAAACTTCGATATATATTCTTCAGTTGAACAGCATTGAAGCCATAAGGATGTAGTAATTCAAACAAAACAGCAAGGGGAGCTACAGCTTTCATTATTCGGGAAATACTGAATTTACCTTCCCTCTCTGTTACTTCTGTACATACTGTTTGTATCGACCTACGATACACAGCCTCCACATCAGATAGTCTGCGTGCAGTTTCAGTTATTGATTCACAGACAGAAGGATTTATCTCTTTTAATAACGGGATAATATTAAGACGAAGCTTATTACGCAGATATTCATCTTCCAGATTTGTACTATCGGTCACATAATCTTGTTTCAAATCGGCAAGAAAAGCCAATATGTCATCACGGCTGACGTCAAGCAGCGGACGCACCACTTTACCATTGACAGCAGCAATTCCCTTAAGTCCATTAATACCTGTCCCTCTGACTAAGTTCAAGAGAAAAGTTTCTACACTGTCATCACGATGATGAGCTACAGCTATCACACTTGCTCCAATCTGTAGACGTACCTGTTCGAACCATTCATACCTAAGTTCGCGTGCAGCCATCTCAATAGAAATTCTTTTTCGGGAAGCATATCCGTTCGTATCAAAATGTATAACCTGAAGTGGCACATCCAGCCCTCGACACAAATTCTGAACAAATTCTTCATCCCGGTCAGATTCTTCACCACGTAAGTGAAAATTGCAATGTGCCGCAACGCAATTATATCCTTCCAGCAACAACACACGCAGCAAAGCAACGGAGTCTGCACCGCCACTCAATGCCACAAGTATCTTATCGCTACGATGAAACAAGTGTTTCTCATTTATATATTGAATAACCTTTTGTCTAAACATACTGCAAAGGTAAAAAATGTTCTGTAAACACGCAGGTGAATATTTCAAAAGTAGAAAAGTATATCATTGTATAACTTAAAACTTACTTTATAAGGGATGTTGTAAAAAATACTTTCCTGTAAGCAAAATAATCAAATTAAAACATTTTACAGCAATAAAGTAATATATTGTTATTTTTAATAGCAATAATTAATACATATATAAGAAACTGTAATAGAAAAATATATTTTATCAAAACTCTCTTTCATCTTTATTTGTTTTTTGAAAGCATATATATATTTTTGCAAACACAAAGAAACAACAAACGGATATAAAAACAAAATAAGAAAGCAAATGAAAGAAAAAGGTTACATTTTATCAAATAACAGCGTAAATATATCGCAACATCAATGCGGACTATATAGTCCGGCCAATGAACATGATGCTTGTGGTGTAGGTATGATAGTCAACCTACATGGTACAAAATCGCACGATTTGATAGACTCTGCCCTAAGAGTATTGGAAAACATGAAGCATCGCGGTGCTGAAGGAGCAGATAATAAAACGGGGGATGGAGCTGGAATTATGGTCCAGATACCTCATGAATTCATTCTGCTACAAGGAATCCCTGTGCCCGAAAAAGGGAAATATGGAACCGGACTAGTCTTTATGCCCAAAGATAAAGAGGCTCAACAAGCTATCATGAGCATAATGATTGAAGAAATAGAACGCGAAAGTATGACGCTCATGCACGTACGAAGTGTTCCTGTCAATTCAAATGTGCTCGGAAAAGATGCTCTTGCAACAGAGCCTGATGTAAAACAAATATTTATTACGGCAGAGGCAGACGAACAATTTCTTGAAAAGAAACTATATATAATAAGGAAAAAGATAGAGAACAGAATCGAACACAAAGACTTCTATATAGTATCACTCTCCAGCCGGAACATGGTATACAAAGGTATGCTTACTTCCACTCAGTTGCGAGAGTATTATGCCGATCTGACACAACCCTATTTTACCAGTGCCCTAGCCTTGGTACATTCACGTTTCAGTACCAATACTTTCCCTACATGGAGCTTGGCACAACCATTCCGTATGATGGCACACAATGGTGAGATAAATACGATCCGGGGAAATCGTGCATGGATGGAAGCCAGAGAAAGCGTATTGTCATCGGAAGCACTAGGAGATATTTCACAAATACGCCCCATCATACAACCAGGTATGAGCGACAGTGCTTCGATGGATAACGTACTGGAATTTTTTGTCATGTCAGGATTAAGTTTACCTCATGCACTTGCCATGATGGTTCCAGAATCGACGAATGACAAAAACCCTATCAGCCCTGCATTAAAGGCTTTTTACGAGTATCATTCCATCTTAATGGAACCATGGGACGGACCAGCCGCCTTGCTTTTCAGCGACGGCCGCTATGCCGGAGGTATGCTCGACCGTAACGGACTCCGTCCGGCACGCTGGCTGGTTACCAAGAGTGGCACAATGGTTGTGGCAAGCGAGACAGGAACAATCAGTTTCAATCCCGACGAGATTGAAGCAAAAGGAAGGTTGCAGCCCGGCAAGATTCTACTTGTCGACACACAAGAGGGAAAAATATATTATGACAATGAAGTAAAAGAAAACCTGGCTTCTGCCCTACCTTACTCAGAATGGCTTTCTGCCAACCGTATCGAGCTCGATACATTGCGGAGCGGACGTAAAGTAGAAAATGCAGTAAAAGAAGCCGGACGCCGGTTGCGTATTTTCGGATTCACACGTGAAGACGTAGAAAGAACGCTGACTCCAATGTGTAAAACAGGGGCTGAACCAACAGCTTCAATGGGAAATGACACCCCGCTTGCCGTCTTATCAGAAAAGCCCCAGCTGCTTTTCAACTATTTCAGACAGCAGTTCGCCCAAGTTACCAATCCAGCGATTGATCCAATTCGTGAAGAACTGGTAATGTCACTGACTGAATACATTGGTGCGGTAGGAAAGAACATTCTTACCCCAGATGCCCTGCATTGTAAGATGGTACGTCTGCCTCATCCGATACTGACAAATACACAACTTGATATATTGTGCAACATCAGATACAAGGGCTTCAGTACTGTAAAGCTAAAAATGGTCTTTGACGCCCAAACTGGAGAAGACGGATTGCGTGCCGCTATTGACAACCTATGCAAGAAAGCAGAAGAAGCAGTCGATGGAGGAGCTAATTACATTGTACTTTCAGATCGGGATATAGACGAGAGCCACGCACCAGTTCCCTCCTTACTTGCTGTAAGTGCCGTACACCATCATCTGATATCAGTACAAAAACGTGTACAGACTGCTCTGATAGTTGAAAGTGGTGAAGCACGCGAAGTAATGCACGCTGCCTTATTATTAGGCTACGGTGCAAGTGCGATCTGTCCGTATATGGCATTTGCAGTAATAGACGGATTAGTAAAGAGAGGCGACGTACAACTGGATTACAATACAGCCGAAAAGAACTATATAAAGGCCTTGTGTAAAGGACTATATAAGGTAATGAGCAAGATGGGTATCAGCACCATCCGATCATATCGTGGCGCAAAACTTTTTGAAGCTGTAGGATTGAATTCGGAAATGATGAAAAGATACTTCGGTACTTGTATTTCTACTATCGGCGGAGCCGGTCTGAAAGACATTGCAAACGATTATCTGAAATTCCACACCGCTGGAGTTTCCATCACCGATGATGAAGCAGAAGCAATGCTCGATAATATCGGACAATTCTCTTTCCGCAAGGATGGTGAAATACATGCATGGAACCCTGATACCATTAGTTTGCTACAACTGGCCACTCGTACCGGAAGCTACAAGAAGTTTAAGGAGTTCACACAAAAAGCAAACGAGAAGTCAGCTCCTGTATTCCTTCGTGACTTTTTCAGTTTCCGGAGTAATCCGATAGACATAAACTCTGTCGAACCGGTAGAAAACATTGTCAGACATTTCGTAACCGGTGCAATGTCATTCGGTGCCATCAGTAAAGAAGCTCATGAGGCCATGGCACTTGCCATGAACAAACTGGGTGCACGAAGCAATACCGGAGAAGGTGGAGAAGACAGTGCACGATTCAGCGCCGTATATCATTCCGACAGTGACAATGAAGACATCAGTTTATGCAGTAAGACCAAACAGATTGCTTCAGGACGCTTTGGAGTCACAACTGAATATCTGGTCAATGCAGAAGAAATCCAAATCAAAGTAGCCCAGGGAGCAAAACCGGGAGAAGGCGGTCAGTTACCAGGATTCAAGGTCAATGAAGTGATAGCACGTACACGTCACTCCATCCCTGGCATTTCCCTCATTTCTCCTCCACCTCATCATGACATTTACAGTATCGAAGATTTGGCACAACTTATTTTCGATCTGAAAAATGTAAATCCACGTGCAACTATCAGTGTGAAACTGGTAGCAGAAAGCGGTGTAGGAACAATTGCAGCCGGAGTAGCGAAAGCCAAAGCTGATTTAATTGTTATCTCTGGAGCAGAAGGAGGAACAGGCGCATCACCAGCTTCTTCGATGAGATATGCAGGTATTCCACCTGAAATAGGATTGAGTGAAACACAGCAAACACTCGTACTTAACGGACTGCGCGGACAAGTTCGCCTGCAAACAGACGGACAATTAAAAACGGGTCGTGACATCATCAGCATGGCATTGCTGGGAGCCGATGAATACGCTTTTGGTACAGCTGCTCTGATTGTGTTGGGATGTGTAATGATGCGTAAATGCCACACCAACTTATGTCCGGTAGGAGTCGCTACCCAAGACGAAAAATTGCGTGAACATTTCCGCGGACACTATCGCTACCTGATCAATTACTTCGAATTCCTTGCTCAGGAAGTACGAGAGTATCTGGCTGATATGGGTTTCACGCGTCTGGAAGACATTATTGGCAGAACAGACCTTATCGAGATTATTCCGCATGATAATGCTGGAAAAATAGGAGGATTAGACTTCAGCCGTATTCTCCATCAGGTAGATAACGGAACAGATATCCACCATACGGCCGACCATCCTACCGATCTTTCTGAGGTAAAAGACCGATCAATCATTGCTGCGGCACACGAAGCACTGGAAAAAGGGAAACAAGTAGAATTGGAATATACCATTTCGAATACAGACCGTTCAGTAGGAACTATGCTTGCTGGAGAAGTTGCCACCAGATATGGACACAAAGGACTACCCGATGGAACTATTAATGTCAAATTCAAAGGCTCCGCAGGTCAGAGTTTCGGCGCATTCCTTACACGGGGTATCAGTTTCCGTCTGGAAGGTGAAGCAAACGATTATGTCGGTAAAGGTTTAAGCGGCGGACGTATAGCTGTACTTCCTCCAATGGGATCTTGCTTTGATGCTTCAAAAAATACAATTGCCGGCAACACCCTAATGTATGGAGCTACAACCGGAGAAGTATATATAAACGGATGTGTAGGTGAGCGCTTTGCTGTCAGAAACTCAGGAGCCATTGCTGTAGTAGAAGGCGTAGGCGACCACTGCTGCGAGTATATGACAGGCGGACGAGTTGTTGTCTTAGGACATACCGGACGAAATTTCGCTGCCGGAATGAGTGGCGGTATCGCATATGTATGGGATCCGGAACGCACATTCGATTATTTCTGCAATATGGAAATGGTGGAACTCAGCCTGTTGGAAGACTCTGCTGCACGTAAAGAACTTCGCGAACTGATAGAATCTCACTGGAAATATACAGGTTCCAAGTTAGCACGTACACTGCTCGATAGCTGGCAGCAACATGTAGACGAGTTTATTCAAGTCACTCCTATCGAATACAAGCGCGTACTGGCAGAAGAACAAATGAAAAAGCTTCAGCAGAAAATAGCAGAAGTACAAAGAGATTACTAAAGAACAACTAATAAAACTATTGACATGGGAAATCCTAAAGCATTTCTAAATATACCTCGCCAGGAGGCAGGCTATCGCCCCATCCACGAACGCATCTCTGACTTTGGAGAAGTAGAACAAACACTGAACTCAAGCGAACGCAAGTTGCAGGCATCACGCTGCATGGACTGCGGTGTACCTTTCTGTCACTGGGCATGCCCGCTGGGCAACCGTCCTCCCGAATTTCAGGACGCATTAAGTAATGGTAAATGGCGTGAAGCTTATGAAATATTAACCCGTACAAACGATTTTCCGGAGTTTACTGGAAGGGTCTGCCCCGCACTATGCGAGAAGTCATGTGTGCTCAAGCTGAGTATTGACTCACCGGTTACTATCCGAGAAGACGAAGCTGCTATCATCGAAGCAGCATTCAGAGAAGGATATATTACAGCAAAACAATACAAAAGAAACGGATTAAAAGTTGCTGTCATCGGCTCCGGACCTGCCGGACTGGCTGCTGCCAATCAATTAAACCGTCGGGGATATCAGGTTACAGTATTCGAAAAAGACGAATATATAGGAGGTTTATTACGTTTCGGCATACCGAACTTTAAACTGCATAAACCAGTAATCGACCGCCGACTGAAGATTATGGAAGACGAAGGTATTTGCTTCAAGACAAACTCAACAATCGACTTGGAACATTTACCCGAAGGATTTGACGCATACGCTATCTGTACAGGAACACCAGAGGCACGCAACTTGAACATCCCCGGACGTGAACTTCGCGGCATTCATTTTGCCATGGAAATACTGGCACAGCAAAACAGAGTTCTAGCCGGACAGACATTCAGCGACGAAGAACGTATCACGGCAAAGAACAAGAAAGTTCTCGTAATCGGAGGAGGTGATACAGGAAGCGATTGTATCGGAACAGCCAATCGTCAGGGAGCTATCAGTGTATGCCAGATAGAAATCATGCCTAAACCTCCTGTTGGTCATAATCCCGCAACCCCCTGGCCACAATGGCCCGTAGTTCTGAAGACCAGTTCAAGTCATGAGGAAGGATGTACACGCCGTTGGAGTCTTACTTCAAACCGTTTTCTGGGAACTGAAGACGGACGTGTATGTGGCGTAGAAGTTGAAGAGGTGGAATGGATTCCCGCAGCAGACGGCGGACGCCCTCAAATGCGTCCTACTGGCAAAAAAGAAATCATAGAAGCAGATTTAGTATTGCTTGCCATGGGATTCCTCAAGCCACAATTACCCGAGCTTCCTCAAAACGCGGTAGTAGCCGGAGATGCTGCTACAGGTCCGAGCCTGGTAGTAAAATGTATAGCAGCAGGACGCCGGGCAGCCGCTGAAATTGATGCTATGCTGCAAAAGGGCAGCCATTAAAGAACATTTTAAAACAGAAACATTATGTGTGGAATAGCCTGCATTTTCAATATCAAACAGCAAACGCCAGAACTCAGGCAGAAAGCCTTGTCGATGGCGAAAAAGATACGCCACCGCGGTCCGGACTGGAGTGGCATTTACTGCGGTGGAAGCGCCATACTGGCACACGAGCGTCTTTCCATTGTCGATCCGCAATCAGGAGGGCAACCCCTCTATTCAAGCGACGGAAAAAAAGTACTTGCCGTAAACGGCGAAATTTATAATCACCGCGACATACGTGCGCAGTATGCCGGCAAATATAATTTTCAGACAGGCAGTGACTGCGAAGTGATTCTGGCACTTTATCAGGAAAAAGGCATACACTTTCTGGAAGACTTAAGCGGCATTTTTGCATTTGCCCTCTATGACGAAGAGCGTGATGAATTTCTGATAGCCCGTGACCCGATAGGCGTTATACCTTTATATATAGGACATGATGCAGACGGAACCGTATACTGTGCCAGTGAACTGAAAGCTCTGGAAGGATTCTGCGAGGAGTATGAACCGTTCCTTCCCGGACACTATTACTGGAGCAGAGAAGGTAAAATGGAGCGATGGTACAAACGTGACTGGATGGAATATCAGGCCGTAAAAGACCGTTATACTTCATTACCCGAATCAGAAGCATATACCACTCAGGTAAACGAGGTGCGTACAGCTCTCGAAGCAGCCGTACGCCGTCAGCTGATGAGCGATGTTCCTTATGGAGTGCTTTTGTCAGGCGGACTGGACTCTTCGGTTATTTCCGCCATAGCAAAGATTTACGCCGACAAACGTATCGAAACTGATGGGAAAGCTCCTGCCTGGTGGCCTCAGCTGCACTCCTTTGCCGTAGGTCTGAAAGGTGCTCCCGATCTGGAAAAAGCCCGGCTGGTAGCCGAACATATCGGTACTGTACATCATGAGATCAATTATACGATTCAGGAGGGTCTGGATGCCATACGCGACGTTATATATTACATCGAAACATACGACGTGACAACCGTCCGTGCCTCTACTCCGATGTATCTGCTGGCTCGAGTCATCAAGTCGATGGGTATCAAAATGGTACTAAGTGGTGAAGGAGCCGATGAAGTATTCGGAGGTTACCTTTACTTCCATAAAGCCCCTACAGCGGAAGCCTTCCACGAAGAAACTGTCCGCAAGCTCTCCAAACTCCACTTGTACGACTGCCTGCGTGCCAACAAATCACTTTCTGCATGGGGTGTAGAAGGTCGTGTGCCGTTCCTCGACAAAGAGTTTCTGGATGTAGCCATGCGCCTGAACCCGGCTGTAAAAATGTGTCCGGGACATACCATCGAAAAACGTATCGTACGTGATGCCTTTGCTTCTCTTCTGCCAGAGAGTGTAGCATGGCGACAGAAAGAGCAGTTCTCCGACGGAGTGGGATATTCGTGGATTGACACCCTGAAAGCAATTACAGCAGCCGCTGTCAGCGACGAGGAAATGCAACATGCAGCAGAACGTTTCCCCGATCAATCCGCCACAGAACCAAAGAAGAATATTACTACCGTTGTATTTTCGAAGAACACTTCCCCAGTGCGTCGGCAGCCAAAAGCGTACCGAGTGTACCAAGTGTCGCATGTTCTACAGCCGAAGCACTGGCATGGGACGCAAGTTTCAAAAACCTGAACGATCCGAGTGGCCGCGCAGTAGCCGGAGTACACGAGGCTGCTTACTAAAAAAGCAATAATACTGCATTGCCATTCAACCAACAATAAACTGATATGGAAATTGAATTTACAAAAATGCATGGCGCAGGAAATGACTATATTTATGTCAACACCCTGCGCTATCCGATAGATAATCCGGAAGAACTGTCAGTCGAATTTATCCAAACCAAAATATTATCCCAACTTGACTTTTTATTGTATTGAATATCAGTAAATTGTTATATTTTAGTAGCAGATAATAAAGAGTGATTGTTCCATTATTCAAGAACAGTCACTCATTTATT
>ENA-OQET01001291-OQET01001291.1-human-gut-metagenome-genome-assembly--contig:-NODE-1291-length-11312-cov-4.414484_pt1 | contig 11312 bp, 12 predicted proteins | sample MGYA00242800_ERZ504645 | MGnify/ENA primary metagenome ERZ504645 (study PRJEB26092, sample SAMD00036308) | human gut metagenome | host: Homo sapiens | study: EMG produced TPA metagenomics assembly of... | reverse complement strand
AGCAGAAGAATTTTTCCATACAGAGAAACTGCTCCAGCTCCTGAACGACCATAAAGATAAAAAAGCAGATAACAGCCGTAAAATCTGGACAGTTTTAACATTCCTTATCTGGTACGATAGATTTTTTTACTACATGTTCGAAGTGAGAGAGTTGGTTATGAGACGGTAAACATGTAAATGTACGAAAAATTTATAAAGTCTACCAATCAGGTTTTTTTCGTTGTACAATGCTTTCTGTCGTACAGGGTTACTTTCCTTTGTAATGGTTTTGCCAAACTCATTATACATCAGAAAGCCCTGTACGATATTTTTTATGAAAAAACTTGTAAAGTGGTGTATTTATTTATAAGAATTTCGATAATCGGTAGGAGTCATATTTTCATATTTTTTAAATACCCTGCTAAGCTGGGTGGAACTATTGTATCCAACATGCTGTGCAATCTCATCAACCGTCATGTCTGTTTCTATCAGATATTGTTTGGTTGCTCTTATCCTTTCTGTATGCAAGCGAGTTAAATAAGATGTACCGGTTGCCTTTTTTAATAAAGCACAAATGTAACGGGGATTCAAATTTACACTATCAGCAATATCATCAAGAGAAATATCTTTTTCATAATTGTCTTTGATAAATGCATCAATTTGTTGAATTTGTGGATTACTTTCACTGCTAAAAGTATATTGCTTGAAAAGCCTGCTCTTTATATTGTTAATAAATAGCTCTATTTCGGATACGAGATTATCCTTTGAAAGAACTGGAATTGATACATTCAAATCCGCTGGGAGTGAAAAACCATTTCGCTTGAGGTAGAAGAAAATATTCTGTTGAAAAGCACGATATATATTTTCATATGTATAGGTATTAACCGTCGTGCTGCTTTGTATATCTTCAATAATGGAAGTGATCACCGAATGATCCATATGCTGCTGCGAATCAAGAAAAACAGAAATACATTTTTTATATATAAAAGCTGCCAACTGTTCTTCCTGAATATCTTCATTGAATACTTTCTCGTAAAAAAAGCCTTTGAGCCGCATTCAGATATAAATTATGAAGTTTTTTTACAGAAGTAGAGTTAAGGCTGATTCCTATGTGCGCTGTTGGGTAAAGGGTTAACAAGCTCTTTTTTATTGCTTCTGATTTTGCTAAATATTTTGGGCGGTTGCATAATAACAAGATTTCTGATTTTCCCTGAAGCTGAAAAATATAAATCAGTGTATAATAAGTACTGAGTTCTTCTTTTATCTGGCTTTCATTAATTTCCTGTGAAACACCGGAAATAATAATTACAGTGATATACTGATAGGGAAAATAATCACAAAAAACATGATCTGAAAGTAACAATTCCGCTGGAGAAAGCCCATACAAGGTAAGATTTAAGATATTGAGTAATTGATTATTATGCTCCTGATCTAACCTTTTAGTCTTTCTTGAATATGATTTCTCAATTAATTCCTGAAGAGCCGATTCGCTAATTGGTTTTAGCAAAAAGTCTAAAATCCCATATTTAACAGCCTTTTGTGCATATTCAAAATCCGCATGGCTCGTAAGTATCGCAATGTCTCCTGAATAGTTACACTCATTCAGTTTATCAATCATACAAAATCCGTCCATGAGTGGCATTCTAATATCAGTGATGACTAAATCAGCAGAGGCGTGTGTGAGCAAATTCATTGCAGACGGAACACCATTGGCAGATAGTACAGATATTGAAAATGGAAAAGAGAGTATTTCTTCAATTATTAGTTTAATTCCATTAAGAATCATCTGTTCATCAACAACAACAAGTATCTGAAACATTTTTTGATTTAAACCTCCTGTTTAATCGAAATTGTAACAATAGTCTGTTTATCTGTAACGGTCAAATAAATTTTTGTTTGACCTGCGTAATAATAAGACAACCTCTCCTTGATGTTAGAAAGAGCAATCCCATGACCATTTCCCTGAAAATCTTCTGAGGATATGTCTCCGGAAAGATACTTATTTACCACTTCGAGTCTGTCAGAAGAAATTAAGGTTCCGGTGTTTGAAACCCTAAAAACTGTCAAATCATCTTTTATGAATCCGCAAAGGCTTATCTCGAAAGTATGTCGGGGTCAAGTATGTCGGGGTCTGACCCTATGAAGTACAACTAAAAAGGATAAAGCAGGGCTAAAAGATCTATAAAAGAATTATAAAATCGGGTATAGTGGCATTTAAAGACAATGAGGAGCTGTCAGAAGAATATGGGGCTATCGTATAGATGTTTTGAGTTAAGAAGGGATACGTGGAATGAATAAGTAGAATTCTGTAGTTGCTATGTTCCCTCAAAAGATATATACTTAAATTACAAATAAAAGCTGGTCAAGGGAGAGACTTATGGATGTGAAAGACAGTATTTCTGTAACACTAAAGACGATAGATGGAAAAGAAACGAAAGATCAGTCAGCAAAGAATATTTTTTCATATAAACCAATTATGAGTAATATTCTAAAATATACTGTAGAAGAATATAGAGACTGCTCCCTGGAAGAAATTATGAATTGTATAGAAGGTGATACGATTCAGACAGGAACCGCGTTGGTAGAAGAGGATATGGCAAAAACCATACGTGGAGAGGATACAGAATTTCATACGACAGATGAAGCACCAGCAGCATTTGATATTCTGTTCCGTTCTTTAAATCCAAAAGCAGAAGGAAAGCTTCTGGTAAATCTTCATATTGATTTTGAGATACAGCAAAATTACACACCGGGTTATCCGGTTGTAAAAAGAAGTATATATTATGGCTGCCGTAAATTGTCTGCACAATTAGATAAGATAGGGGAAAATGGAAAAGGATATGGTCATTTAGAAAAAGTGTACAGTATCTGGATCTGCCTCGATAATATTCCCAGGAAACTGGAAAATACCATATCATATTATAAGATGCAGAATTACAAAAATGAGGGAATCAAAGACAAAGAGTTCCGAATTGATTCCAGGGAATCAGATCTTTTGGAGATTATAATAGTACGGCTCGGTGGAGAAGGACAGGAAGAAAAGGGACTTTTGGATCTCTTATATGGATTATTTTCCGGAAACCAGAAAAAAGTATTATCATATATTCCAGATTCGGATAATCAAGTTCGTCAGAAGGAGGTGTCTGATATGTTAAGTATGATTTCTTATGCAGAGGAAAATGGAATAAAAAAGGGCGAAAAAAAAGGTGAAAAAAAGGGTGAAAATCGATTAGGAGCACTTATAAATATTCTATTAAAGAATAAACGTTATTCAGATGCTGAGAAAGCATCTGAGGACGAGGTGTATCGTGAACAACTATATAAAGAATATAAATTATAGAAATGGGTGGTTATTTTGAAAACTCCGGGGACTTAAATTTTCGACGACTGGTGATGCTCGAAAGGATGCTCGTTTCAATCGGAATTGGAGTCTGCATCCTATGAAGTCCAGGTTTTAGTTTTTGCCATTCTAAAGATAGTCTCAGCATATTGTGCTTTTGTCAAGGACATTGAGGTCAGACCGTGCGTCCAGCAAAGAGCATGCAGTCCGACAGGTGGAAATTATAATATAATAAGATTTAGGTAATTAAACAATATCGCATACATAATACAGAAAATGTACTATTTAATCGGAGAAAAATATGTATAGAGAAAGAGTGAACGAAAAACTACCGACAGAATATTTGTTGCATGAATTTGATGAATTGATTTCCTGTAAGAGCCTTGGTAGTTATAATTGTTGTGAAATGGTTTCGATATATTTATGCCAAAGAGAAAAGGAAATGCCGGATAATGTATATACAATTTTTGTATTTGAAACAAGACCGAACGTAGAAAAAGAGCTCGGAGAGACTTTTAAAAAAAGCTTAAAAGTATTACTGATACATATTCATTAGGAATACAGAGAAAGGTGCTGGATGTATCAGAAGTTCGAAGTATTTTTGAATTGTTATGCAACAGTAGAGATAAGAAGGAAGTAGACATCGGAGATGGAAGGTTAGAAACAGGATATCTGGAAGGGGTATCGAAAGTTTTTATTCAGCAGGACAGTACAAAAGAGATGCTTTTAAACAAAGTATTAAAAAACAATTTTATTAATGGAAGTTATATTTTGGAATTTTTTGACTGTGATAAAAAGATTGTAAATGTGTTGAACACAGTGCAGTTCAGAAAGATGACAGATACAATATTCGATGCAATTCCAATTGATTTGTTTTCTGTATCAGATCGTATTGGGAATTTTGTGTTTCAATTTCCGTCAACGAATGTAAGGGTTTCTTATAAAAAAGATGATATGGAGAGACAGTTAACGTATGATGTGTCATTTGATAAAGAATGTGAGTCAGATGATCAATTTCTGGTATTGTCAGAAGGCGTTTTTGATGATTCGATTATTTCATTTGGTGCCAGGACATTTAAACAGGAAGGATGTAATACTACATTTGAAGTTGGTGATGCTTCCCGATTTTGCAGGACAACGATAATTGATGTAAAACGGCAATTGATTTTGTCGCGTCAGGAAACAAGCTTTATAAGAAGAATGACGTGTGTGCTGCAGATGGGTGCACAGTATGGAGAACAGCGTATCATTTATGATGAAACAGGACAGGTTGTTGACATTATTGAACTCATATCAGCGGAGAATGTTAATATAGAACAACCTGTTATTCGGACGCGAGATAGTCATATACATAAGCGTCAGTATAGCAGACGAGTTGATGAGTTATATGCCAGAGCTGAGTTTAGACGGTATGGAAGAGATTCAGAACCGCAGAAAGCTTTGAAAGATGTGATTGCATTGATGAATCGTGCACAAACAGGGAAGGTGTATCTGTGGGATCCTTATCTGACAGTTGAGGATATTTTACATACTTGGTATTTTACGAAAAGTATGAATGTAACGTTATATGCAATTACATCTGGTGAAATTGCCGAAAAAAGTAAAATGAGTGTATGTGATTGGATAGAACAGCAGCAGGAAATTATGGAGAAAAGGAGTAATCATTATGGTATACATGTAGAGCTTAGATGCCAGTGGGCTGATTATGGTTACAGTTTTCATGATCGTTTTCTCATGGTGCTTAATTTAGATCAGGATACCTCTTCTGTCTGGTCACTGGGTACATCTGTGAATAGCCTTGGAAATAAACATCATATTATTCAAAGTGTGGAACATCCACAGATGATGATAGACGCATTTGAAGAATTATGGAATGAGCTGGATGCTCCGGAATGCTTGGTATGGAAGAAAGGAGTATGATGGAGAAGACAATAAAAAAGATATTTGGGAAATGATTAGTTCGGTGAGTTATAGTACTCATATTGCTGGTAACGCAGGAAGGGCTGATCAGAAATTTTTTGAACATTTGCAGGAAGGTATTGCGGATAATGATTTGGATAAGATATATGAATTCATTGATGCGTATGAGAGGGGAAAAAGTATAAAACCTGATGAATTAGTCTGCAGATTGTTTCAAAAAGCATATAGGGAGGACTCTGCACGTTTATGCCAGCTTTTGGCAGAGAAAAATAACATTGTAGGTTATTGGATATTTCTTTCAACTTGCTGTGAAACAGATATGCTTGTGGATTTTGCAAAGATGGATGTAGCATATCCTTGTTTCTATTATGAATGTGCCAGGATTTTGTTGAAACGGACATTGGGTACAGATGAAAAATGCAAAGAGGCAATAATTGCAGCGGTCAAGAGAATTGCTGACAGGGATTTGGCGTTGTGGGAACGCTGGGTACAAAGAAAGGAACATAATACAAATTGGCAGCAGCTTCTTTTTAGTGTTCTTTCTAAAGTCAGCAGAGAAGCGCTGAAGCGTTTTGCACAGACAATCAATCTGGATATGATGCTGCAGAATCATAAAGAGGATATTGTGGCTTGGGAATTTGAAAGGTTATCGGATACATCAAAAAAATATATCTTAGAAAATATAAGTAAAGATATTTTGGAGAATTGGAATTTATTGTTCGAGAAAAAGAAGAAAAAACATGAGAATTTAAGAGAAATATGGTTTTCTGGTTACTTTAGTTTAATTTTGAATTCTCTTCAATATGATTTGAAAAATAAGGAGGAGTGGAAACTTAGTTTTTTAAATTACGAAAAAATATTAGAAAAAGATATGTATGCATGGTATGAGAAAACGACACATATGTGTTGCGCTTTTTTCTATGATATAACGCAGATATTTTATATTGTACTGGCAGGGCAGGAAAAGCAGATTATAGAGGCGGATGAAAGCGTGACTCAAAGTATCAGGAAGATACAGTTATTTATACGGCGGCATGAGGATTACTGGAAGGATCATGTTAAACAAAAAATAGAACTGGAACATAGACTAGAGGCGATGTTGTAGATTTAAGTGGAAATTCATAACCAGTAAAGGACAAAGGATGAATATTTTAATAGTAGGAAATGGATTTGATTTGGCACATGGTTTGCCCACGAAATATGCGGATTTTTTGAAGTTTATAGATTTTTTTTACAAGCATAAGGCACAAGAAAGTTCAAGATTAGAATTGATTGCGGGAGAGGATATCCATTGCTATAAGTATTTTACAGACTTATTTAACAGTAAACAAGATTCTGAATTTGATCAGTATTTATATGATCAATCAAGAAAAACAATTCATGAGTTAAGTGATTTGTGCAAGGATAATGCATGGATTAAATATTTTTCAGAGGTGTATAAAAGCAGAGAGCAAAAAGGAAAAGACGGGTGGATTGACTTTGAAAGTGAAATTTCCCTGATTATACAGACATTCAACAGTGTAAGCAGGGATATACAAGAGACCATACAAAAGGGAGGCGTAGGAACGGTGCTTTCACAAAGGCAATTAAACGTTCTTGCACTATTTTTGGAAAAGATGGATAGTTCATCAGGAATGGCGACCCATGTCTGGAAAAAAGAAGAAATTGACTTTTGGAAACAGAAACTTCTGGAAGATCTGAATAAACTTACACGTGCACTTGAAATTTATCTCTCAGATTATATTAGCAATTTTATGCTGGGAAATGGACTGCCAGATATAAAAACTTGCCATATTTGGAACAAAATTTTATCGTTCAATCTATACATGTGCATATCAGAGGATATACGGAGAACATCCGTTTTTGGAGTTTGATTATGTGCATGGAAAAGCTGATTTAAGGAATGATATCCAATCTACAAATATGGTGCTTGGAATTGATGAATATCTGGAAGGAGATGCGAGAGATAAAGACCTCGAATTATAGAAATTTAAGAAACTTTTTTCAAAGAATACATAAGGAAACAGGGGGCTTATATGAAGGCTGGCTTGAGGAAATTCAGTCTGAGCAAAAAAATATATGAAATATCAGCAATCGTTAAAGAGAATGGAATAGTTAAAAAGCATCACAGAGTAGTTAAGTACCATAAAGTTTTTATATTTGGACATTCATTAGATATTACGGATAAGGATATATTAAAAAAATTTATTTTAAACGAAAATGTTAAGATAATAATTTTTTACACTGATAAAGAGGATTATAAAAAGAAGATTATCAATCTGATAAAAATTATAGGGCAGGATGAATTGGTAAAGAGAACGGGTGGGAAAAATAAAACAATAGTGTTTCAAAAGATAAATACGTGCACATTGGAATCTGATTCCATGAGGGAAAAATAAAAAAGAATAAAGCATGGGAAGATTTGTGAATCCAGACAATAGTGCATTTCAGTTTGCTCTGAATTCCAGAATATATGTGGATAAGACAGATATTATTAGTATGCACGATGGAGAAAGAGATGAAGAAATGTCTTGTCAATGATTGACAATCGGTAGTATATCTGCTATATTAAGACATATATCTGAGAAAAATCGTTAACCGTTCGGTTATTTAATTTCCCTGTGTGACAATATGATAGAAATGATATTCAGAAAAACATGACATATTAAAAGTAAAGGGTGATAAGATGCTTACAATTGTAAATGGAGTTACATCTAAACAGGTGCTTGCAAATGAAATTATAAATCTTTTGGAAACAATGGGATTAGACGGATATTTTTATTTGGGCTACCCTGTTTTAGGGGGAATTGATGGAAAAATTAAAGTTGATGCATTGTTAGTGAGCGAACAGACGGGTATTGTGCTTTTTGATCTGGAAACATTAGCAGAAGAAAATATGGAAGATAAAATTCAGTTATTGGATGAACTATATAATAATATGGAAGCCAAGCTGAAAAGATATGGATATCTGTCAAAAAGACGAGTTTTACAAGTGCCGATTAATGTACTGTCTTATGCACCCCTTTATAAAACGAAGAGTGATGAAATTTGTACATCAATAGAAGAAGTAAAGGAATATTTAGAAAGTCTGGAATGGAAACAGGGCGAAGAATATTATAAGAAATTACTGGAAGCGATTCAGATGATTTCACAACTGAAAAAAAGAGGTGGCAGAAAAAATCTTCAGAAGGCTTCGTCAAGGGGATCAAAATTAAAAGCAATTGAAGACCAGATTTCCTGCCTGGACAAGTATCAAAGTAAGGCAGTCATTGAAACGGTAGAAGGTGTTCAACGAATCCGGGGTCTGGCAGGATCGGGAAAAACAATTGTTCTGGCATTAAAGGTAGCATATCTGTATACTATGTATGAAAATAAGATGATAGCAGTTACATTTAACAGCCGGGCATTAAAGGGTCAATTTATTCAACTGATCACAAACTTTATTGTTGAAAATACAAATGAGGAACCTGATTGGAGCAGAATTAAAATAATTCATGCATGGGGAAGTAAAAATTCAGAAGGTCTGTATTTCAATTTTTGTAAGGCAAATAATCTAGTTTGTTATGATTATATGGATGCGTGCCAGAAATATGGAAGAAATTCATCTGCTTTTGACAGAGTATGTGAAGAAGCCGTAGAATCAGTAACGAATCCCCAGCCATTGTATGATGTGATTTTAGTAGACGAAGCACAGGATTTTTCAAAATATTTTCTTCAGATGTGTTATATGTCACTCCCACATGAAAGCCGTATGCTTGTATATGCATATGATGAACTCCAAAGCCTGGATAACAAAAACGTTGAATCTCCGGAAGACATTTTTGGATACAGTAATGGACGGCCGAATGTAGTGCTTGATAACAGTAATGGTAAGGCGGAGGATATTGTCTTATCAAAATGTTATCGTAATTCAAGACCAGTTCTTATTACAGCACACAGCCTGGGATTTGGAATTTACAGAAAAAAAGAGGCACGGGAGGAAACATCGTTAGTTCAATTATTTGAAGATAAACAGTTATGGGAAGATATTGGATATACAGTGAAAGAAGGTGTGATCAGAGATGGAGAATTTGTAACGCTATATAGAACAGAAGAAACAAGTCCTGCATTTTTAGAGGATCATTCGTCAATTGACGATCTTATACAATTTAGAAGATTTGAAAATAATGTACAGGAAGCGGATTGGATAGTTGAAGATATCGAAAAAAATCTGCATGATGAAGAATTAAGATATCAGGACATTATGATCATTCACCCTGATCCCAAAATTACGAAGAGTTACGTGTCACATATCCGTGTTAAATTAATGGAAAAGGGAATTAAATCGCATATTGTTGGGGTACAGACAACACCAGATGATTTTTTTTCAGGAGGATTCTATTGCAATCTCTCAGATTTACAGAGCAAAAGGAAATGAAGCAGCAATTGTTTATCTGATAAATGCGGATCTTTGCGCAAGAGGCATCAACTTATCAAGAAAACGAAATATTATATTTACTGCTATGACAAGATCGAAGGCATGGGTACGGGTTAGCGGAATCGGAGATGATATGGATCTGTTAATACAGGAGTTTAACAGCGTTAAGGAAAGGAATTTTCAATTAGAGTTCACGTACCCGGACAAATCACAACGAAAGAATATGAGAATTATTCATAGAGACATGACTCAAGATGAATTAAGAGATATCAGAAAAAGCAATTCTAATCTGGCGGATATTACCAGTAAACTTGCAAATGGAGAAATTCGAAAAGAAGATTTAGATGAAGATACTGTGAATCGCTTAAAGGATGTGCTGTATAATTGAAAGAACAAGAAAAAGTATTTCGAGAGTTAAAGAAAGTTACAAGGGAATTGATCAGATGTGGACTGGCAGAAGAATATAACTATCCTGTAATTCAACAAATGGATATTGTATGGGAAAAATATCAAAATATTTCGTTATATTTAAGGAATATGGATTACAGTACAATTTATGATGAAATAGAAAAAAATCATAATTATAATGTTAAATTGCCAGATGGTGGTATCATACAGTTGATGTATCGCTTTAATAGAACGGGAACAGAATTGATTTCGCACAGATTGGGGTATTATCCATCACCGTCGTATGAACTTTATCAGAATGATCCGGAATTATATGATGTTGACTATATTTACGGAGATATTTTAAATAAATCTGTATTGCCTGTGATTATTCGAGCTGATTACAATCGAGATCCGGAGGAGAGCGAACTGCATCATCCATATTCACATATTACTTTAGGGGGATATAAAAATTGTAGAATTCCTGTAGATCGTCCAATATCACCGATGAAATTTGTGAAATTTATTATGGAACATTTTTATTATGTTCCGAGTTCACAGTTGGAATTCAATTTTGAAATTGAGGGTATAGTAGCTTTCGAAGAACATATTGCAGAAAAAGACATAAATAAGAGCAGAATAATAGTATGAAAATGGAGAATGAAATATGGAAATTGTTAGAGAATCTATATTCATACAAACAGCTATAAAATTATAGTGTAAATTATAGTAGAAAAGTAATTGACATATTCATGGTGGCAAGTTAATATAATATTAACAACAGGCAACATGAGTGTCTGTCAAGCGTTGAAGTAAGGTGTTGTGCCAGGAGGCAGTGCCTTACCAGCTTTATAAGGGTTTAGCATTTACCACAATCTGGCTAGGGAGCAAAAGCTCTCAAAAGAAAATGCTGGGAGGCTCTGCCAAGTGCAGGGCCTTTCTTAATTTTATTATGAAAATAAAGGGAGTTGCGGAAAATATAGATGAGAACAGTTGTTGATTGTGTATCATCATTTATTCCTCTCTTATCAACAATCAACAGAGTATGAAATTGTTCTGGGAAGAAAAAATGTTGCGGTTAAACTTATAATAACGTTTGATAAGAAGGACTGTTTTCATTTGATGGGATTACAGGATTACATATATTATACGACAGATTGAAAAAAGATGTAAAATAGCAAGATTGCCTGATGGAAAATATTTATTCCATCAGGCAATCCTATGTAAACATTTCTTTAGTTTTGATTATTCAGCAGATTCTTTAGAAAC
>ENA-OQET01001287-OQET01001287.1-human-gut-metagenome-genome-assembly--contig:-NODE-1287-length-11334-cov-3.181583_pt1 | contig 11334 bp, 12 predicted proteins | sample MGYA00242800_ERZ504645 | MGnify/ENA primary metagenome ERZ504645 (study PRJEB26092, sample SAMD00036308) | human gut metagenome | host: Homo sapiens | study: EMG produced TPA metagenomics assembly of... | reverse complement strand
TTTACCGATATTTCCACGGTCATCGTACTCACAGTTGTACTTCTTGGAAAGCTGCTGGTAGATCTTCTCAGCACCCTCGTTAAGCTTCTTGGAAAGCGGAAGCACACCGATCTTAACCGGTGCAAGTACCGGATGGAAATGAAGGACTGTACGGACATCGTTCTTCTCTGCATCCAGAACTTCCTCATCGTAAGCGCTGCAGAGGAAAGCAAGTACCATACGGTCTGCTCCAAGTGATGGCTCGATAACGTATGGGATATATTTCTGTTCTTCTCATCATCAAAGTATGTGAGATCCTGGCCGGATACATTCTGATGCTGTGTCAGGTCATAATCTGTTCTGTCAGCGATTCCCCAGAGCTCACCCCATCCGAATGGGAAAAGGAATTCCACATCTGTGGTAGCCTTGCTGTAGAAGCTCAGCTCTTCCTTATCATGGTCACGGTAACGAACCTCATCATCCTTAAGTCCGAGAGCACTCAGCCAGTCAAGGCAGAACTTCTTCCAGTATGCAAACCACTCAGATCTGTATCCGGCTCACAGAAGAACTCAAGCTCCATCTGCTCGAACTCACGGGTACGGAATGTGAAGTTACCCGGTGTGATCTCGTTACGGAAGGATTTACCGATCTGACCGATACCAAATGGAATCTTCTTACGGGATGTTCTCTGTACGTTCTTGAAGTTTACGAAAATACCCTGTGCTGTCTCAGGTCTTAAATATACAGTATTCTTGGCATCCTCGGTAACACCCTGGAATGTCTTGAACATCAGGTTGAACTGACGGATATCTGTGAAGTTGTGTTTACCACAGCTCGGACATCCTACCTCGTGTTCTTTGATGAAGTCCATCATCTTCTCCTGGGACCATGCATCTACGCTTCCCTCAATGGCAATGTCATGCTCTGCACAAAAGTCCTCAATGAGTTTATCTGCACGGAAACGCTCGTGGCACTCTTTACAGTCCATAAGAGGATCAGAAAATCCGCCAAGATGTCCGGAAGCGATCCATGTCTGCGGGTTCATAAGGATCGCACAGTCAACACCTACATTGTACGGAGACTCCTGAATGAATTTCTGCCACCATGCACGTTTTACATTATTTTTAAGCTCTACACCGAGATTTCCATAATCCCATGTGTTTGCCAGGCCGCCGTAGATCTCGGAACCCGGGTAAACAAATCCTCTGGCTTTTGCAAGAGCTACGATCTTTTCCATTGTCTTTTCCATGATTTCTCTCCTCTTGACTTGCAGCTGTTCCGCCAAATGCGTCCGGAAAGCTCCGGAAAAAGCTGCTTTTTTACATTTTTGGTCTTATTATACTAGTATCCTCATGATTTTTCAAGGATATTTCCATTTGCATTGCATCCTGTCCTGCTTTTGAAAAATAAATCGTTACGGTTATTCCGCAGCCGGCAGTGATCTATCTCATCAATTCCAGGATCTCCAGACTTTTAAACCGCTTGTCTGTATTCAGCTCCGTATACCGGTAAATGTGGCGTTCCAGTTCCCGCAGCACATCATCCCGTACTGTAAACGTATACAGCTTTGCCAGGGGGGACACGGCTATGTAGCGCATGGCATACAGGGCAGCCGCTGAGATCCGTTTCCTGTCCATGGCCATCCTACTGCAGTCCGCACACAGGATCCCATGCTCGTCCTGGGAGAAAAAAAGTTCTCCGGTTTCTTCCTCCGTAAGCTCTCTCCCGCAGCCCGCACACTGGAACAGCTGCGGCATCACGCCCTGGATTACCATAGTCCGCAGTTCATAGATACAGCGCACCAGCCGGTCTTCTATATGAGGATTCAAAATGGCTTTGATGGTCACATAGAGAAGATTCATCATCTCCTTCTCATCCGTTCCCTCTTTGCCAAAATAATCTGCCAGCTCCAGAAAATAATATCCATAGTAAACCCCCGGCTGCCGGGTGGCCAGCTCCACAAAATGATGCTGCACGCTGACCTGGTTCAGATTATAGCTCGTCCTTCCCTCATAAAGAGTAAAGCTTCCGAATACAAACGGGTTAGCTGCTGCCATGAACGGACTGTTCTGCCGTCTCGCTCCCTTGGCAAAAGCGGAGATCTTCCCCCTCTCTCTTGTGAGAAGGACGATCCGCTTGTCATAATCCCCTACCGGCATGGCAGAAAGTACCACTCCCTGTACGGTAATCAGATCACTCATTTTCAGATTTCTTTCTTATCATATCCAAAGTTCTTGATCAGGAAATCACTGTCTCTCCAGTTCTTAGTCACCTTGACCCAGAGCTTTAGGTTTACCTTTGCTTCCAGCATACGCTCCAGCTCATAGCGGGCATTGCTTCCGATCTTTTTCAACATGGCACCCTGTTTTCCGATGATGATGCCTTTGTGGGAATTACGCTCGCAGATGATGGTCGCATCAATATCTATGATGTTGCTTCTTCCCGGACGTTTCTTCATCCGGTCGATGGCAACGGCGATTCCGTGAGGGATCTCCTCATCCAGTGCATGCAGAGCCTTCTCACGGATGATCTCTGCGGCGATCTGGCGCTGAGGCTGGTCGGTAACTGTATCCTCATCATAGAACATCGGTCCGTACGGAAGATATTTGAAAATACTTGGAATGATATCCTGTGTGTTTTTTCCCCGGAGGGCAGAGCAAGGAATGACCTCTGCAAAATCGCAGATCTTACGGTAGGTATCGATCGCAGGAAGAAGCTCTTCTTTTTTTACCGTATCGATCTTGTTGATGATGAGAATCACTGGAACTCCAACCTTCTGCAGCTGCTCGGCAATGTGGCGCTCTCCCGCACCTACGAATGTGGACGGCTCCACCAGCCACATAATGGCATCTACTTCCTTCAGGGTTCTCTCCGCAACCTGTACCATGTATTCTCCAAGCTTGTTTTTTGCCTTGTGGATACCCGGTGTGTCCAAAAATACGATCTGTCCCTCATCACAGGTATACACAGTCTGTATCTTGTTTCTGGTTGTCTGTGGCTTGTTTGATGTGATGGCGATCTTCTGTCCGATAAGATGGTTCATCAGCGTGGATTTTCCAACATTCGGTCTTCCGATGATCGCAACAAAGCCTGATCTAAAATTATTATCCATTCTTTATCCTCTCATAATCCTTTCACAGCCTGCTATCCCATTTAACGGACAGCAGGCTTTGTTTCTCATCAGCCGATCAGTGGCTTCACTTCCATGAATACATCTTCCGCCTTCTCTATTGCAGTCTCACTTCCTACTACGCAGATCTGATCATCGGAAAGTACTGCTTCTACAAGAGCTGCCAGTTTCTGGATATCCTCCTTCTGCGCTCCGAGGATCTGATTTCTTTCCTTCTGGAGCATATCCTCTGTAACATTGGAGAAATATGCGGTTTTTGAGATACTTCCCTGCATCTGCGGAGTTCTCGGCACATCCTTGTTGCTGATCGTTCCGATAATATATTTTGTCATCTCACGCTCGTCTGCCTCAAAGGCACGGATATAATCCGGCACTCCTTGGTATACTTCCAGGGTTCTCTTTAGATGGGGATCACGGTAGGATACCAGGAAGCTCTCTCCGTTTCTCTTAAAGCCGCTCATGCAGCCATACGCTCCACCCTTTACACGAAGGTTGATCCAGAGATAATCGTAGCTTAAGATCACTTTCAGGATCTCCAGTGCACCGGTATACTCCAGGCCTTTTTTGCGGAAGTTTCCGTTCTGTGCCACATACTGGACCTGGCCGGAGGTCTTGAAGGCTTCGTTTTTCTTTATGCAGGGGGCCTGCTTCACAGACTCCGGCTTCTGTCCGTTAAACAAAACTTTTTTGATCCCGGCAGCCTGTGCTTTTACTACATCCAGAGATTCTCTCTCTCCGGTATAGCTTACACAGAAATTCTCCGGACGAAGTACCTCTTCCATCACCTTACGGAGATTTTTCACGATCTCATCCTTGCAGCTGTCAAAATCCTTCTCCAGTTTTTCGATAAACTGATAATATCCGATTCCTGCCATCTCATCCTGGAATGCCGCCATCGGAGATGCGTAGGAAGCACCACGGAGAACGGCGGTGGAATGGCCTGCACTTGCAAGGCTGGCCTGGGCTCTGGATCTCACTCTGGCAATGATCTCGTAGAGACGTTTGGTGTCATCCAGCTTCGAAGTTGTAAGAACCTCCCGGATCATGGAAAACATGAAATCCATCTCCGGATATAACGCTTTTCCTCTTACGGCAAACATGGCACGGAATGCATCGGTATCCTGGGCATCATCAAAAACCTCTATCCCATAGGCAATACCGCCGGTTCTCGCATTCACTTCATTAAACAACTCGCCATATGTGTAATTCTCTGTATCCACTGCACCAAGCACAGATTTCAGAAGTCCCAGATAATGGACTGTGTCAACATCAAAGTCATGGATCTCAAAAAGAAGATCTGCATAACCGATACCATTGGTGCACACATCATGATACAGAAACAGGCTGTCCTCCACATGGTGCTCCTCGTTTGTCAGTCCTGTGATCTCTTTTTTGATATCTTCTCTGGAAAGCATCGGGATACAGGTCAGTGTTTCCGGATCTTCCTCGGATTCCTGATAAGCTTCCAGGGCTTTTGTATTCTCTACCATCCGGGTAAGCTCTTCATCAGAAAGGCTCTTTCTGTAATTCTCCAGTTTTTCTTCCAGTTCTTTGTCTCTCTTAGCAGCAAGGCCTTTCTCCGGTACCAGGGAAAGGATCGCGCCATGGGTATTATCCAGAAGATATTTACGGATCAGATCCTCAAAATATCCCTCTTCCAGAGCTTTTTTGAGGAACTCAAATCCCTCAAGAAGCTGTACTTCACAGAACGGCTTTGTATCGTCATAAAGCCAGCTGCTTAAAATATCCAGGCCATACATCAGTCCCTTCGGATAGGAAGAGAAATCTGCCTCACGGAAACGGAATTCGTAGTAGTTGATTCCGGCTGTTACTGCCTTCTTGTCGATACCTTCCTCCATGATCTTTGTGAGGGTGTCACGGATCACTTTGACAAATTCCTCTTTCTGGCTTAAGTTGGCTCCCTTTGCCACGATGGAGAAATAGGTCTGTTTGATTCCATCCTCAAAGGAGCCATAGATATCCTTGCCGATCTTTGCATCCAGAAGTGCCTGCTTCAGTGGTGCACCCGGTGCGCTTAAGAGAGCATAATCCAAAACCTCGAAAGCAAGACTCAAGTTGATATCTGCCGCTTCACCCACAACCATATTGTAGGAAAGATAGGTGTTATCCTCTTCTCCCTCATCCTCTGATACCGGATAAGACTTCTGGATGTCCTTTACCTGAGCAAAGGCTTCCTGATCCCGGATCTCGGAATCAATGACAAGAGAATCAAAGGCAGACAGATAATGGCTGTCAAGAAATTCCAGTTTCTCCTCCATATCCATGTTTCCGTAGAGATAGATAAAGCTGTTGGACGGATGATAGTACTGTCTGTGGAAATCCAGAAATTCCTCATAGCTGAGATCCGGAATATTTACAGGATCTCCGCCGGACTCACAGCCATAGGTTGTATCCGGGAACAGCGAATTCATGATCTCTCTCTCCAGAACATCATCCGGTGAGGAAAAAGCACCCTTCATTTCATTGTAAACGACACCGTTGTATTTCAGCTGGGCCTTCTTTTTTCTCCAGATGGTAGTTCCAGCCATTCCTGACGGAAAATCTCTTCTTTTTTGTAAATATTCGGATAGAATACCGCATCCAGATATACATGCATCAGATTCTGGAAATCCCGGTCATTACAGCTTGCTACCGGGTAGCAGGTCTTATCCGGATAGGTCATGGCATTAAGGAAGGTATTAAGAGAACCTTTTACCAGCTCCACAAAAGGATCCTTAAGCGGAAATTCCCTGGAGCCGCACAGTACGCTGTGTTCCAATATATGAGCAACACCTGTGCTGTTTTTCGGCGGTGTACGGAATGCAATGTTAAAAACCTTATTCTCATCACTATTCTCGATGAGCATCACTCTGGCTCCTGTTTTTTTGTGTCTCAGAAGCCATCCTTTTGAATGAATATCCTGAAGCTCCTCTTCCTTCAGGACTTCATATGCTTTCAGATGATTGGGATTCATAAAATAGTAACCTCCTGAATGTTTCTCTTCACACCCGACATGGATCTTCGTTCAAAAAATCTCAGAATATTTTATCGGATGCATGGCAACAAAAGGCTGCCTGAGTAGTCAGACAGCCTGAAACGGAAGCGCTCCGGCCTCCTAAATGTTTCCTTCGTTGGGATAATACTGCCTGTAGATCTCTCTGGCAGCTCTTGTGATGATTCCAAGCTCAGCTTCCATTCCAAGATTAGCCGGAAGCTCCACAGCTGTTTCCCTGATGTCTCTCTGGACCTTGGCCTTCGCACTGTCCTCCTTGATGTGGATCAGGCCGAAAATCGTTGTGTTATAGGATTTATCTGTCTGACAGAGATCCATGTAGACCAGAACCAGATGACAGCATTCCCGGTAAAGAAGCTCCTCATAAAGGCCGCCCTTTTCCTGGAACTCCTGAAATTTCAGCTTCTTAAGATACTTGCCTATCTCTTTCTTCGCACTTCTTGTACCAAAGAATCTGGAAGCGGAATTCCGGTTAAACTCCATGGTCATCCAGAGACCGAGATAACCGTCTGCCCTGGTATCACCAGTCTCAGCTTTATCGCTGTAACGGATCTCCCAGAGTTCCTTGCGGATCCTGTTTTCTTCCGGTTCTTCTCCTGCTGCAATGGACTGCTCCAGAAGCTTCAGGCGTTCCATGGGATCTTTCTCTCTATAGTATTTCGCAATTGTTGGTGTATCCATTCATTCTTCCTCCTGATATCTGAATATTATATCAGACAACCTGCCAAAAATACACCCCTATCTGTGATTTCGAAGCTTTTTCCCGGGGCTTTTCACTTTTTTTCCGCGGTTATCACATAGATATACATTGCGGATATACCACAGGGTCTTATCCTCTCCGTATTTATCCAGGATCCGGAGAAGTCCCTCCAGCTCTTTCTTTGTCTGTGGGTGGATAAACCACAGCTTCTCCTTGCTTTTCAGAAAATACTGCAATGGTTCATGATAGGTATATTCCTCTCCCAGATAGTTTCTGGATGCACTGATCCGGTCCATGACCATTTCCGCCACATATTTTCTGGGCATTCTGGCTCCCATGATCACATGCTCACCGTCAAGGGAATAGTCTACCCAATGTTCAAAATGGTGTCTGTTTCTTCCCTTATGGTGCAGCCAGGACATGGATACGCCGGTTGCCTCACGTTCTGCGTTGTTGGGACTTCTTGTCCCCTGATAATATTTACAGCCTACCAGAAATTCCGTCGGGGAATATTTGGACAGGTCATGAAGCAACCCCTGCTTATATAACCCGATACGAAAACAATATTTCATCACCAGAAGCTTATGCCTCGTGATGGTCCTGAAGTGCAGCCACGGGTGCCATGATCGCATCTTTCTCCGCCTCCTGTCTGCCCAGCAATACCACAATGGCGCGGGGGCCTATTTCGATTGATTTTTTATATTCTTCTTCCTCCTCCAGACAGAATCCTGTTCCGTGAAGAGAGGTATCTGCGATTTTTTTCCAGCACATGCCTTCCGGGAGATTGGGCAGAGCAAGGCTCCGGTTTTCCCAGTGGAAATTATAGCCGATGTAAATAAAATCATCCTCTGCAGCCTCCAGATCCTCTTTTTCCCTTGCATAGGCTCCGTAGTACATCATACCAAGAAGCCTGCTGGTATTCTCATAGCTCAGATACCAGGCACGTTCCCCGTGAAGAGACACATCCGGGAACCCCTTGGTCAGATAATCTACCCCTTTCAGTTCCACCGGCATATGAAGAACGGGATGGGCCTTACGAAAAGCAATGGCATCCTTTACAAATTTCCTCAGTCCCTGGTTTCTGGAAAGGCCCTTCCAGTCTGTCCAGCCGGTAGCATTATCCTGACAGTAGGCATTATTGTTTCCGCTCTGGGAATTGCCGAATTCATCACCGTGATAGATCATGGGAACACCCTGACTCAGCAGCATCATCAGAAAGGCATTTTTGATCTGGCGTTCCCTCATCTGACGGACGGAAACCTTACGGGTAGGGCCTTCCACACCACAGTTCCAGGAATAATTATAGCTGCTTCCGTCCTGATTGCCCTCGCCATTGGCCTCGTTATGTTTATAATTGTAGCTCACCAGGTCATTCATGGTAAATCCGTCCTGGCAGACCATGTAATTGATCACTCCATGATTCTCGCTGTTATGACGGATATGCCACGCTGCAGCCTCCACCATACCTTCATCGCTTTTCAGGAAACGGCGCATATCCTGGAGAAAATTCATATTGCTCTCCGCTCCGCAGCGTCTGACCGGAAGCTTTCCTCTGTAAAAATGATCAAAATCAAAGCCCTGGAAGATCAGTTTTGCTCCGGAAAGGATCCCATCCCGAAGAAGCATCTCCCGGTTAAAGCCCTCTCCCAGCACATGAAATCCATCTACATGGTAAAAATCTCTCCAGAACTGCAAAGCTCGAAGAGCCATCAGGCTGTCTGTTTCCCTCTGGAAAATAGAATTCCATGATACAGGCAATGCCGTTCTTGTGCAGCTCCCGGATCATATACCGAAATTCCTGCTCCGGTTCTCTGGTGCTGCAGTAAGCACTCTTCGGGCTGAAATAGAAGCCGGATGCATAGCCCCAGTAATTCACTACATTTTCCTTTCGACGGGTCTTGATGTGTTCACTGCCTTCCTTCGGTTTATTGATCGGAACCTCACAGAATTCATAGGCAGGCATCAGTTCAATGGCATTGATCCCAAGTTCTTTCCAGTAAGGGATCATCTCTGTCAGGCCAAGAAAAGTCCCCTTATGGGAAACCATCTTTCTGGCAAGCTTCGTATAACCACGGACATGAAGCTTGTACAGGATCATATTTTCATATTCTACTGCCGGTGCAGTTTCATTTTCCCAGCCGGAAACATTCTCATTAAGGAAGCGACAGCGGACCTCCTTTTCCGGATCGTAAGGTACTCCGAAATGCTCTCTCCCGTGAAGTCCGTATGCATACGGATCCTGCACGATCTCACCGTCTATTTTATAATTATATTCAAACTCCTTCAGAGAAGCACTGCACAGCTTCAGTGCCCACACACGTCCTGTATGGAAATCCTTTGGAAAAACGATCTCCACCGGTGCGGCAGCTCCTCTTTTTTTATATAAAAGCAGGGACACTTCGGAATCCTCCGATGCCTCCACTGCAAAATTATAACCGCCCTCCATTTTGTTGGCGCCAAGTATCAGCGGCTGACCTTTTTCCACTCGACCTAATCTGCGGCTTGCCAAGGCAACTCCTCCTTTTCTCTTTTTATTATTCAAATCCATAGAAATCCTTTTCGCCGGATCCGTCACAGATCAATATCCAGCTCAACCGGGCAATGATCGGATCCCATGATCTCTCCGTGGATCTTCGCATCCTGAAGCTTTTCTTTCAGGGAAGGGGAAACAAGGAAATAGTCGATACGCCAGCCGGCGTTCTTCTCTCGTGCACGGAAACGGTAGGACCACCAGGAGTAAACGCCCTCTTTATCCGGATAAAAATAGCGGAATGTATCAATAAAGCCACTCTCAAGGGCTCTGGTAAAGCAGGCTCTCTCTTCATCAGTAAAGCCTGCATTTTTGCGGTTGGTCTTCGGGTTCTTGAGATCGATCTCCTGATGTGCCACATTAAGGTCGCCACAGCAGATCACCGGTTTCTTCTCCTGCAGTTTCAGGAGATAAGCCAGGAAATCCTCTTCCCATTTCATACGATATTCCAGACGGCGGAGCTCACTCTGGGAGTTGGGAGTATATACAGTCACAAAATAATACTCATCGAATTCCAGCGTGATGACACGTCCTTCTTTATCATGCTCCTCTATCCCGATCCCGTAAGCCGCAGACAATGGCTCCCTCTTCGTAAAAATGGCTGTACCTGAATAGCCTCTGCGGTTTGCGTAGTTCCAGTACTGATGATATCCGGGAAGTTCCAGCTTTACCTGTCCCTGCTGGCATTTCGTCTCCTGCAGACAGAAAATATCCGCATCCAGCTCATGAAAGCGTTCCTCAAAGCCCTTGGTGATACAGGCCCGGATCCCATTTACATTCCAGGAAATAAATTTCATATTTTTATATTTTCTCCTCATTTTTTCGTCATATTTTTATTATATCTCACATTGTCGGATTAAGCAAAAAATATTTTGAAAGTTTTCTCAGGCTCTCAAATATTTTGTTGCTGTTCTACGTCATATCTGTTAAAATGTTCTCTATATCATGCAGAGCTGCCCCCTTATTTACAGGCAGCAGCAGAACGGAGGATTTTTTTATGAGTGATGAATTTAACAAAAGCGGATGTGCACCAAGCGACTGCGCTTCCTGTACAGCCAACTGCGAAAGCAAGGTAGATGAGGCACATCATACCATTACCCTGACTATGGATGACGATACTGAGGTAGAATGTGCCATCCTTACTATTTTCCCTGTAGAGAACAAAGAATATATCGCACTTCTCCCACTGGATGAGAACGGCCAGAATGAGACCGGTGAGGTTTATCTCTACAGCTTCTCCCGCACAGCAGACGGCGATCCGATGCTGGCAAACATTGAAGATGATGAAGAGTACGACGCTGCCGCAAATGCCTTTAACGCAGTCGTGGAAAAAAGCACGTGCAGACGAGGAGGCAGACGCACCTCTCAGCTAAACAGTGCATTTATCGGAAAGCAGTAACTACACAAAACAAGCCCGGAAAATCGGATGTATGTGGTCTTCACACCTCCGCCTTCCGGGCTTTTGTTTTATTTTGTGGTACTTCCGAAGCCACCGTTTCTTACTGCATCTGCATCGTCATCCACAGTGATTCCGTATTCCACAAAGATCCCCTGCATAAAACCGGTTCCTGCCGGGATCTGGATCGTTTTATCTTCTCTTGTATCGTTAGTCAGCTTGGCAAAGATATGACCTTCGTTGTCGGAAAAGAAATAATCGCTGTCAATGATTCCCACTGTGTTATTCAACTGCAGCCGGAATTTAAATCCCAGTCCGCTTCTCGGATAACATTTCAGAACCCAGCCCTCTTCCATCTCTACACGGATACCAGTCGGTATCTTTACGATCTCACTGGCTTCATGGTCACATCCACAGTGCATAAAATCATATACCTGCACTTCCGGTCGTAGCTCTCTTCGGAAGCTTCAGACTGTCGTAGATATTCCGGATCTCCTCTTCTGATACTGTTCAAAGGTATCCTTCCAGTCCTTGCAACTGTCAAAACTTACCTTGTGAAATTTCGCAATTCTTTTCATTTTTCGTT
>ENA-OQET01001286-OQET01001286.1-human-gut-metagenome-genome-assembly--contig:-NODE-1286-length-11335-cov-3.784083_pt1 | contig 11335 bp, 9 predicted proteins | sample MGYA00242800_ERZ504645 | MGnify/ENA primary metagenome ERZ504645 (study PRJEB26092, sample SAMD00036308) | human gut metagenome | host: Homo sapiens | study: EMG produced TPA metagenomics assembly of... | reverse complement strand
AACAGACATTTCAGGAATTATTTTGACGAAATTAGATGGAACAGCAAAAGGCGGAATCGCGATCGCAATCCAGTCAGAACTTGGAATTCCAGTAAAATACATTGGTATTGGGGAACAGGTTGATGATCTTCAGAGATTTGATCCAGATATGTTTGTCAATGCATTATTCGAAAAAGGAGAAGAAAATTAAAATGTTAGAACTAAAAGATTTTGAAGCTGCATATAATAAAGTGCAGGAGGTTGTCCTTCCTACCAAGCTGATCAAAAGTGATTATTTTTCAGATCAGACAGGAAACGATGTTTATCTAAAACCTGAGAACATGCAGTTGACTGGAGCTTACAAGATCCGTGGTGCATATTACAAGATCAGTACATTATCTGAAGAAGAAAAAGCAAAAGGATTGATCACAGCATCTGCTGGAAACCATGCACAGGGTGTTGCATTGGCAGCAGCAAGACAGGGAGTCAAAGCAACGATCGTTATGCCAACAACCACTCCACTGTTAAAGGTTAACAGAACAAAAGATCTTGGAGCAGAAGTGATCCTTCATGGAGATGTTTATGATGAAGCATGTGCACACGCATTAGACCTTGCAGCAGAACATGGATATACATTTGTTCATCCATTTGATGACCCAACGGTTGCAACAGGGCAGGGAACGATCGCAATGGATATCTTTAAAGAACTGCCAACCGTAGATTACATCCTTGTACCAATCGGTGGAGGCGGACTTGCAACAGGTGTTTCAACACTTGCCAAACTGTTAAATCCAAAGATTAAAGTGATCGGTGTAGAACCAGCAGGAGCAGCATGTATGAAAGCTTCATTAGAAGCAGGAAAAGTAGTGTCATGTGATCATGTCAGCACGATCGCAGATGGTACAGCAGTACAGACACCAGGAAAGATCATTTTTCCATATATTCAGGAAAACCTTGATGATATCATCACAGTAGAAGATGAAGAACTGATCCCATGTTTCTTAGACTTGTTAGAAAATCACAAGATGTTAGCAGAAAACTCTGGATTACTAACAATTGCAGCATTAAAACATCTGGATGTTAAGAATAAGAAAGTAGTTTCTATCATCAGTGGTGGAAATATGGATGTCATTACGATCGCATCTTTAGTACAGCATGGATTGATCATGAGAGATCGAATCTTTACGGTATCTGTATTCCTTCCAGACAAACCAGGAGAGTTAAATAAAGTTTCTGATGTGATCGCAGATGCACAGGGAAATATTATCAAACTAGAGCATAACCAGTTCGTAAGTATCAACAGAAATAGTGCGGTAGAACTTACGATCACAATGGAAGCATTCGGTACAGAACATAAAAATAAGATCATTAAATCCTTGAAAAAAGCAGGATATGATCCTAAAATGAGAAATTCTACATCAGTATATTAAATTGCTTGGATGAATTTCACAATATGGATATAAATAGTGCATTAAATATTGTACAATTTGTTGAAATATATGAAAAGATTTGGTATAATAAAGCTAGTGAAACAAACACTTTTTGAACAGCAGATAAACAACCAGAAAGTGGACTAGAAACGAAAGATATTTACAGTACATTGTTCTTTGAATATGAAAATATCTTGTAAGATGACAACGTGTCACATTTTTATTATACCTATAGAAATTAAAGATATGACTATGAAAGCGTAAATAAGCCATTTGCAAGAAGATTGTTCGTGGTTGTTTACGCTTTTTTATTTTATAAGACTTTTTAGTTTCACAAAGAAGTCTTATAAGATAAGATTTTCTGTAAGTGTGGGATTCAATCACAAGAATTCTTTGTTTTGAAGTTTTAAGGAGGAGTTATACTATGAATGAAACTATCAATCGTGAGGATTTGTATTTGTTTCAGACAGGAAAGGCAAGGCAGGCATACCTGACATTTGGATGCCATTATCAGAAGAAGACAAAGACTCACAGATTTACTGTTTGGGCTCCAAATGCAAAGTCAGTCAGTGTCGTAGGTGATTTCAATTTCTGGAATCCTCTTGCGCATCCGATGAAAGGTGACAAAGACGGGATCTATACGATCGAGATTGAAGGACTGAAGAAAGGTGATCTATATAAATATCATGTAGAAGGCTATGATGGAATCTGCAGATATAAGAGTGATCCTTTTGCATTTTATGCAGAATGCAGACCAGATACAGCTTCGAAAGTCTGGGATTTCGATGATTTTAAATGGTCTGATAAACGTTTTATCAATCAGAGAAAGAAACGCCAGGCATTAGATCAGCCAATGTCTATCTATGAGCTGCATCTTGGAACATGGAGAATGCCGCAGGAAGAAGAGAGAGAATTTTATAATTATCGTGAGATCGCAGACATGCTGATCCCTTATCTTGGAGAGATGGGATATACACATGTTGAACTGATGCCGATCACAGAATATCCATATGATCTTTCTTGGGGATATCAGGTAACAGGATATTACGGCGTAACATCAAGATATGGAACACCAGAAGATTTCAATTATATGATCAATGAATTACATAAAGCAGGGATCAGTGTCATCCTTGATTGGGTTCCAGCACATTTTCCAAGAGACGAGCATGGACTGGCAATGTTTGATGGAACACATATTTATGATCACGAAGATCCAAGGAAGGGAAGCCAGCCTGACTGGGGAACTTTATTATTTAACTATGGGAAACCAGAAGTGCAGAGCTTTCTGATCTCAAGTGCGATGTTCTTTGCAGATGTTTATCATATCGATGGAATCCGTATTGATGCTGTATCTGCAATGTTATATCTTGACTTTGGAAAACAGGAAGGCGAATATGTGCCGAATGAAGATGGAACCAATATCAACTATGAAGCAGTTGATTTCCTTCGCAATCTAAACGAAGCACTTCGTACAACACATGAGGGATTCTTGACGATCGCAGAAGAATCAACAGCATATCCAAAGGTAACAAGTGATATTGATGATCCGGAAGGACTTGGATTTGTTTACAAGTGGAATATGGGATATATGCATGATACCCTCTATTATATGGAACTTGATCCATTGTATCGTAAGGATAATCATGGAGCGATCATTTTCTCTATGGACTATGCTTACAGTGAGAATTACATTCTTCCATATTCACATGATGAGGTTGTTCATGGCAAAGGTTCTATGATCAATAAGATGTATGGTGCATATGATGAGAAGTTTGCTTCACTGCGAACATTATATGGATTTACCATGGCACATCCAGGAAAGAAATTATTATTTATGGGTGGAGAATTCGCCCAATTTGTAGAATGGAGAGACAAAGAACAGCTTGACTGGTTCTTGATCGATCAGTATGAGATGCATGATTCTTTCCACAAATATGTAGCTAAACTAAATGAGATTTACAAATCTGAACCGGCATTATATGAATTAGATCAGGATCCGGCAGGATTTGAATGGTGCTTGCAACGTGATGCAGACCACAGTGTTGTAGCATTTATACGAAAGAATAAGAAGGGCAGAGGAAGAAAACAACAACAGATTCTTTGTGTCTGCAATTTTACACCGATGGAATGGGATAAATACAAGGTTCCATTACCAAAGAAATCAAAACTTACGAAGATCTTAGACAGCAGTGAGCTTGATTTTGGTGGAGATGGAGATGTTTCCGAATCTAAAGTTTCAACGAAGAGGGTGAAAGTACCATCTGAAGGAAAGAAAGCTGTTTACCAACAGGTAGCAGAAATTTCCTTAAAACCATTAAGTGTTGTTTACTATAAGATCGAGGAAGTGGAGACAAAACCACGAAAGAGTGCAGCAAAGAAGGCAGAGCCGGCAAAAAAAGCCACTGCAAAGAAAGCAGAGCCAGCAAAGAAGGCAGCACAGGAGAAGAAAACAGAAGCTGTGAAGAAAACAGAAGCTGTGAAGAAAACAGTAGAGAAAAAGCCGGAAGTTACAAAGAAAGTAACAAAAGAAGAGGCGCCGGTGACTAAGAAAGACACTCCAAAAAAAGAAGATATAAAGGTAACAAAGCAAACAACAGAGAAAGAAGAGAAACAGCCCAAAAAAAGAACAAGCAAGACAAGAAGAACAAAAAAGAATAATGATCAAGGTGTAAAATAAAGGAGGACAAAGAGCTATGATTAACAAAAAAGAAATCGTTGCGATGCTGCTTGCAGGGGGACAAGGAAGCAGATTGTTCGCATTAACTCAGAAGAAAGCAAAACCAGCCGTATCCTATGGTGGAAAATATAAGATCATTGACTTCCCACTGTCAAACTGTACAAACTCAGGAATTGACACAGTCGGAGTTTTAACACAGTATGAACCACTGGAGTTAAATGCATATATTGGTACTGGAGGATTCTGGGATCTGGACAGCTTAAACGGAGGTGCTTATGTTTTACCTCCATATATGAAGGGAGAAACAGGTAACTGGTATCGTGGAACAGCAGATGCGATTTATCAGAACATCAATTTCATTGATAATTTTGATCCAGATCATATCATTGTATTATCTGGTGACCAGATCTGTACCATGGATTATGACAAGATGCTTCAGTATCATAAAGAAAAAGGTGCAGATTGTACGATCTCCGTTCTGAATGTAACTTATGAAGAAGCAAAACGTTTTGGAATCATGAATACAGATGAAGATGAACGTATTTATGAATTCGAAGAAAAACCAGCAGAACCAAAGAGTACAAAAGCTTCTATGGGTATCTATATCTTTAAATGGAAACTGATCCGTCAGTATCTGATCGATGATGGAAATGATCCAGAGTCAGAACACGATTTTGGTAAGAACATTATTCCAAGAATGTTAGAAGATGGAAGAAAGATGTATGCTTACTCATTTGATGGATACTGGAGAGATGTAGGAACGATCGACAGTTTATGGGAAGCTAATATGGAACTTCTAGATGAAAATCCTCAGATTGACTTAAATGATGATAAGATGAGAATCTACACAAGAAACTTCTCATTACCTCCTCATTATATAGCACCAGGTGCATCTGTTAAGAATTCTATTCTTGCCGATGGATGTGTTATTGAAGGTGAAGTAGAGAACTGTGTCATCCATTCTGGTGTTAAGATCGGAAAAGGCAGTGTAGTTAAGAACAGTGTGATCATGAAAGATACTGTTGTAAGAACAGACTGTCAGATCGACAAAGCACTGATCGATGAAGAAGTAGTCATCGAGCAGGGATGCAAGGTTGGAGAAGGAAATAATGTAACTGTAATCGGATATCATTGTGTTGCATTAGAGAATGCGACTGTTGAAGACGGAGCAATGATCTACCCAGATACCATCTTACACTAGGAGGATTGAAGATATGGATAAACAGATGTTAGGTATTATCAATGCAGGAGAAGAAAATAGAAAATTAAAAGACCTTGTACGCTCCAGAAGTTTATCAGCGCTTCCGGTTGGTGGACGTTATCGTACAGTTGACTTTATGTTAAGTAATATGGTAAATGCAGGAATCAAGAATGTTGGATTATTAACAAGAAGAAATTACGATTCACTGTTGAGCCATGTGAATTCAGGAAAAGACTGGGGATTAAACAAAAACGTGGAGGATTATATATCTTCCCACCATATATTAATGATGCATCTCCATCTGGAGAATACGCAAGTGTTATGGATGGACTTCGTGGAACACTTGGATTTTTAAAGAAAGCAAAAGAAAAATATGTATTATTAGGACGTTCTTATGTGATCTGTAATGCAGATTTTCAGGATATGTTAGATAAACATATCAAATCTGGAGCAGATATCACACTGATGTATTTTGATAATAGTGATGATTCAACGAACTGCGATTATGATGGAGTTTATTTAAAAACAGATGAAGACGATAAAGTTCTTGATATGTGCTATTCTGAAGGAAAACATCGTTCAAATAAGAAGAGCATGGATGCTTATATTATGAAGACAACATTATTGATCGATTTTATTGAGACAGCGATCGCACATAATAAGAAACACTTTTTCTTTGATGTTATCGTTCCAAACTTCGATCGTCTTGTAATTCAGGGATATGAATATAAAGGATATGTAGGATGTATTACATCTTTAGAAGCATATTACAATGTAAATATGGATATGTTAAAACCAGATGTTTACAAAGAATTATTCTTGGGTAATAGAAGAATTTACACAAAATCTGCCGATGGAGCACCAGCAAAATACGGACCAAACGCGAAAGTCAGCAACAGCTTGATCAGTAGTGGATGTGAGATTGATGGTGAAGTTGAAAACTCTGTCATCTTCCGTGGATCACAGATCGCAGAGGGAGCTGTGATCAAGAATTCTGTTGTTATGGCAGAAGGATTTATCGCACCACAGGCAGAGATCAACCATACAATTTTAGACCGTCACGTAAAAGTTTATTCAAATGCACACTTATCAGGATCATCAAACCATCCAGTATTTATTCCGAAAGGAGCAAGTGTTAATGAGTAATAACAATTCACTGAAAGTGCTGCTTGCAGGGGCAGAGTGTGCACCATTTGTGAAGCTTGGAGGGTTAGCGGATGTTATGGGAACCCTTCCAAAGGAATTGAATCAGATCGGTGCGGATGCCCGTGTGATCATGCCGTTTCATAGTCAGATGAAAGGGAAATATGGCGCACAGACAAGACATCTGGCAGATTTCAACATCAATTTTAGTGGTGGGGAAACATATGTAGGTGTAGAAGAACTGGTTTATAATGAAGTTACATATTATCTGATCGATAATGAAGGATTTTTTGGTGATGCGGTATATCGTGGTGGACTTGCAGAAGGAGAGCAGTATGCTTTCTTCTGCCGTGCCGTGATCGAAGCAGCAAGCCGTATTGGATTTATTCCAGACGTCATCCATTGCAATGACTGGCAGACAGGTCTGATCCCTATCTTACTCCGCACACAGTACGGACATTGGGATATTGGACATGCAAAGACGATCTTTACGATCCATAATATGATGTATCAAGGAGAATTTGGTTTCGATCAGTTTGAACATTGGTTAGGAATCGATCCAAAGTATGACACACCAGAATTTATGCATAACTATGAATGTGCAAGTTTCATGAAAGCAGCACTTGTGTTTGCAGATCGTTTAAGCACAGTAAGTCCAACTTATGCACAGGAGATTCGTGATCCAGCATTTGCATACCGTCAGGAAGGTATCTTAAATGCGAGAGCAGGAGATACATGGGGAATCTTAAATGGAATGAATCAGGAAGAATTTAATCCAGAGACAGATCCACTGATCCCATATCATTTTAACAAAGATGATCTTTCTGGAAAGAAGAAAGATAAACAGGAACTGATCAAGACTCTAGGATTATCGATCACACCAGGAGTTCCGATCATCGGTATGGTTACAAGATTAACAGAGCAGAAAGGTCTGGATCTTGTGAAATACATGTTGGATGAGATCATGTGCACAGAGAATGTTGCATTTTGTTATTCTTGGAACGGGTGATTATGAATATGAGGAATTTTTTCCGTTATATGGAAGAAAAATACAAAGGAAGAGTATGCTCATATATCGCATATGATAATGCAGTTTGCACACCAGATTTTATGCAGGAAGTGATCTCTTCTTAATGCCATCCAAATTTGAACCATGCGGAATCTCTCAGATGATCGCACTTCGTTATGGAACACTTCCGATCGTACGTGAGACAGGTGGACTTCGTGATACAGTACAAAGTTACAATGAATACGAGGACACAGGAAATGGATTCTCATTTGCAAACTACAATGCACATGAGATGCTGGGAGCGATCCGTTATGCATTACAGACATTGCAGAGTCCAAAGAGAAAACATGGATTGATCCAAAGAGCGATGGAATCCGATAACAGTTTTGCAAAATCTGCAAAGATTTATCTTGATATGTATAATAGTGTATTATAAATTCAAAAGAAGAATGGGCATCTTATTTTAAGATGCCCATTCTTCATAAAGACAAAAAATGAGATAAATTTACAGGTCAAAGATAAAGACTAGAAAGGAGGCTTAGATCACAATGGACTATATGGACAGCAATAAGATCGGACAACGGATTGAGAATAAATTAATTCATGCACTTGGAAGAACGATCAGTGAGGCAACAAATGATGAGATCTATAAGGCAGCAGCGGAGTGTATCAGGGATGATATCATGATATCCTGGGCAGACAGCAGAAAAAGGATACAAGAGCAAGGAGTTAAGAAACTTTACTATATGTCAGCCGAATTTTTGATGGGAAGGGCATTTTCTAATAATCTGATCAATCAAGGATTATATGAGGCATATCGGGAAGCATTCTGGGAGATGGGACTTGATTTTGATAAGATCACGGATGAAGAAAATGATGCTGGACTTGGAAACGGAGGACTAGGACGACTGGCAGCATGTTTTTTGGATTCACTTTCTACGATGGAACTTCCAGTACTCGGATGTGGGATCCGATATGAATATGGAATGTTTCGTCAGAAAATTGTAGATGGAACGCAGATTGAGATGGAAGATGACTGGTTAAGAGATGGAAATGTTTGGGAGATCGAGCGCCCGGAATTAAGTGTGGAAGTACATTTTAATGGAACGATTCAGGAAAACTGGACAGAGAATGGATTAAAGATTGAACATAAAGATTATAATACCGTCATTGCAGTCCCATATGATGTACCGATCATTGGATACAAGACTAAGACGCCAGCAACTCTTCGTCTGTGGAGTGCCAGAAGCAAGCGGAGGTTCGATTTTCATTCGTTTAATGAAGGAATCTATGATAAAGCGATGGCAGACCAGACATTTGCAGAAGCGATCTCGAAAGTCTTATATCCGTCAGATGATCATATGCAGGGTAAAATGCTGCGTTTAAAACAGTTTTATTTTCTGGCATCTGCAACGATGCAGTCGATGATCAAGAGACATAAAGCAGTCTTTGATGATCTGAACTCCTTGCCAGAACATGTTGTCATTCAGATCAATGAGACACATCCGGCATTGGCGATTCCAGAACTTATGAGGATCTTGATGGATGAAGAAGATTTTGGATGGGATGAGGCCTATGGTGTGGTCAAGAAGATATTTCATTATACGAATCATACGATCATGACAGAAGCAATGGAATGTTGGGATGAGAATATGTTTCGTTTACTGCTTCCAAGAATCTATCAGATCATTTGCGCGATCAATGAGAAATACTGTCAGAAACTTTCCGTATATTACAGCAAGGAAGAAGAAAAGATCGCACAGATGGCAGTGATCGGAAACAATGAGATCCGAATGGCAAACCTATGCGTAGCTCTTTGCCGCAGGATCAATGGTGTTTCAAATCTTCACGCTGATATTTTAAAAACGAGGATTTTTAAAGGATCTTATCAGATCTTTCCACAAAAATATCTTGCGATCACAAATGGGATCACACACAGACGCTGGTTAGCACTGGCCAATCAGGGGCTATATCATCTGGTAAGAGAGTATGTGAAAGGGGATATTTTAAAAGATTACCACCTGTTTGAACAGATCCTTCCATATAAAGATGACAAAGAATTCTGTAAAAAATATGAGAAGGTCAAACGAAATAATAAGATCCGTTTTGCAAAGTATATCAAAGAAAAGCAAGGGATCGAAGTGAACCCAGAATCTATTTTTGATGTTCATTGCAAACGTTTGCATGAGTATAAACGACAGCTGTTAAAATGTCTGCATATCATTTATATATATCAGAAGATCAAAAAAGATCCAACATGTATTACAACACCGATCACATTTATTTTTGCGGCGAAAGCAGCACCGGGATATGCCAGGGCAAAAGAGATCATAAGGCTGATCCATTCCATTCAGGAAATGGTGAATAAAGATCCAGATATGGACGGAAAGATTCAGGTGGTTTTCGTAGAAAATTATTGTGTATCGGTTGCGGAGATACTGATTCCGGCAGCAGATATCAGTGAGCAGATTTCTACCGCAGGAATGGAAGCATCTGGAACAGGAAATATGAAATTTATGATGAATGGTGCATTGACGATCGGCACTATGGATGGAGCCAATATAGAGATCGCAGAGCGTGTAGGTCAGGAGAATATCTTTATCTTCGGGGACAGCGCTGAGGGTAATTACAATAAAAAAATGTACCATACATACAATCCAGGGATTATTTTCGAGAATCATCCAGGAATCCGTGATGTATGTAATTGTCTGATCGAAGGAAATCTGTTACGATACGGAAACAGAAAATATTCAGAGATTTACCAGAATCTTTTATTTGGGGAATATGGAGAGGCAGATCCATACTACATACTTGCAGAATTTTCCGTCTTATATCGAAACATATGAAAAAGTATATCGTTTGTATGTCGATCATAAGGATGAATGGATCAAAAAAGCAGTTGTTAATACAGCAAAATCCGGATATTTTTCATCAGACCGAACGATTGAACAATATAATGAAAAAATCTGGAATCTGAAACCAGTAAAATAAGAGTTACAAAAAAGATGAGATTAAATTATGATTCATAACGCGTCAGTAGAAAAATACAGAACTCCCGTAGGTGCAGTCACATGTGGAAGCGAGATGATGATCCGCCTGTATGATGTAGGGCAGGAAGTCAATAAGGCAGAGATCATCATGTATTCTGAAAGTTTTCACCGGGAGTATGAGATGAAACGAAAAAAAGACTGCATGGAAGAACACATAAAGATGACCAGTGAAGCAGGTGTTGTCTGGTATTATTTCAGAATCTGGGAACATGGGAAATGTTATTTTTATGGAGCCAGACATGGGAAGACACAAGGAGAAGGAATGATCGTTGATGACAACCCGGATAGTTTTCAGATCACTGTGTATGAAGAAGATTTTGACACCCCAAGGTGGATGTCAAAAGGAATCATGTATCAGATTTTCCCAGATCGTTTCTGCCAGGGAAACAAAGAAAATATGAAACGCGGGAAAGTATATCATGAAAGTATGGGAAGAACGGTCTATCTGCATGATGACTGGGAAGAACAACCAGTATTTGGACCACTTCCGGGAAAAGAATTTTATGATCCATGTGATTATTTTGGTGGAGATATTGAGGGAATCATATCCAAACTTGATGATCTGAAACGATTGGGGATCAGTTGTATTTATCTGAATCCGATTGGAGAAGCAGCATCAAACCACCGCTATAATACATCAGATTATAAGAAAGTCGATCCATTCCTTGGAAATAACGAAGATTTTAAGCGGCTATGCCAGCTTGCCAAAGAACGCAGGAATTCATGTGATCTTGGATGGGGTATATTCCCACACTGGGGATGATAGTGTTTATTTTAACAAAAAAGGGAAATTACGAAGAACCAGGGGCAAGTATCAAGGGAAAGAGGTCAAAGTACTATGATTGG
>ENA-OQET01001285-OQET01001285.1-human-gut-metagenome-genome-assembly--contig:-NODE-1285-length-11341-cov-4.871500_pt1 | contig 11341 bp, 14 predicted proteins | sample MGYA00242800_ERZ504645 | MGnify/ENA primary metagenome ERZ504645 (study PRJEB26092, sample SAMD00036308) | human gut metagenome | host: Homo sapiens | study: EMG produced TPA metagenomics assembly of... | reverse complement strand
TATACAAAAGATCACAAGTAGTATTAATAAAAATGTAAAATAGGGAGATTCAGAGGCGGAAATTTGTGATTTCATTCTATATTAAATGTGCAAAAAATGTAAAACGAAAAAGAAGGTTGATTGATAAACTTTTGTGATCAAAAAAAATCAAAAAAAGCATAACTTTTTCATTAAAATTATCTAATGCAAAAATGCAAATGGATAAATAAAAAGTGCAACTAATCAGGCGGGAATTTGGTATAATAAACTTCGTAAGCAGATTTACTCTTTAAGTGTTTTATTTTCTTAAAGAGAGCTTGTTGAAACGGCATGAGGAAAGGGGCTTTGACCTGTCCGATGAATGCTAATCTTAATAAGGAAGGAGGACACGAAAAATGCCAGATATTCGATTGACAAGAATTGACAATCGTCTGATTCATGGTCAGGTGGCAACACAGTGGTGTGGCGTTGTAGGCGCGAACTTGTTGCTTGTTGCGAATGATGCGGTTGCCGCGGATGAATTCCGTCAAGGTTTGATGAACATGGCTGCTCCGGCTTATGCGCAGACACGTTTCTTCACAATCGAGAAGACAATCAATATCATCCACAAAGCTTCTGCAAATCAGCATATTGCAATTATCTGCGAATCTCCGCAGGATGTGCTTAAGCTCGTAGAGGGCGGCGTACCGATCAAAAAATTAAATATCGGTAATATGCACATGGCTGAGGGTAAACGTCAGGTGGCAACTTCGGTTGCAGTTGATGACGACGATGTTGCAACATTTAGAAAGTTGCAGGATCTCGGTGTGGAACTGGAAATCAAACGAGTTCCTGATACACCGGCAGAAAGTACAGAAAAATTATTCAAATGATAATTAAGTTTTATCGGTTAATTGGAAAGGAGTAAACATGGGAGATATTTCAATCATCCAAGCTCTTCTGGTCTTCGTAGTAGCCTTTATCATGGGTATTGACCAGTTCAGCTTCTTAGAGTCCCTGTACCAGCCGATCGTTACTTGCCCGATTATCGGAGCAATCCTTGGTAACTTTGAGCTTGGTATCGTAGTAGGTGGTGCTTACCAGCTTATTCAGATCGGAAGTATGCCGATCGGTGGAGCACAGCCGCCAAACGCAATTCTTGGTGGTATTATGGCAACTATTTTCGCAGTTTCACTTGACATGGAAGCTACAGCAGACGGTGTAGGCGCAGCAATGGGTCTTGCAATTCCGTTCGCAGTATTCGGACAGTATGCAGTTACACTGACATTTACATTTATGTCCGGTATGATGGCTAAAGCTGACAAGTACGCTGAGGAAGCTAATGTTAAAGGTATCCGCAACATCAACTTCCTTGAGATGGCAGTACTTGGATGTCTGTTCGGAGTTCTTGCAGTAGCAGGACTTTACGGCGGAACAGCTCTTGGTGAAACACTGAAAGACTTCTCTTACCAGTTCTCATGGGTAATGGCAGGTCTGGATGCAGCAGGCGGCGCTATGAAGTTCGTTGGATTTGCTATCCTGATGAAAGTTATGATGTCCGGAGAAATGTGGGGATTCCTTCTTGCAGGTTTCGCAATGGCACTTATTTGTGCAGCAAACGCATCAACAGCAGGAGCAACACTTCTCCTTTGTGCATTCGTAGGTGCAGCTATTGCAATCTATGACTTCACAACACAGACAAAGATCAAACAGAATGCCGGCGCAGGAGCAGGCTTTGTAGGAGGTGACCAGGATGGCATATAATATTCCAGAGAAATATCAGGATTTGACTCCGGCACCACAGCTGGATAAAAAAACTTTGAACAAAATGGTTTGGCTGTCCTGTTTCTTACAGGCATCCTTCAACTATGAAAGAATGCAGGCTTGTGGATGGCTTTGGGGAATGCTTCCGGGTCTTCAGAAAATACATACAAACAAAGAAGACCTTAAAGCTTCCATGGCACACAACCTTGACTTTTTGAACACTCACCCGTTCCTCGTAACATTTGTAATGGGTATTGTTCTTTCACTTGAGCAGAACAAGGCTGATACAGCTACAATCCGTTCCGTACGTATTTCCGCAGCAGGACCGCTCGGTGGTATCGGTGACGCTCTTTTCTGGCTGACACTTGTTCCGATCACAGCAGGTTTGACAGCAAACATGGCGATGGAAGGACAGATTATCGGTGCGGTTCTCTTCCTTATCATCTTCAACGCTGTTCAGTTTGCAGTTCGTTTTGGTCTTATGTACTGGTCTTACGGACTTGGTACAAAAGCAGTTACACTGTTGACATCAAGCGCAAAAGAGTTTACTCGTGCAGCAAGTATCCTTGGTATCTTCGTTGTAGGTGGACTTATTGCTAACTATGGTGGAACATCACTGCGTATCGTTGTTGGCGATCCGGCAATCAACATTCAGGGACTTCTTGACGGAGTACTTCCGAAATTGATTCCGTTGTTGATCACACTTGGAATTTATGTTCTGATCAAAAAAGGCTGGACACCGGTTAAATGTATCATCCTTATCCTTGTAGTAGGTATCCTTGGTTGTGCATTCGGTATCTGGACAGGTGATTCTAAAGCTATGGACGCTGACGGAAACACAATTCCGGGAGGATATACACCGCTTGTTGAGTGGTATCAGCTTCCGGAGGAGCCGGCTGAATAAGTCGATTCATTATGAAAATGCCGATATAAATCTATATCGGGTATAAGTAAGGGGAGGGATTTTAATCCCCCCCCTTACATTATTTTACAGAGAAATTAGGTGGCTGTTTGAACACAATAACAATTTTTATTATATTGATTGCCGCTGTCGGATATATTATTTTTCAGGGCATCAAAAATTTTCAACTGCATAATATGAATGTCGGACTTAAAAACAAGGACAGTGTCCTTGTGGAAAAAACGGCAGATATGTGGATCACGAGAAAACTTCTTGGAGAGTATGTCTGTGACCTCTATAAATTAAGAGTGTTATATGTGACGAAAGACGAAGAAAAATTCGAGAAAATGCTCATACATATGCTGGATACGACATATCCGCGTCCTGATGATAAGCAAAGCTTTTTGGAAACGTATTTTCATACATTCCTGATCAAAGGTAACAGGAAATATGCGGACTGGATCTTAAAGGAAATTAAGAAAACAGGGGACGAGGCATTTATTCATTACAACGAGAATGCATATGCGGTCATGCTTGACGGCAGAACAGATCTGATCGAGGAGATGGACGAGGATATCAATTCAAAGCGGTACTATGGATTTGCACTCGGAGTGATCTTGGTTATGATTTCAAAGCAATATTCTGCTCTGGGGGATGACAAAAATGCACTGATTTACATGCAGAGTGCAAAAGCTTGTTTACATCCCAAAGCTGTTTATATGCCCGTTGTCGATCGTTATCTTAGAGAGGCTGAGGCTCAGGAGCAAGATAGTTAAAGCAAAATACTGCAGAAAATGCAGACAGTAATATAGAACAGGAGAGATATTATGATAGGATTAATCGTTACAGGACATGCAAATTTTGGTTCGGGTATGACAAGCTCTGTGAATTTGATCGCAGGAGAGCAGGAAGCATACCGTTATGTAGATTTTCTTCCGACATATGGAACAGAAGAACTGACAGAAGAGATTGCGAAAGCAATGGATGAGTTGAAAGATTGTGAAGGAATTATTATCTTTACAGATCTGATGGGTGGATCGCCGTTTAACGTTGCTGCTTCACTCGGACACGGAAAAGAAAATGTACGCATTGTTGCGGGTACAAACCTGCCGATGCTCGTAGAGATCGTAATGTCGCGTAAATTCATGGACGATCTGGACGGACTTGTGGAGTCTGTACTTGAGACAGGAAAAGAGCAGGTAACAAAATATGAATTCAAGCAGGTAGTACAGGAAGAGTCTGAAGACGGAATTTAAATCGACTTTTTATAATGGCTGATATTCGCGGAAAAGACGATACAGCCGTAAGTCTGAATATTAACTGCATACTATAAAACACGCTGCAAAAAGCAGCACGAAAGGAGATAAATCATGAGTACAATTTTTGGTATTACAGAAGACAAAATGAAAGAAACATCTTCAACATTTACATTAACGGAGATCTATCAGCAGCCGGCGACATGGGAGAAGACATGCCGTCAGATCGAGGAGAACAAAGAAGAACTTCAGAAATTTATCGATCAGGTTATCAAATGTGATGATTTCGATGTGATCCTTACAGGAGCAGGAACAAGTGAATTTGTAGGAAATGCATTATTTGCACATCTTTCCGGTCTGCTGAATCACAAAGCAAAATCTTACGGTACAACAGATATTGTCGCTACGCCGGAAGCATATTTGTCTCGCACGAAACCGACTCTTCTGATCAGTTTCGGACGTTCGGGAAATTCACCGGAGTCTGTCGGAGCGGTAGATGCGGCAGAAAGCGTATGTGATAATGTTTATCACCTTTTTGTAACATGTAATAAAAACGGAGCTCTTTCCAAACGTGCGGCAGAGACACATAACTGCTACGCAATCAATCTGACAGATGAGACACATGATCAGAGCTTTGCAATGACATCAAGCTATTCTAACATGTATCTTGCAACATATCTTTGCTTCCACCTGAACGAGCTGGAAGAGACAGTTGAAAAAGTTCGCAAGATCGCAGCAGCAGGACAGAACTTCCTTGACAATCATTACAGTGTCGCTCAGCAGATCGTTGATGAATACAATTTTGAACGTATCGTATATCTTGGAAGCAACACATTAAAAGGAACATCTCAGGAATCTGCCCTTAAAATGCTTGAACTGACAGCCGGACGTGTTGTTACAATGTATGACACACCGATGGGATTCCGTCACGGACCGAAATCAATCGTTGACGATACAACATTAACAGTTGTATATTTGAGCGATGAAGCTTATACAAGACAGTATGAAGTGGACCTTCTCAAAGAAATGAGCGGACAGAGAAAAGGAAACAAGATCGTAGTTGTTATGAGCAGTGCAGATGAAGCTGTTTCAGCACTTGCAGACTACACAGTTGTATATGACATGAAAGAAGAGAATGAAAACATTCTTCTTGGATTGGATTATATCTTGTTTGCACAGACACTGGCAGTTCTTAAATCACTTTCACTTGATATCACACCGGATAATCCGTGTCCGACAGGTGAAGTAAACCGAGTTGTAAAAGGTGTTACACTTTATCCGTATACAAGAAAATAAGACTGACCGAAAGAATTACCGGAAATGCCAAAAGGTATATTTCGGGATTGTAAGCGGTCGCCAAGGTTTTGGAAAAGTCCGGACTTTGGTTTGTCACCGTTACAAAAAGAACATGGTTTGCCGAAAGGCAGACCATGTTCCGATAAGGAGGATAAAATATAATTATGGCTATTAACAGTGAAGTTATCATATGGACTTGTGTTACAGTTGCGGTACTTGTCGGCATCTGTGCAATCGTTCTGATCGCAATGTCTTCAAGAAACATGAAGAAAAACCGCGAAGCGATGCGCGATCTGCAAGGTGCAATCAAAGTTGGAGCACGCATCATGTTCGCGGGTGGTATTTACGGAAAGATCGTTAAGATCAAAAACGATGTGATCGATGTGGAGATCAACAAAAGCACTGTGATCCAAATTTCCCGATACAGCATTCAAAACGTAATCACAGACTAAAATATCATTCAGATGTGATCAGGGTTTGTTTTGGCGGTTTTGGTTTTCGGCTGCTTTTCTGGCATAGTCGCTTGGCGTTGTGTTAAAATATTTTTTAAACAACCTCGAAAAGTAGTGGATAGAGCTGAAACCGAGTCTGTATGCGATCTCGCTGATTGTGTATTGATTCTCGCGGATCAGCTCTTTACTTTTTTGAAGTTTAATATTGAGCAGATAGTTCTTTGGCGAGGTGTTCAGGTGAGTCTTGAACAGCGCTTGCAGAGAAGAACGTGAGATAAAAAATTCATGACAGATGTCTTCTATCGTGAGTGGTTCGGTAAGACGCTTGTTCATGTAAGCAAGAATCTCAGACAGAAGGTCGTTTTGAGCCGATTTGCTGTCAGTTAAGAGTGTTTTATGGTTCATTGTCTCATAGAACTGCATGATCAGCAGGAGAACTTCCTGAAGATAGCAGACCATTAAAGTATGAGTATAGTAGGAATGTTCTTCGCTTTCGATCAAAAGTTTCCAAAGGATCTGCTGCATTTCGCTTGTACAGTGAAATGTATGATTAAGGATATGCAGAGAACGCCTGTGATTTACTTCAAATACGACTGTGAGATATGAGCAGCCGTTTTGTACGGATAAGTCGGCTTTGTCAGAGCGGTATATGATCAAGTCATGAGGCTGAAGTGTGTTCGTTCCGGAAGAGAGGGTGATATCCAGACTGCCTTCGTACACATAGATCAGTTCATATGATTTGTGTGCAGGCTGTACAATGTGGCATGCTTTGGACTGCTTTGTAAACCAGCAATCAAGGATTCGCCTTAAGTGGAACGGTACAGATACAGGCTGATATGTATACGGAGTTGACAGTGGTTTTGTAAAATCTGTCAGTTGCTGTTCTTTACAGCAGTTTTTCCCGATAAGGATATTCCACGTAAGAGAAGAGGCCAGTGGAATCACATTAAATGCGGTATTCGGAGCAAGTTTTAAATTGTGACGCAGAGGAAATGTTTTTAACTCCGTCATGTCAGGATCTGTAGCGATAAGCAAAAGTCCCAATCCGGCGGGGCATTCTATATATACTTCGCACGGAAAAAGAAAGAGAGTATCTAGTTTTTTTTGAAGATGCAGAAAACTCCCATTGATTTAAATTATGTTTTTGAGTGTCGAGCGGTTCATCATAAAACGCCCCAAAAGGTTCAAATTTATTTGTTATCTGTTGATTTGTCATGATGGGATACCTCGGTTGTAAAAAACGATTTGTACTTTTTAAATAATACAACATTTTTTAACGAAAATCAAGATGTGGGATTTGTATGTCCCGCGAAAGACAGGAGGAATTGTAATGATTATTCAAAGTAAAAAAGTTTGGTTTGCAGATCAGTTTGTAGAAGCACAGATTGAAGTGAAAGACGGAAAAATTGTCGATATCTATGAGTACGGAACTCATCCGGTAGATTGTGATTACGGAGATAACCGTATTTTGCCGGGATTCATTGACGTGCACTGTCACGGAGCTTACGGCTTTGATACGAATGATGCGAAAGAAGACGGACTTCGTTACTGGGTGCGCAATATTGTAGATGAAGGAGTGACGGCTCTTCTTGCGACAACTATCACGCAGAGTGAAGAAGTGTTGACAAATGCCTTGAAAAATGTGGCGAAAGTTGTTGAAGACGGTTATGAAGGAGCAGAGATTTTAGGAGTTCACTTTGAAGGTCCGTATCTTGATATGAAGTACAAGGGAGCACAGCCGGAACAGTACATTGTAAAACCTACGGTAGAGCAGTTTAAGAAATATCAGGAAGCGGCAAATGGATTAATAAAATATATTACGATGGCAACAGAGACAGATGATGATTTCGCATTGACACGTTACTGTGCGGAAAACGGGGTAGTTGTGAGTATCGGACATTCGGCGGCAACGAGCAAAGAAGCGGTACAGGCATTTGCCCATGGCGCAAGATCGATGACACATGTATATAACGGAATGACACCGTTTAATCACCGTGCGAACGGACTTGTAGGCGCTGCATATAGAATGAAGAGCATGTATGGCGAGATTATTTGCGACGGCAATCATTCAACACCGTTAGCGCTCCATCAGTTCTTTGAAGCAAAAGGACCTCATTACGGAATCATGGTCAGTGATGCGCTTATGGCAAAAGGATCACCGGCAGGATCGAAATTTATTTTCGGAGGAAACGAGATTGAGATTTATGAAGACGGAAGCGCACATCTGACGTCTTCAAAAGGTTTGGCGGGATCGACTCTTCATATCAATGAAGGACTGCGTATTCTGATCGAAGAAGCGCTTGTTCCGGTAGATACGGCAATTAACTCATGTACAAAGAACCCGGCTGCCTGCCTGAAGATCGATGATCGCAAAGGTTCTATTAAAGTGGGATTGGATGCGGACCTTGTTGTTCTTGACCGTGATTATCAGGTACTTCAGACATATTGCATGGGAAAAGCAATGTTAGATAAAACTAGAAAATGAAAGATTGTGGAATGATTAAAAATGGCTAAGAAAAAATCGAAACCGGTGGAGAAGATCCGCCTTTCAGGAAGAAATATTTATACAGATAAAAAAGGACGGGTTATTTTTTACGATATGATTACCAAAAAAGGGTATCTCGTAGATAAAAAACATGAAAACTCGGCTCTGTTTTTTAAAAACCGTTTTGTTGTACTTTTGTTTGCGGCAATTTTGTTTGGGGCAACGTTTTTGACATGGCTTCAGGCTGCGGTTGCCTGGGCAGTGATGATGGCGATTGCGGAATTTGCTTTTCGGCGGGGATTTTTGAAAAAGCTGGAAGTGGTAAACGATGTGGATTTTGAACGTCGTGTTTCAGCGCTTCAATACATCGTGGAAAACAAAGCAAAAGGAAAAGTGATCGTTCTTATTGTTTTGTATCTCCTTTTAGCAGTGCTTGTAATATTAAATGCATATGTAGAAAAGTATTCTGTTGGGTTATGCGTACTCAGCGGAGGAATCGCACTTGTCGGTGTGTACTTTGCGATTTTGCATATCGTTGCTCTGACTAAAATGAAATAAATGTAGAGAAGATGAACATAAAAATACAGACCGGAGAAGTTTGAAATCTCCGGTCTGTATTTTTATGTTTTTGCAAAGGAGAAGCTTATGATTAAGCCTGTCCTTCAGATCCGCATACGCTGATTTTTTCTTTTACGAGAGCTGTAACATTTTCCATACCTGCAGCTCCGTATTTTTTCGGATCGAAACCGTCCGGATTTTCCGCAAGGTAATTTTTTCACACCGTCGCTGTATGCGATACGAAGTTCTGTAGCAAAGTTTACTTTACAGATACCAAGGCGGATGGATTCGCGTACTGCGTCGTCCGGTACGCCGGAAGCTCCGTGAAGTACAAGCGGAATAGACACAACTTCGCGGATTGCCGCAAGGCGTTCAAAATCAAGTTTTGGTGTGCCCTGATACAGACCGTGTGCTGTTCCGATTGCAACTGCAAGTGAAGTTGCGTTTGTACGTTCTGCAAACTCTTTTGCCTGCTGAGGATCTGTATACGGAGAATCATTCTCTGCTTCAAGGTCATCTTCTTTACCGCCGACTTTACCGAGTTCAGCTTCTACGCTGATCTGAGAAGGAAGACATGCGTCTGCCACTCTGCGTGTCAGGGCAACATTCTCTTCAAAAGAGCCGTGAGAACCATCGATCATGATAGAAGTATATCCTGTGCGAAGAGCCTGCATTGCCAACTCAAAGCTGCTGCCATGGTCAAGATGGATCGCTACCGGAACGCTTGCGCGCTCAGCCGCTGTTCTTACCATTGCAAGATAATAATCAAGTCCTGCATATTTTACTGTGGATGGAGTCGTCTGCATGATGACCGGGGAGTTCATCTCTTCGGCTGCTTTAATAACCGCCATGACCATTTCCATATTTTCCACGTTGAATGCGCCTACTGCGTAATGTCCTGCCTGCGCTTTTTTCAGCATTTCATTTGTTGTAACTAATGGCATAATATCAACCTCGATTCTTTAGAATTTAATGTAATGATTACATTATTATTAATTATTTTCGGTATAAGTATAGCACAGAACATGTGATTTCGCATTTTCATTTTGCACTTTCTTAAAAAATGCAAATGATTGTTTAATTAATCCAAAGTAGGCGCAAATTGAAAGTGCTACGATAAATATAACAAAGCAAATTGAAAAGGAGAGTTTATCATGCGTCAAAATCCATTAAAAAAAATTGTTGAATTGCAGAAACAGGGTAAAAATGTCGGAATCTATTCTGTGTGCAGCGCTAACGGATATGTTATCGAGGCGGCATTTTAAAAGAGGACTTTCAGACGGATCCTGTGTTTTGATTGAGAGTACGGCAAACCAGTGTGATCAAAACGGCGGATATACAGGTATGACACCTGCCGATTTTAAAAAATTTGTTCTTGAAATTGCTGATCGTAACGGATTTGACCGTAACAGAATCTTCCTTGGAGGAGATCACTTAGGACCGCTTACATTCGCGTATAAAGATGAAGCAGAGGCGATGGCTGATTCGGAAGAACTGATCCGTCACTATGTTGCAGCAGGATTTACAAAGATCCATATCGATACAAGTATGAAAGTAAACAGCGATCCGGAAGACGTTCGTCTGTCCGACGAGATCATTGCAGGACGCGGCGCTCATCTTGCAAAAGTTGCGGAAGAGACATATAAAGAGCTGTTGGAGCGTGATCCGGAAGCAATTCCGCCGGTATATGTAATCGGAAGTGAAGTGCCGATTCCGGGAGGAGCTGTCGGAGCGGAAGATAACGGAGTTCAGGTGACGAAAGTAGAAGATTTTAAGAACACAGTTGCGGCATTTGAGAAAGCTTTTGCAAAAGAAGGTCTTGACAAAGATGTATGGGAGCGTGTAATCGGAGTTGTTGTTCAGCCGGGTGTAGAAGAAAAAGACAGCGGATGTACAGAATATGATCGTGAGAAAGCAAAAGATCTGATGGCTGCGATCAAAGATTTCCCGACATTGGTATTTGAAGGACATTCTACAGATTATCAAACAAAGATCAAACTGCGCGAGCTTGTAGAAGACGGAGTCGGCATTTTGAAAGTAGGTCCGGGACTTACATTTGCTATGCGTGAAGCAATGTTCGCACTGGAAAATATCGAAAAAGAGCTGATATACGGAACTGATACAGAGCCGAGCAAATTTGCGGAAGTTCTTGATGCGGAGATGCTTAAAAACGATAAAAACTGGAAGAAACATTATCAGGGAACAGAGCTTGAGATCCGTCTGAAGAGAAAATATTCTTTCTCAGACCGCTGCAGATACTATATGCCGACACCGGCTGTAGAAGCTGCCGCAGATCGTCTGCTTACAAACTTGCGTACACTCGGAATTCCGCTGAACCTGCTCAGCCAGTTCATGCCGATCCAGTATACGAAAGTACGTGAAGGATACTTGAAAAATGATCCGGTAGAACTGATCGAAGACCGTATCATCAATACGATCGACGAGTACCTTTACGGAACACATCAGAACGAACTTCTCTAAAAAGAAGAACAGAAAAATAACGAAGCGTCTTGGAACAAAAAGTTTTGTTCCGAGACGCTTTTTTGATAAGAGAAAAACTCGACAGCTTTGACCTTAAAGACTCGAAAGTAAGAAACAGGCTGGCTTTGTGATAATATCACTGTCTCATATATGAAAAATATGTTATAAATTATTTAAAAAGAAAAGAAAA
>ENA-OQET01001284-OQET01001284.1-human-gut-metagenome-genome-assembly--contig:-NODE-1284-length-11348-cov-2.548614_pt1 | contig 11348 bp, 13 predicted proteins | sample MGYA00242800_ERZ504645 | MGnify/ENA primary metagenome ERZ504645 (study PRJEB26092, sample SAMD00036308) | human gut metagenome | host: Homo sapiens | study: EMG produced TPA metagenomics assembly of... | reverse complement strand
CAGGGCTACCCGCAACAGGGTAACATGATGAACCAGGGCTACCCACAGCAGGGCGGCATGATGAACCAGGGCTACCCACAGCAGGGCGGCATGATGAACCAGGGCTACCCACAGCAGGGCGGCATGATGAACCAGGGCTACCCGCAGCAGAGCAATATGATGAACCAGGGCTACCCGCAGCAGGGCAATATGATGAATCAAAATGCGCCACAACATGGTACTATGATGAATCAGAATGCACCACAGCAGACTTCTGGTGATACATGGGTATGTGCATGCGGTGCTACAAACACAGGTGCTTTCTGTGAATACTGTGGATCACCAAAACCGTGATACTGAATTAAAAGGAGGATACGGAATATGTCTGATGTAATAGAATATAAGTGTCCATCCTGTAATGCCTCGATGGTATTTGATTCTAAATCTCAGCACATGAAATGTCCGTACTGCGATACGGAAATGACGGTCGAAGAGTTTCAGCGCACGCAGAAATCCGAAGATACACAGACGACCGGAAAATCAATTTCAAACGACAACTGGTACTCAATGAGCACCGGTCAGTGGCAGAATGATGAACTGAACGGCATGCGCGTCTACAGCTGCCAGTCCTGTGGAAGTGAGATCGTAGCTGAGGAAACAACAGGAGCAACGACCTGTCCGTTCTGCAATAATAAAATAACTATGAAAGGTCAGTTTTCAGGTGATCTGAAACCAGATTATATCATCCCATTTAAACTGGATAAAAAAGCTGCCAAAGAAAACTATTATAAGCATCTGAAAGGTAAAAAATATCTTCCCAAGGTATTCAAGAAAGAAAACCATGTGGACGAAATCAAAGGCGTATATATCCCATTTTGGCTGTTTGATGTAGATGCAGATGCTCAGATTACATATGAGGCAGAAAAAGTCCACTCTCATACATCTGGTGATACGGAATATACAACACGTGAAATCTATAGTGTCTATCGTGAAGGAAGCATAAGCTTCGATCATGTTCCCGCAGATGGTTCCAGAAAAATGGATGATACACTGATGGAAGCCATTGAACCATATAATTTCCAGGAAGCAGTACCGTTTCAGCAGGCTTATCTGGCAGGTTACCTGGCTGACCGTTATGATGTCAACGTAGATGAACGTATAGACAGAGCCCGTGACAGAATTCGTGTATGTACTGAGAGAGCTTTTCGTAAAACCGTCAGAGGTTATAACGGTGGTGCCTCAGTTAAAGACAGTAATGTACAGATTCATAATGCCAGTTACTGGTATGCCATGTATCCGGTATGGCTTTTAAACACCACCTGGCACGGTCAGAAATTCACATTTGCTATGAACGGTCAGACCGGAAAAATGGTTGGAGATCTTCCGATTGACAAATCAAAATTCTGGAAATCCGTTGGAATTCGCACCTTCCTGATCTGGGGAGTGCTGTACGGTCTGAAATGTTTATTTTTAATGTAGCAGGAAGGAACAGATAATATGAAGATAAAAAAGAAAATATGGGGCTGCCTGCTTTCTCTTCTCTGTATATTTATGCTGGTACTTCCGGTAATGGCTTCTGAGAGCCAGGAAACAGATTCTGAGATTCCTGCAGTGACTTCCGAGGATCTTGCAGTACCTACTGAGATTCCTGCAATTCCGGAAGAACGTCAGAAACCGCTTCTTGTGGATGATGCCGGTCTTTTGACCGAAGAAGAGAGCAGTGCATTATTAAATAAACTTGAGGACATCAGCCAGAAATATGAAAATGAGGTCGGCATCGTTACCGTCAACTCTCTGGAAGGTAAAACAGCCGAGGCATATGCTGATGACTACTATGATTACAATGGCTACGGATATGGAGAAAACGATGACGGTCTGCTTCTTCTGATCAGCATGGGCGAAAGAGAATGGGCAATCTCTACTTATGGATATAGTCATACTGTAGCTTTTACAGACGCTGGTCTTGAATTCATCAGCGGTGAATTCCAGAGCAAACTTTCCAGCGGAAACTATGCAGATGCATTCAATTGTTTTGCTGATCAGTGTGATGATTTTCTGAGACAGGCAGCAACCGGAAAACCATATGATGTTGACAATATGCCTTCAAAAGGGAAGGTTCATCCATTCTGGCTCGTTACCGATTTAGTTGTCGCTTTTCTGATTTCCTTTAGACTCGTTAAATCTAAATCAAGGAATCTTAAATCTGTAAAAAAACAAGAATCAGCAGAAGCTTATGAACGTAAAAGGTTCCATGTCGCTTCGAAGATCTACATGACAGTTTTGTCAACAGGATCGTCACTCAAAGAACTATCAGAAATGAAAAAGACAGCTCTTCCAGTTCCTCTGGCGGAAGCTCATCACATACAAGTTCTTCCGGCCGTTCCCACGGCGGAGCCAGTGGCAAATTCTGAGATAACAACAATTCCGAAATGACAAATAGAAAAACTTTGTCATTGCTCAATATTCAGGCATTATAGTATAATGTAGTTAACAGGTTACCGCTCAATATCCGACCGGTAACCTGCATACTTTAGATACTTTTTTCTGGAAAGGGATCGTAATGCCATATCATAAGAAAAGGGTTTTATCATATACAATTGTTATATTATGCTTTTTGACAGCGTATACATGCAGGCTAATTCACACCAATAATTCTTTAATACAAGCTTTAGTTGATCAGAGCCGTACCAGTATTTATCTTGGAATGTATTGTGCATGGGTCATTTATCTGAACAAACATGTTGTATATAAAAGAATGCGTCAGTGCCTGACGGTCATTGGCTGTTTAATGGTATTCTGGTTTTTTCTGCGCACTGTAAAATACCATATTTTTCAGGATCCTCTTAGCACACACATTTGTTGGTATCTGTATTATTTTCCAATGATCCTGATTCCCACTTTAGGTTTAAATGCTTCCTTTCTTTTAGAAGAAGAACATGACAAAGTAAAAAAGAGAAGTATCTTCTTACTATTCTCGGCTATGTTGCTGATCATATCCGTATTTACAAATGATCTGCATCAGCAGGTCTTTCATTTTTATCTGAATCCACCTTATTCAGACAAAAATTACAGCTATGGATTTCTCTTTTTTGTAATACAGGGATGGATTATATTTTGTCTCATTGCAATGGACATAATACTTATTCACAAAAGCAAAATCTCCGGCAAAAAACGTTTCTGGCTTCCGGTAATACCTGGTATTATACTTCTGGCATGGAACATTGCAAATATTCTCCGGGTGCCTATGATCAGCACCATTGCAGGCGATCTGACTGCAATCTGCTGTCTTTGTATAGCTGCCATCTTCCAAAGCTGCATCCTTTGTGGTCTGATTCCTACCAACAGCCGCTACTTTGAATTATTCCAGTCAAATGGCAGTCTGGATGCAGAGATTACAGATAACACTTTTCATCGATATTATTATTCCGGAAACTTTCCAAAACTTACCGAGGAATTGCGTGAATGTGTGATTGCCAATTCTTCAATACAAGAGAATGGAGTTTTGATCAAACATATTCCTGTTAAAGGCGGGCATTTATTCTGGACAGAAGATATTTCTGTACTTCTGGATCAGTACCAGGATATTGAAGAACAGCAGGAAGAATTAACCGAACGAAACCAGCTTTTACAGATGACTTATCAAAAAGAAGCTGCGAGAAAAAAATCTAGAAGAAAAGAACCGACTTTTAAAATATGATTCAGGATCAGACATACAAACAGTATGAGCTGCTTTCCTCATATATGAAAAAGCTTGAACAAACTGAATCCAGAGAAGAATATGATATGCTCCTGAGTAAGATTGTAGTCGTAGGAACATATTTGAAAAGAAGAAAAAATCTTGTACTTACCAGATACAGTTCACAAGGAGATTCTCTTACTATGGCCGATCTGAAGCAGAGTCTTGCAGAATCCTGCGAAAATCTGAAACTATGCAGGATCCGTGCAGCTTATTATGTACAGGATAAAGAAAAGCAGCTTCAAGCAGATGATATTCTGAACTGCTATGACTTTTTTGAATGGCTGATTGAACAGCTTTTTGATGTTATAAATTCAGTCTTTTTCCGTGTAACCCAGATTGACGAAAAACTACAGATTTCTGTCCATGTTATGAGTTCAACAGATATTCATAATTTTCTGAAAGAACGACCTGAACTTTTAATATCAGCAGGAGGAGGAACAGGAATGGTTTATTCGATGATTCCGACTCTCATAAATGATACCATAAAATTACAAAATGTTCTTATGATCCTTATGGAATATGTCTGATTCTTGAATTTATCCTACTATTTTCAAGAATTATGCGTGCTGTTGAAAAATGGAAGATAGCTGTTTCCGCATCATGGCTGATCATTTCTTTTCTTATTATGGCCGGACTTTTGAATGACCATCGACACAGACTGGATAAACCTCCGCATAAACCTATCTTTTATTCATTTCCGACATATGCATTGGTAATCATAATTGTTCTGCTGACTGTTTATCTTATTCTGGCAATTTGCAAAGAACTTAAGGAATACCATAATACATTGTCTCCCTGGTCTGTTTATGAAGCGGTAAACAATGTTCCCTGCGGTGTCTGCTTTTCAGATTCTCTCGGACGTATTATCTTAAGCAACTCCAAAATGCAGGAGTTGTGCAGAATGCTTACTGGAAACTATCTTCAGAATTTTGATTCTTTCCGTTATGCCATAAATTCCGAGCCAGTACAGGATAATGTGATCAAATTAAACTCTGATAACAATGTATTCTATTTTCAGGATGGTTCCGTCTGGATGTTTCAGGAATATCACCTTACAGAACCCTCACTGAAAGGCTATGTACAAACTGTCGCACTCGATGTTTCCGAAATATATTACAACAGTGAAGAGATTAAGAGGAACAATGAAAAACTGGCAAAACTAAATCAAAAGCTGGAAGAAATGTATGAACGAATCGGTGATGAAATACGCGAACAGGAAACTCTGTCCATGAAAATGCAGGTACATGATAACTTCGGAAGGAGCCTTCTCTCTATACGAAAAATCTTAGGAGACAAAGAATCACCAGAAAATATGAAGGAACAGTTGGAAACTTTAAAGCAACAGGTTTATATCCTTACCAATACAACCGTCGCTAATAAAGAAAACCAATATGAAGATACCGAAAGACATGCAGAAGAACTTGGTATTTCCATTCAGATCCAGGGCAGCTATCCAGATACTCCCGCATACCGGTGCCTTACAGATCGCGCTATTCGTGAATGCGTAACAAACTGTGCCCGACATGCACATGGAAATACTGTTTTTGTTATTATGAAAAGGAAACGCAACGAATATCAGATTCAGATCACCAATGATGGTGAATTGCCGTCAAAGGATGCCAAAGAGGGTGGTGGACTGTCTGCTCTGCGAAAAGCAGTTGAAGCAGAGGGTGGCTCTATGAACACTTTTTCGAACCTGCTTTTTATCTGTTGCTGAATTTACCTCTGTTTGATGAAGAATACTAATTCAATTTTGGAAGGAAATGATTCTATGGCACGCATACTCATTGTAGAAGATCAGAAGATCATGCAGAAATATTTCGAGTTTATTATTTTACAGGATCCGGATTTAAAGCTCGTAGATACTATTTCAGATGCCCGTGAAGCCGTAAAGATCTGCAATTATTCTGTCATCGATCTGGTTCTGATGGATGTGCAGACCTTCCATAACCATGACGGCCTGTCTGCCGGAAAGGCAATCAGAGAAGAGCATCCTGGAACCAAAGTACTCATTGTAACTTCTCTGATCGATCCTAAAGTTCTGGAAAGAGCTAAGACCGGATGCGCAGACAGTCTCTGGTACAAAGATCATGGTGAAGATGAAATACGTGATGTGATACACAGGACTCTAATGGAGAACATGTTTTTCCGGATGTGACCCGGACGTAGAACTGAACTGGATCACCAGCGGTGAGATCAGTCCACGACAGTTAGAAATGCTCCGGCTATATATCTGTGGTATGTCCTATTCCGAAATTGCAAAAGAAATGAACTGTACCACTTCCGGAGTACGCTGGAACTTTCAGGAAATGATTGCAAAAGCCGGATACAACTGTAAAGAGGATCTGATTGCTGCTGCATTAGAAAGTAAATTAATAGTTACCACGCTAAAATAAACCAAAGAGAGGAGATGACATCATGAAGAAAAAATTAATTGCAATATGCCTCAGTGCTTTGATGCTTACTTCTGTTACCTCCGTAAACTGTATGGCGGAAAATCCATACCCTGATGAAGAATCTTACAGCGAATCCAGTTTTGCTATTTTACAGGATATTCTTCGAGAAAATGACTGTCAGACAGGAATCGCTTTTCTGGGGTATATCGGATACGATGCCACAACCGAAGAAATTCTGGATTATACAAACCAAGAGGATTATGTCGCATCTTATCCGTTTCTTAAAAATGGTACCATCGTGGATGCGGGTGGTTATGAAGTCTTTGCGATCGTTCCGGCTTCGGACTGGTCGATCAGCGTATACTCCTCTGAGATGACCGAAGATGCCGTCTACAAAGATTATCTGGATTTCCCGTTATATGAGGGTTCACCTGATGAAGTGATCATTCTCCGATGCAACCTGAGTGAGATTTATTCAAACACAATGGTCACATCCAAAGAAGGCAATATGAGCGTTTCCTACCGTCCTTCCATTTCTTTGAAAGACGGCCACCTGGCAGAAGAACAGCGTTGCTACGATTTTTCAATCTACTATGATTTCGACTATGGACATAATGGTTCTGACAACTGTATGGAAAGCAATCTTCCTGAAGATTATTATGAGGATTATTACAGTGATACAGTACAAAACGCTTATGAACTTCTCTGTTCAACTGATGAGGTCAGCTACTATCTGGGGCTGGGATTCTTTGTATGGTATACCGGAAACAAAGATATGATCGATGACAAAGAATGCAGAGTATTCGTTCTCGGAAAAGACCTGGACGATCATATCGAAGTCAAAAATCATTACGCAGTCAGTGATAATCAGGTATATTACCTTGATGTGATTGAAAATACCTGGAATATTCTTGGATCCGGATAATGTAATTCCTACTTCACAATACCATAATGCTTCCTGATTCTTGAGTTTATACATTCTTGAGTTTGTACCCTTTTTGGCTTGAATTCCTTTTGTAAAGCATATATAATAGGAATACTTGTGAAGAAATGTCGCTGCGATAAATTTTGTTGCGAAATTTTCTTCATGTAACCAGTTATATAACAACCTTCGAAAGGAAAACTATGAGAAAATTAGCATTGCGCGATGAAATACTTCTGCAGATTGATAAAGCTGCCCGTTACATCGGTGGTGAAGTCAATGCAGTTATGAAAACAAAGAGGATGTCGATATCCGTTTTGCAATGGCATTCCCGGATGTCTATGAGATTGGTATGTCCAACCTCGAATGATGATCTTATATGATATGTTCAACAAAAGAGACGACGTATGGTGCGAGCGTCTCTTTTCACCGTGGACAGACCTTGATAAGATCATGCGTGAAGAACACATTCCGTTATTTACTCTAGAATCTCAGGATCCGGTAAAGGAATTTGATTTCCTTGGTATCACTCTCGGATATGAAATGTGCTATACAAACGTTCTCCAGTTACTGGATCTCAGTGGAATCCCACTTCTTGCAAAAGAACGTACAGAGGATGATCCGCTGGTGATCGGCGGAGGCGCATGTGCGTACAATCCAGAGCCTCTGGCACCGTTCTTTGACCTTTTCTATATCGGAGAGGGTGAAATGGTCTATGGAGCCCTTTTTGACGCTTACAAGGCAAACCAGAAGGCCGGTGGCAGCAGACAGGATTTCCTTCTGAAAGCAGCACAGATTCCTGGTATCTATGTACCTTCCCTCTATCAAGTTACCTATAAAGAAGATGGCACCATCGAATCCTTCCAGCCCAAATATGAAAATGTACCGGAAAAGGTTGAAAAAACAGCTCGTTATCGATATGGATAAAGATTACAATAAACTGGAAGCTCCGGTCGTTCCTCATATCAAGGCAACACAGGATCGTGTTACTCTGGAAATCCAGCGTGGCTGTATCCGCGGATGCCGTTTCTGCCAGGCTGGCATGATCTACCGTCCTACAAGAGAACGTGATATCGAGACATTAAAAGAATCTGCAAGAATCATGCTTCAGAAGACAGGTCATGAAGAAATCTCTTTAAGTTCTTTAAGTTCCAGTGATTACAGTCACCTGAAAGAGATCGTGAACTTCCTGATTGATGAATTCCGTGATGAGGCAGTCAATATTTCTCTGCCTTCTCTTAGAATCGATGCATTTGCTCTCGATGTTATGAGTAAAGTTCAGGATGTCAAAAAAAGCAGCCTCACTTTTGCATCCGGAAGCAGGTTCTCAGCGTCTTCGTAATGATTATTAATAAAGGACTTACGGAAGAAGATATCCTGCATGGTGCCGGCGAAGCATTTAAGGGCGGATGGAATCAGGTTAAAGCTTTATTTCATGCTTGGACTTCCTACTGAAACAGAAGATGATATGAAGGGCATTGCACATCTTGCGCAGAAGATTGCCGAGACCTATTATGAAGTTGTTCCAAAGGAGCAGCGTAAAGGAAAAGTACAGATCAATGTCAGCACTTCTTTCTTTGTGCCAAAACCGTTCACCCCGTTCCAGTGGGCACCAATGTTCCGTGAAGAAGACTTTATCGAAAAAGCTAAGTTGTTAAGAATGAGATTCGTTCTCAGTTGAACCAGCGAAGCATCCGTTATAACTGGCATGAACCTGATGTAACCGTACTGGAAGGTTTCCTTGCAAGAGGTGACCGCCGCTGTGCAGATGTCATCCTTAAAGCATATGAAAAGGGTGCTCTTTATGATGCATGGTCTGAAAGCTTCCACTATGATATCTGGAAAGAAGCCTTCAGGGAAACTGGTGTGGATATTGAATTCTATACACTCCGTGAACGCAGCACTGATGAGATTCTTCCATGGGATTTCATTGATGCAGGTGTTACCAAAAAATTCCTGATCCGTGAATGGGAACAGGCGAAAGCAGAAACTGTTACACCAAACTGCCGTCAGAAATGCTCTGGCTGTGGTGTACTTAAATACAAAGGAGGTGTGTGCTGTGAAAGTAAGAATTAAGTTTGCCAAAGCCGGGCATATGAAATTTGTCGGCCATCTGGACACTATGCGTTATTTCCAGAAAGCCATCCGCCGTGCTGAGCTTCCGGTTGCATTCTCCGGTGGCTACAGTCCGCATATGATCATGTCTTTTGCGGCACCACTTGGTGTTGGCACAACCAGTCTTGGTGAGTACTTTGATATGGAACTAACTGAAACAGTTCCAACAAAAGAGATTGAAAACCGCCTGAATGCTGTTATGGCAGAGGGTGTTTCTATCTGCTCTGCTCGTCAGGTAGAAGACGGTAAGGCAAGTACCGCTATGGCTCTGGTAGCTGCTGCCGATTATTTTATACAGTTCCGCGAAGGAAAAGAACCTGCTGCAGACTGGCGTGCCGGACTGGATGATTTTCTTTCCCAGAAAGAGATCATTGTAACCAAGAAAACTAAACGCAGTGAAAAAACGGTAGACATCCGTCCATATATTTATGAAATGCATTTAGACGGTGAAGGTGTTTTCATGCAGCTTGCTTCTGCAAGTTCCAACTACACCAAACCGGAACTTGTCATGGACACTTTCCTTCGTTGGATGGATGAGGAACCGCTTCCATTTGCATACATGATCGAACGTCGTGAGATTTATGCCAACAAAGGTGATGAAGAACATCTGAAACTCGTTTCTATGGAATCATTAGGTGAAGAAGTTGAATAAGCTGATCATTACAGAAATGCTTCTTAACGAAGTTCCCTGTACCGTCTGTGCAATCGTCCAGGACCAGAAGGTAATTGAACTTCGTCTGGAAGCCTTCCGGGAAAAAAAATACTCTTAACAATATTTATGTAGGACAAGTTGAAAACATTGCCGCCAATATTCAGGCGGCTTTTGTCCGTTTAAGCGATTCCGTAAATGGCTATCTGCCTCTGAATCAGTGTACGAATGCCATTTACACAGATGGTCGAAAAACAGATCAGCCCCTGCGTCCTGGAGACCAGCTTCTGGTCCAGATCAACCGTGAAGCCATGAAAGGGAAACTTCCTGCACTGACCGCAAATCTGAATTTTTCGGGAAAATATCTTGTTCTGACTACAGGAAATCGAAAAATAGGTTTTTCCAACAAACTTTCCAAGGAAGAGAGCAGTCTTCTGAATAAATGGCTGGAAGAAGAACGTAGCCTACCGGAACGTGAGTATGGCATCATTGCCCGTACAAATGCTGCAGAAGCTTCCAAAGAAGAATTTTTTCATGAATTGGAAATGCTGAAAAAACAATATGAAAAAGTTGCCGTTCATGGACGGAACCGTACCTGTTACAGTCTTCTATATGAAGCAGAACCATTTTATCTGGCAGCAGTTCGCGATGTCTATACCAGAGATCTGGATGAGATTGTTACTGATATTCCTGAAATACATGAAAAGATCTTCGCTTATCTCAGCGAATTTCAGCCGGATAAACTGGAGATTCTTAAGCTGTATCAGGATAAATTACTTCCACTATATAAGCTTTACAGTCTGGAGGGTGCGATCGATGAAGTATGCCATGAAAAGATCTGGCTGAAAAGTGGAGGTTTTCTTGTTATCCAGCAGACGGAGGCGTTTGTTTCCATTGATGTCAACAGTGGCAAATATACTGGAAAGAAAAAAGCAGAAGAGACTTACCGTAAAATAAATCTCGAAGCCGCTGCTGAAATTGCCCGTCAGATTCGACTTCGAAATCTCTCCGGGATCATTCTGGTTGATTTTATCAATATGGAAAACCCGGATCATCAGGATGAACTTTTTCATGTTCTTCAGAAATATCTCCGCAAAGACCCGGTCAAATGCAAAGCAATTGATATCACGCCACTTCATATCCTTGAAATGACCCGTCAAAAGGTTCGGCGCCCATTGATTGAAGATCTGAGGGAATTAAGTGCGAAATAAATTAGATATAATCTTAACTATTTTTTAACACTAGTTTCATTGACTTTTGGTCATATTTGAGGTTATAATGTTTGTCGGCTAAGTAATTGACTAATAAAGAGCCATTACATTGATTTAAAAATTATAGTATAAAGGCAGGTGAACAGAATGGATAATTGTGATTCTCACGGGCGAAGTTGTCGCACAGGACGAAAGAGCTGCATAGGATGTGATGGAATCATTTTTTATCACATTCTGTTTTAATTTGTCTATTTTTCTTTTCTATTTCTTATAGATCTGATTTTTTATTCAGATATCTCTTTTATCCTGTTAACAGATCCCATGAATCACAATTAAT
>ENA-OQET01001280-OQET01001280.1-human-gut-metagenome-genome-assembly--contig:-NODE-1280-length-11394-cov-4.471110_pt1 | contig 11394 bp, 9 predicted proteins | sample MGYA00242800_ERZ504645 | MGnify/ENA primary metagenome ERZ504645 (study PRJEB26092, sample SAMD00036308) | human gut metagenome | host: Homo sapiens | study: EMG produced TPA metagenomics assembly of... | reverse complement strand
GAAAATAACAGGGATATAGAATAGAAAATTCTTATATACCTTTTTGATTGAATTGTAAAATGTATATCATTATAATAAAAAATAGTATTTACGAATGATGATTATTTTAGTTGATATTTGTAAGTATATTATTTTATGTGATATTATCACATTATTAAAAGCAAATAGGATTAGTAAGTTAAAATATTCTATAGATTTAAAATATTGTAGGAGGTTGGAAATGAAAAAAAGTATATAAGTTTGTTTCTTGTTATATTATTGGGAATGATTTTTAATATCTCTAATATAAAAGCATATGAAGAAACAAATGACGTTATTGGACAAACAAAGTTTGTAGATAAAGATGGAAATATTAATACTGTAGATGTTTATGATGGAACAACGAATGAAGAGTATAACCCTTATGCACGAACAGTTTCTACAGCGAATATGGTTAAATTTTAATTGTTCTAAAGCAAAGACAACTACAAATTTTACAGATTATTATACAGGACAAGAGGGATATTTATCTAAATCAAGTGCAGCGGATGCAGCGTTTTTTAGGCTATGAAAATGGAAAAGTGAAGTTTATGATTTCAGGAATTGTTGGTTTAGTAGATCCTCAATATGTTGAAGTTCTTAACCAAGGGACTTATTATGCAAGTAACTATGAAGTTAATTCATCAGGTGATTTGTATCATTATATTTCTAATAATGTTAATGCGACAGGAAATCAAGGAAATAAGAATTATATAGGGACAGGACCTAGTTATTTAACAAAGAATAAAGAGTATTATAGCTATGATGGACATTATTTTTATGATAACTATAATACAATGATTACAGATTATAAAAATAATGTTAGAAATAATGCTGTTAATCCTAATAATCCTTATTATAGTTATTTTCAATACTTACCAATGAGAAGTCAAACAACTTATACTGGTTCACAAATATCAAATTATTTAAATAATAAAGCAGGAAGTACTTCTAAATTATATAATACAGGTGATATTTTTATTAAGTATCAAAATAAATATGGGGTCAATGCTTTAATGGCAGCAAGTTTTGCTGCCTTAGAATCTGGATGGGGAAAAAGCAATATTGCATTAAATAAAAATAACTTATTTGGATTAAATGCTACAGATAATAATCCAGGTGGAAATGCAGATACCTTTAGTACAGTAGATGATTGTATTATGAATTTTACATCGAGTTGGATGTCTAAAAGATATTTAAATCCTACATATACTTCTTTATTTAGAGGAGGTTATTTTGGAGACAAGGGAAGTGGAATATTTGGAAAATATTCTTCAGATCCCTATGAAGGAGAAAAGTGTGCAAGCATTGCCAAAAATATGGATGCTAGTATCTCTTCTAAAGATAATGATTATTATACTTTAGGAATCAAAGATATTTATTTAACAACACATACTGCCCTTAATGTAAGAAGTAGTTCAAATACAAGTTCTAGTGTTTTATATACAACGATAAAAAATCCAGCTTATTCATTTATTATAAAAGATGCCTATACAACTAATGGTTTTTATAAGATACAAAGTGAAGTTGCTAGTAGTGATGGAACTTATAGCTTTAATAATACAGGATATGTAAGTAATCGATATGTTACTTTATTAAATAATATTTCTCATACACAAGGATGGAAAAAAGAAAATAATTATTGGTATTATTATTTTTCAAATGGTTCAAAAGCAACTGGTTTACAAACTATAGAAAATAATCTCTATTATTTTAATACAAGTGGACAAATGCAAACAGGTTGGCAAGAAGTTAATAATAAATGGTACTACTTTGATGAATTGGGTTATGGTCAAAAAAATTTGGAAATTAATAGGAAATAATTGGTTTTATTTTAATAGTAGCTATCAAATGCAAACCGGTTGGCAAGAAATAAATGGTAAATGGTATTATTTAAGTACTGGTGTTATGAAAATCTATGGAAAAACGTATTATGAAGGGTATATGATTACAGGATGGTTGCCACTAGGTAATGATTGGTATTATTTAAATAGTGATGGATCAATGGTAACAGGATTACAAACTGTAGGAAATAATTTCTATTATTTTAATGCAAGTGGAAAGATGCAAACAGGTTGGCAAGGAATCAATAATAAATGGTATTATTTTGATAATGCTGGGTATGGACAAAAAGGTTGGCAAATGATTGCAGGAAATACGTATTATTTTTTAGATAGTTATCAAATGGCGACAGGATTTCAAGAAATCTCTGGAAATACTTATTTCTTTAGTACAGGTGTTATGAAAATCTATGGAAAAACGTATTATGAAGGCTATATGGTTACTGGTTGGTTAACTTTAGGTAGTGATTGGTATTATTTTGATAATACAGGTAAAAGACTTACAGGATTACAAAAAGTAGGAAACAATTTGTTTTATTTTAATGATAGTGGTAAAATGCAAACAGGTTGGCAAAAAGTCAGCAATAAATGGTACTATTTTGATGATTCAGGCTATGGACAAAGTGGCTGGAAGAAACTAGGGAATACATGGTTTTATTTTAATAGCCAATATCAAATGTTAACAGGTTGGCAAAGAATTAATGGTAAGTGGTACTATTTAAGTACAGGTGTTATGGAAATATATGGGAAAACTTATTATGAAGGTTATATGGTTACTGGATGGCTTCAATTAGAGAATAAGTGGTATTATTTAAAAAGTGATGGTTCGATGGTAACTGGTTATTATAAAGTTGGAAATAAGACATATTATTTTAATAGCAGTGGTGTTATGCAGTAATAATATTTTTAGGGGGGGAGGAAAGATTTTGAAAAAGTTTTTTGGTTATTTGTTTTTGGCTTTTGGAATGGCTTTTGCATTGAGTTATTTTCAAAATAGTTCTGTAAATGCATTAGATGGAAGTTATGATGATGCAATTATGGGACAAAGTAGTCATATTGATCAAGATGAAAATAAAATAGAAGATGCAAAGGAAGAAAATTCTTATAGTTTACGAACTATGATTCAAAATGGTTGGTTTTATCAAGGAAATAAAAAATGTTTTTGTGATAATGATGGTCGCGTTATTGGTGAAAATGTTAAAAAGGTTATTGATGTTTCACAATACAATGGTCATATTGATTGGAGTAAAGTAAGTAAAACAGATGTAGATGGTGTTATTATTAGAATTGTTTCTCATAAAGGTGGATATTATCATATTGATGAACAATTTGAAAATAATTTAAATGGTTGTAGAAAATATAATATTCCTTTTGGAATCTATATTTATGATTATTCAAATAATGTAACAGATGCTGATAATGAAGCAACAATGATTTTAAATTATTTATCAAAATATAAAATTTCACCTTCAGAACTTTCATATCCTGTTTATTTAGATATGGAAAGACCTGAATTATCAACAACAACGAATGAATTAGTTGTTGATGCATTTGTTAATAAATTAGCAAATAGTAATTATAATACGAAGGTTTATAGCTATCGTTCACTTTTACAAACAAAATTAAATAGTCCAACTATTTATCAACATGTAGATTGGGTAGCTGCTTATACATCATCATTAGGATTTAGTAATAATTGGTATAGAGGTCCTAAAGGATGGCAATATAGCAATGGAGCATTTGTTGATGGTATTAGTGGTTATGTAGATATGAGTGTTTGGTATGATCAAGGTGTTCCTAAATATGATTATGTAGGATGGAAATATTACTATGATCATTGGTATTATGGAAGTAGTAAAAATATTCTACAAATCGGTTGGGAAAAGATTAATGGAAAATGGTATTATTTTAATACTAATGGAATTATGGCCACTGGTTGGATCAGTTTAAATGGTGAATGGTATTATTTAACAAGTAATGGTGATATGGTTACTGGTGCACAAACTATAAACAATAAAGAATACTATTTTACGAGTGAAGGTGTAATGGTCAGAGGATGGCATAAGGAAAATGATAAATGGAAATATTATAGTCCTAAGAAAATGTCAATCTATGGAAGAACGTTTGTAGAAGGTGAAAAGGTAACAGGTTGGTTACCAATAAATGATAAATGGTATTATATAGCTGAAGATGGTTATATGGTTACTGGTATTTATAAAGTTGGAAATAGAAAATATCTTTTTATGGAAGATGGTTCTATGAAAACTGGATGGTTTAAAGTAGATGGTACTTGGTATTATATTTCTCCTGATGGTGAATTAAGAGCACAATGGGTCAAATCATTAAGTAATTGGTATTATGTAAATGATGAAGGATTGATTCTTACAGGAGATCAAGTTATTAATGGAAGACAATATTATTTCAATGAAGATGGTATTATGCACACAGGATGGATGCAAGTAGGAAATCAATGGAAATATTATAGTCAAGGAACATTAAAAATCTATGGAAAAACATTTGTAGATGGTGAAAAGGTAACAGGATGGTTACCATTAGGAAATAGATGGTACTATATAGCAAATGATGATTATATGGTTACTGGATATTATAAAGTAGGAAATAGTACTTATTATTTTGATGAAAGCGGATTAATGCAAACAGGATGGTTTAAAATTAACGGTGAAGATTACTATGCAACATCTAGTGGAGCTATTCAAGCACAATGGGTCAAATCATTAAGTAATTGGTATTATGTAGATGTTGATGGAAAAATGGTTACTGGTTATCAAACAATTAATGGTGCGAAGTATTATTTTGCAAGTAGTGGATTAATGCAAAAAGGTTGGTTTAAGATCAATGGTGAAGACTATTATGCAGCTTCATCTGGAGCTATTCAAGCACAATGGGTCAAATCATTAAGTAATTGGTATTATGTAGATGTTGATGGAAAAATGGTTACTGGAGATTATATAATTGATGGAAATGTCAATTATTTTGATAACCAAGGTCTTTGGATGAATAAAATAAATTAAAAACCGATCTTACTCATTGTTTTGAGTAAAAATCGGTTTTTGTTTGGAAGGGAATATATATGAAAGAGAAAACGAAAAGAAATTCGTCTATTGAATTATTAAGAATTATTTCAATGATTGGTGTCGTTATTTTACATTATAATAATGCAAGTATGGGTGGCGCATTAGGAATGGTTTTAGATGGCAGTCCTAATCAATATTATTTATATTTAATAGAAAGTTTATTTGTTTGTGGGGTTAATGTTTTTGTAATGATTTCAGCGTATTTTCTAGCTTGTAATCAAAATAGAAAATTAATTAAGATACTAGAATTATTTGTACAAGTTATCGTATTTAATTTAGCTTTTTATGTTTTTGGAGTATTAAGAGGTCATAAAGTATTTACAGTAAGTTCATTGATTAGTAGTTTATTACCCGCTAATTACTTTTTAAGACTTTATTCTGTATTATATATTATTAGTCCATATCTTAATTTAATTATTAAACAACTTAATAAAGAACAATATAAACGCTTATTAATTATACTCATGCTTATTTTTTCAGTTTGGACAATTGTTATAGATGTTGCTGAAAATATAACAGGAAATACATATTTAGGATTAAGTACTATTGGAATGTATGGAAGTCAATATGGTTATACAATTATTAACTTTGTTTTGGTATATTTTGTAGGAGCATATCTTCGTGTAAATAAAATAACATTATCTAAGAAAAAAGCAGGTATGTGGATTATAAGATGTTTAGCATTTTTATATGCTTTTTCAATGATGGAACATGTTTTACATTTACAATATACAGCAACATGGTATTATAATAATCCAATTATTATCTTAATGTCTGCTTATATTCTTTTATTCTTTATGGATATTCATTTTGAAAGTAAAATAATCAATGAATTAGCTAAAGCTGCTTTTACATGTTTTTTATTTCATGAATTCTTATTAAGACATATTAGGATTGAACAATTTGTTAATAGAGGTATTTTGGTTTTAATTGTACATCAATTAGGATCAGCATTAATTATTTATCTTATTTCATACATTGTTTATAAAATATATCATTTATGTTCACATTGGTTCTTTAAACTTATTGAACCTTACATTAATAAAATCAATATTTCAGTTGAAAAGGGGTAACACAGTTACCTCTTTTGCTTTTTTAGAATAAAAAAAATGTCGTTTGGTTTTAAATAAGGGGTATTGCATTTTAATAAGTCTATGAAATATTTATTGGGTGAGTAGAAATTTTAAAAAGATTTCTGTAGCATCAGCTCTTGTTGCAGCAACAACATTACCAACTACGATGGTTAGTGCATTAGAAACAAATGTGAAAAATGATTCTAATACACCTGTCACTTTAAGTAGTGAAAGACGTGGCTGGTATGAAGAGTATGGATACAAATATTATTATGATGATAATGGTGAATTACTTAAAGGGCTTCAAGAAATTGATGGGAATACGTATTATTTTTATAGCTATGATGGTCATATGGCATATTCTTCTTGGTATGATGAAGATACAATTACAGATAATGGGTTGATTGTCACTGTTAATAAAAGTGGTATTGTAACGAATTATGCAAATATTGTTGTTGGAGATTGGACACATTATGGGGATAAATGGTATTACTATGATGCTGATATGAATCCTTATATAGGAGTTAAAACAATTAATGGTGTAGAATATTATTTTAATTATGGACAATTAGCTGAATATTTGGATAAAGTTGTTACATCAGGAGATACACTTGCTTATGTAAGAGATGGAAAAGTTATTGAAAAAGCTAAATTTAAAGATAATGAATTGATTTATTTAAATGGCAATTGTTATTACTATTATTTAAATGATGCAGGTTATTATTATCCATATGATGGGGAATATACTGTAGATGGAAAATCTTTGTATTTTATTTATGGTATGCTTCAAACAAGTGACAGTGATGAAATATTAACTGATTATCGAAATGATTATCTTTATGCTTATAATAATAAAGGTGAAATTGTAGATAAGGTTAAGAGAGTAGCTGGATGGAATGAAATTGGAAATGATTGGTACTATGTTTCAAGTGAAATGAATTTTGTAGATGGTATTTATACTGTTAATGGAAAAGAATATTATTTTGAAAATGGTAGATTAATAAAATCTTCTAATGGAATATCTGTTGTTTCATCATATAGAGATGAAAATGATAAGATAGTAACTTATGTCATTGCATATAATAGCGAAGGTGTTGTTGTTGAAAAGAAAAAAGCAGTAGCTAATACTTGGATTCAACTTAGAGGAAAATGGTATTATTATGATAAAAACTTGAATGAAGCTGATGGTAAGATGACAACTGGATGGTTAGAAGAAAATGATTCTTGGTATTATCTAGATAAAGATGGTCAAAAAAATTAACTGGTTGGTTAACATTAAATGGTAAAAAATATTACTTTGATAAAGAAGGAAAAATGGTTACAGGAACTGTAAACATTAATGGAAAAGATTATACATTTAATGAAAGTGGTGAATTAACTACTGGAACTACTGAAAAATCAGGATGGGTACAATCAGGCAAAAAATGGTATTACTATGATAATAACCAAAAAGTAACAGGATATCAAACAATCGAAGGAAAGAAATATTACTTCGATGCTAACGGAGTAATGCAAACAGGATGGTTCAAGATTGACAATGCTGATTACTATGCAGCATCTAGTGGAGCTATCAATGCACAATGGGTAGGATCAGGAAATAACTGGTACTATGTAGATACTGATGGAAAAATGGTCACAGGATTCCAAACAATTGCAGAAGCTAAATACTACTTTGCAAGTAGTGGATTAATGCAAAAAGGATGGTTCAAGATCAATGGAGCAGATTACTATGCAACATCTAGTGGAGCTATTAAAGCCCAATGGGTAGGATCAGGAAATACTTGGTACTATGTAGACGCAGATGGAAAAATGGTCACAGGATATCAAACAATTGCAGGAGCAAAATACTACTTTGCAGAAAGCGGATTAATGCAAACAGGATGGTTTAAAATCAATGGTGAAGATTACTATGCAGCTTCAAGTGGTGTAATTAGTGCCCAATGGGTAAAATCAGGAAGTAATTGGTATTATGTAGACGCTAATGGAAAGATGGTCACAGGAGATTATAAAATCAATGAAGTAGTTAATCGCTTTGATGCTAATGGTGTTTGGCTAGGGAAAATTTAATTCATTACAATTTAGTAGAAAGCAGCTCAGAAATATTTATTATATTATTTTTGAGCTGTTATATTTATAATTCAAGATATGAATGATTTATTGTTGTAAAGGTTAATTTAATATATACTTATTATGTATATATTTAATAGAAAGGAAAATTTTATACAAAAAGATTTGTGTAAAAAAGTAGTAGAAATTTAAATGGTAGAAACAAGTGTTATTATGGCAACTTATAAAGAAAGCATAGAATGTTTAAAACAGTCCATAGAATCAATTATTAATCAAACATATAATGATTTTGAATTTATTATTATTTTAGATAATCCAGATAATAAAGAACATATAGCATTTATAAATGATTATGTATGTAAGGATGAACGTATTAAATTCTATATAAATGATAAAAATATGGGGCTAACAAATACTTTAAATAGAGGACTTAAACTTGCTGAAGGAAAATATATTTGTAGAATGGATGCAGATGATATTTCTGAATTATATAGAATGGAACATCAAAAGAAGTATTTAGAAGAAAATGATTTTGATTTAATAGGTGGAATTTCACAAATGATCGATGAGGATGGAAATACTATTTATTCAATAAAAAAATGTTCCAACTAATTTTTAAAAAGATAAAAAAATGTATTAAATATAATCAAGTTATTTCTCATCCAAACATGGTTTGGTAAAAAAGAAGTATTTGATAAATTAAATGGCTATAGAAATATGCCACTTTGTGAAGACTATGACTTTACATTAAGAGCAATACTTCAAGGATTTAAAATTTCTAATGTGAATGAATGTGTTTTAAAATATAGAATGACAAAGGATAGTATATCAAGATCAAATTTATTTGAACAATATTTATTTGCTAGATACATTACTAAACAATATAGTGAAGGAAAAGTAAGTGAAGTAGAAGAAGCTAAGGCGTATGTAAAGAAGAATTTAAGTGATAAAAATGCAAAGCGTTATTTAAAAGGAAATGAGAGATTTAATAATGCATTAAATAACTTAGAAGAGAAACAATATATTCAATTTATAGCAAATGGTATTGCATTACTTTTTACTTCTAAATATTATCTTGATAAAATATTTAGATTTGTAATGGTTTATTTAAATTCATAATATATTAGTAGAATATTGATTAAAAAATTGGGTAGTAATACAAAAAAGTATTACTACTTTTTTGTATTTGAGTAGATAAAAGGGTTGTTTGGTTTAAAAATATATAAACGAATATTTATGTGTAATATACTGTAGATAGGGAGGGAAGAACATGAGAAAAATATTTTTAAAAATAATGTGTATTACTGTGCTATCTCTAGTTATGTCAATAACTATGTTATCATCAGTAAGCGCAAAAGAAGCGAGTATTGAATATCAGGGATTATGGACTGATTATGCAGCAAAGGAATATGATGCTGGTGATGGAACAAAGGAATCTCCATATTTAATTAAAGATGCTTCACAGTTAGCTTTATTAGCAAAAAATGTTAATGAAAAAGAAGAAAAAGATAAATATTATGAATTAATTTCTGATATTGATCTATCTGGACATTTTTGGAATCCAGTTGGGTACGTAAAAAAGAAAGCTAAAATTTTTTTTCTGGTGGAAATTATTTCTATGGTGTATTTGAAGGAGATAATCATACCATTAAAAATCTAAACATTATACAGAATAATCCTAATGATGATAATTACTATTATGGATTATTTGCGTGGAATTCTGGAACAATTCAGAATTTAAATGTAATAAATGCTAATATTGATTGTGATGGAGTTTCATATATTGGTGGAATTGCTAGTGTAAATGTAGGAGATATTAATCAGTGTTCGTTTGAAGGCTCTATTAGTGTAAGCAATGATGCAGGAGATATTGCTGGAATAGTAGGAAGACAAGAGGATGGTGGAACAGTAAATCATTGCAAAAATAAAGCACAGATAAAGGCAACAACTCAAGATTGTAATTATCTTGGAGGTATTGTAGGATATAATGAATATGGATGTATTAGAGATTGTGTAAATGAAGGAGAGATTATTGGAAACAGTCGAATTGGAGGGATTGCCGGAGAAAATGATGGATTCAATGGACATAGTTATATAGAACGATGTATAAATTTAGGTAACATTAAGGGAAATGGCATTATTGGAGGAATTACCGGAGAAAATTTTAGGACGGCATCTATAATAAATTGTGAAAATATTGGACATATAACAGGAACTATGTATTATGTTGGAGGAATTGCAGGGGCTGCTGGTGTATTAAAAAATGATAAAAAAGAATAAAATATTGTATTAATATAGGAAAAATAGAATGTGATTCATATGGAAATGCGATTGTAGGAGCGTTATATGCAGGATCTTCAGAATGTGCGATTAGTCTTAAAAATTGCTATTATCTTGAAACCAGTGCGAAAGTTGGATATGAAGAATATGATATACCAGGAAATTATGAAATATCGGAAATCAAAGCATTATCAACTTTAAAAGAATTAGTCCAACAAGAAATTTATAAAGACTTTGATTTTACTAACGTTTGGAAGATATCTAAATATTATCCTATTGTTAAAAATTTGGATTTTGATGAAAGTTTATTAGAAAAACCAAATGTTCATGAGCATTCTTATGATATTTTGAAATATGATGAAACAGGACATTGGAAAGAATGTTTATGTGGAGATAAGACAGAAAAACAACAGCATATATTAGAAGTAAGAAATCAAAAGCAAGCGACTTGTACAGAAGATGGTTATAGTGGAGATCAGTATTGTAAAGATTGTGGACTTAAAGTAAAATCAGGATCTAAACTTAAGGCATTAGGGCATGTATGGGATACTGGAACAATAACAAAAGAAGCAACTTGTACAGAAAAAGGAGAAAAGAAACATAAATGTACAAATAAGGGATGTGACGAAATCTGGGTCGAAGAGATCCCAGCTTTAGGACATGATTTTAAAGATGGAGTATGTACAAGATGTCATAATCAACTAAAAGGACAATGGAAACAATCAGGAAACAAATGGTGGTATCAATATGAAGATGGAACATATCCAAAAAATGAATTCATTACAATAGATAATAAACTCTATAGATTTGATCAATACGGATATATGCAAACAGGATGGTTCAAGATTGACAATGCTGATTACTATGCATCATCATCTGGAGAAATCAAAGCACAATGGGTAGGATCAGGAAATAACTGGTACTATGTAGACGCTGATGGAAAAATGGTTACAGGATTCCAAACAATCTCTGGAGTTAAATATTACTTTGAAACAAATGGACTTATGAAAAAAGGATGGT